>Ga0123334_1003805_pt1 | contig 15964 bp, 16 predicted proteins | sample BiotimSIPDNA_FD_89706 | JGI IMG/M metagenome (GOLD analysis project Ga0123334, IMG submission 89706) | Anaerobic biogas reactor microbial communites from Washington, USA - Biogas_R1 time_0 SIP DNA | ecosystem: Engineered > Bioreactor > Anaerobic > Unclassified | place: Washington, USA... | reverse complement strand
TTATTTTTTGCAGTAACGAGTCAGCATCACTCTTATGAATAAATTCACCGGCATACAATTTATAATAAGCAGCATCCTGAACAATCGTGAGAGCAGCAGAAAGTTGTTTTTCAAGTTTCTTTTTATTCTCTTTTAATTTCTCAGGATTGCTTGCAGCCATTATCTGTACCCGATACTTCGTTACTGTTTCTGATTGTACTGTCGGGGCCGTGCTTTTTCCAGTTTTTGTTGACTGCAGCATGAAATCACTCTCAGTGAGTGCATACTCATTCCCTTTATTCAGTGTATCAATAAGTGTAAGCGTTTGTTTTTGTGAATTAACCGCAGATGCCGGAGTTAACGAAGTTTCAGTCTCCGTTTTATTCTCAGGTTGTGGTGCAGTCTGGTCATTTTTCTTTCCGACATACGGGGTACAACCAATAACCACACAGGTTATAGACACGATAGTTACAATTTTTAGATCCATATATAATTCCAGAGGTTAATGTTCAACAAAATGTTTCCTCTAAAAGATAATTAATAACGCACTATTTTGCAGAACACTTTTTGTTAAATTCCATTTTGTTTTACCCAAATGTAATCTTTTATAAAACTGCGGCAGGGTTTAAATGTCTTTATTGTATGGAACAATGAGACACATTACAAAATTGAACGTACCTTTTCAGCATGAATCAGGTACATTTTAAAGTGGCATTTTACAATACTTATAAAAGTGTTTTAATGAGGAAAAATCTTCAAAAAATCCCAGATTAATATTTTGTCTCTGTATATTTTATTTTTAAGGTATTTATAGTATTTTAACAATAAATTATAAGTGGGAATATCATTTAAACTGCTCCTGAGATCTTTCAGAAACCACTGCACAGTTTTACGTATTATGTAACAACAGGTTTCACATCACAAAATCAGATTCAGGAGATACTTTCGGCATAAGATTATTTAGAAGGAGTAAATACAATGCAAACCGCAATTCGACTGAAACAAAGAATTACATCAGATAAAATTGTTCTCTCCGCACCTGAGATTTCCAGAATAATAGGCAGAGACGCAGAAATTATTATTCTTGTTGATGGTGAACTGGATCACCCTGCACCTCCAAAAGGTCTCAAAAATAGCGGACATGTTGCAGGTTCCATTATCCTTGATGAAGAAGCGATGGAGGAACTACTCCGAAACCGATTCCGGTAAACCGATTGTTTTTTGTTAAGAACTTCCATATGTGTGAAACTACGATTTCACACATACAGCTTTGGTTTTGTTGATATATCTATTACCTATTCAAGCTGTTTTTTGAAATCAAGGAATTGCATTTTTAAATCGTTTAGTTCTGTTTTCAACGATGCAATCTCATTTTCCAGTGATGAAATGCGATCTGATGTTGAACTAATCGATATTTTAGGATGCTCGGTAACCTGATTCACAACAGAACTATTTTGATCGATCTCTACCTCTCCGCCCAAAAGATGCATATATCGGTTTTCTTTTCTTCCCGGTTGACGAGGCAGTTCAACGACAAATGGACCATCCTCCCTGGAAATTAAACCTTTAACCGTTTCTTCGACATCCTCAAGCGATGCAAATGAACACATACGATCAGTTCTTGTTCGTAACTCTCCAATCGTCTGAGGTCCGCGTAGTAAAAGAACACATAGTACAGCGACCTCCTCTTTCGAGAGTGTAAAAAGACTTCTTAGATTATGCTCATATTTGGGCACTCTTCCTCCGGCACTGGTAAACTGCCAGCCAAGACGTTTGTCACGAAGTGTTTCTATTGCCGCATGAACCTCATTTTCAGAAAGTTCCATAACCGGGTCTCTGTTTGATTTTTGATTGCAGGCATTGGTGAGTGCATTTAAACTCATTGGGTAGTATTCAGGCGTCGTTATCTCTTTTTCTATTAATGATCCGAGAACCCGGATTTCTACTGTGTTCAACAAAATATTCATAACTGTTCTCCTTAAACGAAACGCAGTTCACATTACTATTACCAACACTTCACCCTTGTTTCCAAGATTACGATTATTTGGCACATTTACACAAATAAAAAAACCGATGCATTTTTCAAACCATAAATATATACTAAAAATAGTAGTGATTCAATCGCTTAAAAAAAGTTTAATTTTCAAAATAATTGTCCAAACTTTTAGAAGGAGTTTGTATGGGTCCTTCAGCGTTAATTAAAGTTCTGTTTTCAGTTGTCACACTATCAGTTGTGTCTGTACCTGCACAGGGAACAAATTCATCTCAGGAGCAGCAACCGGCGGCATCTCCATTTGTAGCATCCGACAAATCTAATATCGGCGCAAATGGTGCGTATGTTGACAGGATTGCACTATGCCTTGATATCAAGGATAATGAACCAGACATTATTGATTCTGTATTTCCTCCGAATGTGAAAAGATTGTACTGTTTTACTGCAATTAAAGGAGCCAAAGATGTCAGCGAGATACAGCATCGATGGTATTATAATGACGACCTGCAGGCATCTGTCAGTCTGAAAATCGGCTCATCAAGCTGGAGAACATACAGCGCCAAATCAATTCCATCGGTATATACCGGCGAATGGCGTGTATCAATAGTAAATTCAATAAATGAAGAAGTACTTAAAACAATTAAATTTCACATCCAATAAATCAACTGATCATAAAAACTATTCATACTTTTCAATGTTGTAACCTGTAAAAAAAGGCTCGTTTTTGAGCCTTTTCATACGAAAATTTACTCTCACTTCTCACTTCTTACTTCTTACTTCTTACTTCTTACTTCTTGCTTCTTACTTCTTGCTACTTGCTACTTGCTACCTGCTACCTGCTTAAGGCTCCCTTCCCCCTACCCCTTAACAATACCTCAAGCTCACTCTTACTTCCTGCAATCGCAGTCTCTCTATTATCAAACAGCACTGCAACCGGTTCACGTATTGACAATTGAAGTAACAGTTTCCAATGTTCCAGAAGTGCATCGGAGTTTGCCCGAAGCGTCGTTACAAAAGTATCGGATGGAATTGATAGTCCGTCAAGTGATCTGAACCAGTACGAATTACCGGGAGATTTAGCGTACTCTGTGAGATATGATTTCGCCTTACTGCTAAAAAACTTTTCCATTGTCAACCATCGGAGTGCTTCCTCATGACGAAATCCCTCCTCGGTACCCCACAGATCTTTCTGAGGATCATCATAAAACATTGGCAGAATAGTAATTCTTTTATACAACGCGGTGTCTTTTTGTAAACTATTAAGTATCCCGGAAATATCTTTAAAAAATGGATCTACAAACAGTACAATTGAACCTTTCTCCATGGAACGCTTCAAAAAGTAATTGCTCCGTACAATTCCTTTCTTAAAAAACAATCCGCCATTTTTATCAACCAGTCCCTTTTCTACCTGTTCAAAATTATATGCCTGTTTTACATCCCTGCTGAAAAGATAAAATGGAAGAGCATCAACCTGATACTGCCTGATTATATCTTTCCCTTTCTGAGTACTCATTGCCACCTTCTCAATTGTCACACCGGCAAAAAGCTCTTCTGTTGTTGCAATCACCATATCCTCAGGTTTTTGTCGCGATGAATCAGGTACGAGAACCGTAAATGTAAACTTAACAGCCTCTACAAATTCGCACTTCTTATTTACACACTTTCCAAGTTTACCTTTTTGCCTGCAATCGGAATTATCGATACACTGAGGCAATGAGTCGCAGTATTTTTCTGTTCCGTTACCTTCACACCTGTTTTTCAGGAGTCTCTCAAGAGTCAACTGTTTTTCGTAAGGGTTATTATTGATAAGCAGTGTCGGTGATGCTTTAATATTTACTCGATCGGATCGAAGATAGTGTCCTGCAAGTTGTGATACTCCGTTTTTTACTATCCACGAATCAATAATTGCCTGTGCAAGGTCCATTTTCTTAAGAGTGATCTCGGTAGTAATCGATGAATCAGCGATCGTTTTTAAGAACTCAAACCATCGTGATGGATACAGATTCTTCACCGCAAGCCACATCATTTCTTCCCGCACTTCTGCCGGTCCATGAAGTGAACTCAGGATTGAATCATTCTCAACCGATCCAATAAACCAGATATTCCAGTCGATGTCCGGATTTTTATCGATAAATTTTACGAAGTCAACAAGCGCCTCAAGACCGTAAGGACATTGACTCATAATGTAAAGATCGTAGACATCCGTCTGCTTCCCTTTTTTTAATGCATCAATAATAGCGGATACTTTAGGATCATCAGGAAGATCATTTGAAATAAAGTACCATCCACTTTTGTCAACAATCAGTTTTTTTTCTTTTTCAACCAGTCGTGCATATGACAAACTTTTTCCCTGAAACCCAAACTGCATCACCGGTATGTTATTTACCATTGACAATGCATTTGTTTCTGTTTTACGATGACCGTTTATTGCCAGATCAATATCCGGCAGAGAATCAAGCAACTCCCGTGTTTTGCTGCTTCCAAGATGCGATAACACAATCTGATAATCAGACTTTGCACGCAATTCTTTCCAGATTTTTTTCAACGAGTTAAGTGGATCATTAACAATAACCTTCGAATCACCAGTAAATAATTTTTCCTGTGTTACCACTGATGTAACAGCAATGCGTTTTCCATTTTTGTTAAGTATCAGATAGGGTGTAAAAAGGAGCGAGCCATTTTCCCTGAAACAGTTTGCCGAGACAAGAGGCAGTGATGCTGCCTTTGCTCTTTGCAAAAGCCACTCTCCACCATATTGTAAATCATCATCGCCCACACCTATTGCATCATACCGAAGTAACTCCATACCAACAATCGTCTGCTCAGTACGAATCGAATCTGCCTCACGTCCTTCTGTGTAGGTGTCGTACAAACCACCGGCAGAAAATCCCCCGGCATCAAGAAGAAGTAAATTTTTTCTTCCACCCATTGTATTCAGGAAAAACGACCGCTTTGCTAAACCACCACCGGGTTCTATAGTGCAATCGCACGCCTGAACCATCCCATGTGTATCACCACTGGCAACTACGGTTATGCCTTCCTCTGCAGCAAAAACCGCAGCGACAACAACTAGTAATGAAAACACTATGCAGGTATATTTCATGAACTTGTCCCTCTTCATGTATGATATGGTAATGCGCTTATCGTAGCATGCTCACCACCATGATTACCACAATAACTATACGTTTCCTGCATCGTATTATGCAAAAATTTTATATTGGATAGAATGGTAATCAACAGATTTACACAGCAACTACAATAAAATAGCTTTTCTTACCTTTTTGAAAAAGCAGGTATTTATTATTCATAAGACTATCTGTTGATACAATCATTGCGCTATCAGATATTTTCTCTTTATTAAGTGACACACCACCACCAGCGATCATCCGTTTTGCTTCACCCTTTGATGGAAACATGGGAGTTTTCTCACTGATTAATTCCACAACAGGAATACCTGCTGCAAGTGAGTCCCTTGAAATTTCAGCTTTCGGTACGCCATCAAATACAGAAAGAAAATCGCTTTCTGACAAGCCTTTCAGTGATTCAGTCGTACCTTTACCAAACAGGATCTCCGACGCTTCAACAGCAGCATTATAATCCTGTAGAGAGTGTACCCTAACAGTAACATCTCTGGCAAGTGCTTTCTGCATCGCTCGTTCATGAGGAGCCTTTGCATGCTCGCTCTGAATAGCATCTATTTCTTCGATTGACATCAAAGTAAATATTTTCAGCAGGTTTGGTGCATCTTCATCAGCAGTGTTCATCCAGTACTGGTAAAATTTGTAGGGTGATGTCAGTTCCGGATCAAGCCATACGCTTTGACCGCCTTCTGATTTACCAAACTTTTTGCCATCAGCACGCTTTAATAGCGGACAGGTGAGCGCGAATGCATCACCCGATGCTTTACGCCGTACGAGCTCTGTTCCTGATGTAATATTCCCCCACTGATCAGACCCGCCAATCTGTAATACACAATTTTTAGTTGTATACAGATGATAAAAATCGTATGCCTGAAGCAACTGGTAACTGAATTCAGTAAAAGAAATTCCATTATCCCAGCGATTCTTTACAGAATCCTTTGCAACCATGTAATTAACAGTAAGATGTTTACCGACATCACGTAAAAACTCAAGGAAATTGAAATTTTTAAACCAGTCGTAATTGTTAACAATCTCAGCAGCGCAATCACCCGAAAAATCAAGAAATTTTGAGAGTTGTTTTTTAATACATTCCTGATTATGAGCAATAATATCAGGAGATAGAAGGTTACGTTCCATTGACTTTCCCGACGGGTCCCCTATCATACCGGTTGCACCGCCCACAAGCGCAATCGGCTTGTGGCCACACCGCTGAAAATGCATCAGCAACATAATCGGAATCATATGGCCGATATGCAGTGATGACGCTGTCGGATCAAAACCTGCGTATCCTGCACAACTCATTGTAGTAAGTTTTTCTTCAGTTCCCGGTGTAACATTGTGGATCATTCCACGCCACTGTAATTCTTCGATAAAATTCATGAGCTCTGTATCCTTATGCTGTAAAAGCATTTTTTAAATGATTAATTTTCCCCTGTAAAACAGCGATTACATCAAATCTGCATCGTGCTGTATTCATTTTATGTTCGTAAAGATACTGTTTGGCCATTGAGATAATTGTCAACTGTTTGGAACGGGTGACCCAGTGTAAAGGATTCCCGAATTTTAGCGAATTTGCCGATTTTACTTCAATAAATACAATCACCCCATTTGAATCCTGTGCAATACAATCAATTTCGCCTCGTTTCGATCTGTATTGACGACAAATAATAGAATAACCTTTTGACAAAAGATACTCTGCCGCAAGCTCCTCACCCTGATCACCAATATCCCGTGTTGAAACGGTATCATCATACATACACGATCAACCCTGGAAAATATGTTTTACAACAAGTGTACCAATTGCAGCAAGTGCAATCCAGGTGATCCAGTTCATTTTCACCATGTCTACCCAGTATTGACCCGATAAAAATGGCGCGGCCATACCACCTTCATGACGGCGGTCACCATTTCGTCGATCGGTAATCCGTCGTTCCTTTTTACTTTTTGCTGTTTTTTGATTATCATCGTTAACCGGTTTTCTCGTAAACGAATTGAAAAACGTGGTTGTACGATACACCCGCTCCTGAAGATTAACTGAGTCAAGATGATCAAGCATCTCCTCTACAGATCCATACCGATCCTTCTTTTCCTTTTTCAGCGCTTTTAAGATGATCAGTTCAAGCCGTTTGGGCGTGTCCTTCCGTTTCAGTGATGGCGGCAGGGGTAACTCGTGTACCTGTTTGTATGCAACAGCCATCGGATTATTAGCGGTAAAAGGTGGCTTTCTGGTCAGCATTTCATACATCACAATTCCTAATGAGTAAATATCTGTCTGTAAGTCAGGCTTTTTCCCCTGCGCCTGCTCTGGTGACATGTACTCAGGAGTTCCTACCGCTGATCCGGTAATAGTTATATCCGTTGATGTATAAATTTTGGCAATACCGAAATCGCTTAACCGCGCAACGCCCGATTTGTCAATTAGCACATTCTGCGGCTTAATATCCCGATGAATGACATTACAGCTATGTGCGTAACGTAACCCCCTGCAGATTTGCTTTGACAGATCAATAATCTGACCGATCGGCAGCATTTTGTTTTCAAATATATACTTTCCAAGATCATACCCATCGACATACTGCATCGCGAAGAATTTTAATCCGTCATCCTCACCATATTCGTAAATATTGACAATATTCTGATGCTGCAACAGGGAAATCGCTTTGGCTTCAATTTCAAAACGTTTTGAAAACTCCTCATCCCTTGACATTTGTGGAGAAAGAACTTTTAGCGCAACAATCCGATTAAGCGGTTCCTGAAGCGCTTTGTAAATATCGCCCATTCCACCCTTACCAATCTTACTGAGAATCCGATAATTCCCGATATATGATGGTATGTTCTCAGCGTTTTTCTGTTTTAAAATTTGTGCTAACATGCTCATTCCATTTTAATATTGTCATTTGCTTACTTAAAGGTAACCGCGACAACAGATACTTCAATAGCATCACCTTAAAATAACGCTGCTTATTGACTAATTGCTGATAGTCCCGGTAATAATTGAAGCTGTTTCCGTCTCCGCGATTTTTAGATCATTATTGATAACAGTATATTCGTATTTTCCTTCTGCTTTTGCAAAGTTCATTTCGGTTATAGCATTTGTCAACCTTTTCTGAATCGTTGCTTCATCGTCAGTACCTCTTCCCCGCAGCCGTTTTTCGAGCACTTCCATTGATGGCGGCAGGATTAGAATACCAATTGCCTCAGGATATGATTTATCAAAATTCTTTTTGCCGAAGACATCAATGTCCATTACAATGTGTAAACCTTGTGCAATCGTTGCGTCAATGAACGATTTCGGGGTACCATAATAATTTCCGTGAACCAGTGCCCACTCTGCAAATTCATTCTGTTCAATACGTGTCTTGAACTCATCAACACTGTAAAAAAAGTAGTGCACACCATGCACTTCCCCTTGGCGCGGTTTTCGGGTTGTTGCAGAAATGGAGTAGACCAGATTCGGAATTGTGTCTCTCAAACAATTAAGTATCGTGGTTTTTCCTGCACCTGATGGAGCTGAGAAAACAAAAATTTTGCCTTTTTTGGTTGTGTTCATTAAAGTGATTTCCGCTTTTCTTCCCGTTTTTGTTCATTTATCGCATTCTGCTCCTCCATCAACTTTCTGACTTCCAGAGCCTCAAACTTTAGTTCATGTTCCTTTTTCAGGAGATACTCAGTCTTGATAAGTACATTGATAATATTATTCAGTGTTTTGCTGATAACCAGGAAAAACACAAAAATCAGAAATAGTGTAATTGATGCAATAATCAAATGACCAGTCATAAAACCTCAATATTTGTTGATAACAGCTTTTGACACATACAATATATATCGTGAATTGAAATTTCTCAAATTGATTATACCCCGTTCAAAACCAGAACTGGTGGTATCTTATGATAATGGAGCGTCATGTGCTAATGCAAACTGTTGAGAGAAATATTTTCAATGTTTGTAACTTTTATTTCTTAACGGCGTTTTTAATTACAGAAGTGCAGGTGATACTCTTAAATAATCAGCACGGAGGTAGGTATGAACAGAAGATTTAATAGCCAGACGTCAACAGAACCATCACACGAAAACATTGATCTGAAACCTTTTATCAATTTTCTCGTAGTACTTATTCCAGCACTGATGCTGTCTGCAGAATTTTCCAAAACGTCAATTAACAAACTTCATGTTTACAAAAAAGGTACAACTATCGATACCAGAGATACTGTTGAACCCATTATCAGAGAACAATTAAAACTTACCCTTTTTGTTACCGATTCAGCATTGACAGTTGCATCTAATTATGGCTTTATGCCATCAATGTATTATAAGGAATATGCCCGGTATGTTCAGAAAAATAACAGCAGGAATATCAATATTGTTCCAAACACTGAACCGGAAAGGAGGAATGCTGAAAACAAAGGTTACAAACTATCTGAGCTTCTTCTCTATACCCAAAATGAGGATAAGACAGTTAATCAGGCCTGTTATTACAAAGGCAAGCTGCTTGTTGATAGCAACATGAAACCAGTTACTGAAGTTAAGGAGAATGTTGACTTCTTTACAATTGACAATACAGGAACCAGGTTACCTGCTATTGCGACAAAAAATATCGAGAAGAAGCCGCTGTCTGTATATGACAATCTGCAATGCCTGCTGCTTCAGGCGCACGAACGGTATGGTCAGAGTGTTGCAGACGGCAACAACATAGTCATTGCATCAGACGACAAGGTAGTTTACGACAAGATAGTCCAGCTTATGGATGTGTCAAAAGCAAGCGGTTTTACCGAGATCTCAATTGCTAAAATACGAACCTGAAACAAACGGCAAATGAGTTTGAAATTTGACAGAATATCATTATTCTCCCTGATACCACCGGAATACATCCGCTGTTCCAGTGCTTTTTATAATACCACACTCATTCCTTTTTTGACAACAACCGATTCTCCAAGCCCCTCTTTCGTAAGTGTGTCGCACAACCCCTGCGCTGCATATTTTTCACCATGATTGACAAACCAACGAATGGATTTTCCAGGAATAGCCTTTGCCCATTTGATGAGTTCATTCTGATCTGCATGAGCAGAAAAACCGTTTAATGTAGCAATTGACGCCCGTACTTTGCACATTTTATTACCGATCAGGATGTTTTTATCTCCATCAATCAACCGTCTTCCCAACGTTCCTTTACCCTGATATCCGACAAACATTATAGTGGTATTATCCTGATCAATATGATTTTGTAAATGATGTATTACTCTTCCACCATTACACATTCCGGACCCGGCGATAACAATAAACGGCGGGATTGTTTTACTGATTGACCTGGAATCCGATGCTGTAATAACATGATTCAATCCTCTGAATTCAAGGGGAAGATCTCCCGAAAGGATCTGTGCCGTCGTAGGTCCGTCATAACAATCAGTATATTTCTTGTAAATCTGTGTAACCCGGTTTGCCATTGGCGAATCAACAAAAACAGGTAATGGTTTTATCTTTTTTGCTTCGACAAGATAGTTCAGATGGTAAAGCAGCTCCTGTGTCCGTCCGATAGCAAATGCAGGGATAATGATAATCCCCTTTTCTTTTATCGCAGAATCAACAATACCCCTGAATTCCTCTGCAGTTTTCATTCTGCTTTTATGTATACGATTCCCATAGGTTGATTCAATGACCACAGCATGTATATTCCCATCCCATTGAGTAAACGGATCACGAATGATCGGTGTCCGCTGTACACCAATATCCCCGGAAAAAACAATCTTCTTTCCATTGTAATTCAGCAGCACATGTGCTGATCCCAGAATATGACCGGCATCAAACATTGTAATTTTTACATCACCAACCTCAATTTCCTGATTGTATTTAATTCCCTGCACAAGCGCCAGCGTATCGTTTACCGCATTTTCATCATAGAGTGATACTCCGAAATCATGCATTCGTACAGAATCGTACCAGATTAATGCAGCAAGTTCCGCAGATGCTGCATGTGTAATAATTCTTCCTTTAAAACCGGAACCTGAAAGTAACGGTACACGCCCGGTATGATCCATATGTCCATGAGTAAGTATTACAGCGTCAAGCTCTGCTACCGGAAATGGCAGCGGCCTTATATTTTCCTCGTTGTCATTATCAGTTCCCTGAACCAACCCGTAATCGATCAGTAACTTTGTGGATCCACACTCAACAAGCGTACAGGAACCGGTAACATTTTCCGCCGCCCCATAAAAGGTCAATTTGATATCGGACATGCATTTCCCCTGATGTTATTTTACACTAATTCGTTATCGTTATTGATTGGCTCTTAGCTCCTGGATGCTGGATTCTATATTCTGACTCCTACTGCCTACTCACCAGCCACCCCTTCAGTTCCTGAATCCCATTTCGAGCACAAAAAATTTCGGATTCATCCCTTCAAGCGGTTTTCTTAATTTAGCAAGCTCAGATTCTGCACCGTGAATTTCAAGAACTTCGATATCAGCATACATTGATGACTCTTTGAGCAGTTCGCCAACATTGTCAAGGTGCGTTAAAAGCCCTTCAGCGTTTTTGTACCCTTCACGACAGTGTACACGATTACCATTAAAACTGAAACCATAATACAAACACTGTGATTCCGGTTTTGTTTTGTCAACAAACCTGCGGCAAAGATCCCTGAATTCGTTCATTTTCCCGTCTTTTACCTTGAAATACGGAACGATTGAAACACATAAATCATTGGTAAACATGGTGATTCCTTTACGTGATGTGGTTGATAGAAAGGTTGAGGTTAAGGTTGAGGTCTCGGAATGAAGATCCCTGCCTGACCTTAACCCGTTTAATGTATTTGTGTATGTAGTGCGCTTTTTTGTTGTTACTAAAACGCTCCGCGTGATTCAAAAAATGAAGATGTTCTTATATTGTTTAATATAATTCTGATGGATTTTTAATACAAGGTATTCGAATGGCAGGTGAAAAATCAGGTTCCTGACAGGTAATCATTTGCATCGGGTGCAGAGTAGTTGAATCTATGAGAAAAGATTCATTTTAACCAACGAGATTGATCAGTTCTCCAAGCATACGGTCCTGCATTTTAAATGCTTTAGCGTTCATTGAGTACATGTTCTTATTTTCATTGAGATTTACCATTTCCCTGGCAACATCGTTTGAACCAACCGTGTTTTCGCGAACCGTGGATACTTTGGTTCCTACTGGAAAGACATCTGACTGAAGAGCTTCTTTTGGGGCGTATGGATTTGTATAAACGTTTGCAACGTTTTGAGCTGTAACATTTTGACGAATTGTTGCGGCATTAAGCCCGGATACTGATGCATTTAATGACATATCCATATGAGCCTCCAGGAAAAGAGAGGTATATATATTCAGTATAACAGCAGATATGGTAAAAATCAATGCGTGATTTAAAAATCAAAATCTGCACTTGTTGGATCACGAACATAACCAGTATATAATCCCTGCGGAACGTCAAATGAGACAGCTTAAATTGACCTTGTATATGAGTTCACATTAATGTTCTCAGATGAATGCACAGAAATTGAGTTGCAATCAGATTTACAATAACCTAAATTAATTTCGTATTCAACAGGGAAATGGGTACACTGTATTACTAAAAACAATAGCCATTCTTTTCAAATTGGTATTGTTAGGATGGAACCTCGTCTTAACTTGAAATGGCATTATATGGGAAAAAACATAACAAATTCTATTAAATACAGGCACTTATTTAATTTTCTTATTTTCTCTTTTATATGTGTATTTAGTGTTAAAGAGACAATTTCGCAGATTATGACCGATTCACTTACAGGTAATACCACGAGTACCATAGATACTCCCAAAAATGACATGTTAAAAAGCAGTGCTGGTGTTGATCTTGGTATTGGATCTGCATATGGTTTATATGGCATCGGAATCACATGGGACACACGAAAAATCGGTATTGCGTTACATTCCGGCATTTACAGATTTCCTGAAAATTCTTCTATTGCACTTAAGTACAACCTTTATATTGAAGATGCTGCAGTAATTTTCAGTCCAACAGTTTCATTTGGTTACCGTAATGGCACAATGGTGTTTTACTCCTGGGAGGAAAGTTATTTTTGGGGCAGTGTTAATCTATGTTTCACGAATTTTTTTAACAAGTATTTCTATTTACAAAATCAGATCGGAATAGGATCTTCTCCTAACAGATCAATTTTTCTAAACTATGGTATTTGTGGTGGATATCAATTTGGCGGAACCCTATTTGGGGCAGAATCATACCGAAAAAATACTGGATTTAAAATTCTTGGATTTTCATTAGGTACAGCTCTTGCTGTACTTGTTGGATTTATTGATTTATATATTACTGCGATGTCAAATGATTAATCGATTGCAGGATCACTTCCGTATCTCATCCAGCGCAGATTGAGCAGCTACCGATACGATTGGATCGGAAAATCCCCGACGTGCAACCTCTTCGAGAGCATTGATCGCACGTTTGTCTTTAATTTCGGCAAGTTTATTTGCAGCACGAATTCGTACCCGCATACTGCCTGCATATTTAAGGTCGAGAATATACACATTTACCATGTCGACTTTTTGCCCGACCTCCTGAAGAATATTGACAGAGTTCCAGCGCAGCCAGTAGGCTTTATCGTCCACCCATACCCTGAAACAATTTTCGTGACCCATGTGTAACGAATAAACGATACAATCAACCATTTTCCTGTCAATTTCCTCATTTATAAGATAGTCACGGAGTGCACTTTTATAAAGTTCCCTTTCTTTACCGAATGCTCTCCTGAAACCGCGTAGTTTTTTACCTTCGTCAATCTCCCTGACCGCATCATTACCATCTTTATCTTTAAGTTCAATAATCGAATTAAGCACATGCGCATGCGCTGCATAACGTTTGATCCTGATAAGCGCCTCGGCAATCTCCTGTGCATCATTGAGTTCATTGCGCTCAATTAAAGTGCGACACTTAGTTATTAGCTGTGATGGAGTCCCTTTATGTCCATCCCTGGCAGCAAGTTCCCTGAGTACCGCTGTATCTTTTTTGTGCAACGAAAAGTAATTATCATACAGGTAGTATCCACTTGACACAACAAGAATGATAAGTACCAATGCACCAATCAACCGCTGAACACGCCTGCTATATGCAATGTTTCTAACCGGAACACTTTTCAATACCACAAACGCAGCGGTAAACGCCTTTTTAACCGTGGTTGTTGACTTATCTACTACGAGTTTAACAGTCTTGTTCCTTACAGTACTCGTAATGATACTATCGTTTTTCTTAATTATGTCAATCACCGGCTGAAAAGTCTTGACAATTACAGAACCGGATTTGAAAAAGCCCTTTGTCCCGGGGCTTCCGATAGTGCATTTTGCAAGCAGATCCAGAAATTCTTCGGTGCTGCCGACTCTTTCATCCCTTGACACTTTCAGCATCTTTGCAACAAGTTTCTCTGTGTCACTGCTACTATCGTTTCGTAGCTGCCTTATTGGTGTATACTCACCCATAAGCGTTGCGTACAGTGTCTGCTGAAGCGTCTCGCGGATAAAAGGATGAACACCGGTTATCATCTGATAGAATATAATCCCCAGTGAAAACAGATCACTGCGGCAATCAACCCCGGTACCATCAATCTGCTCCGGCGACATATACCCCGGTGATCCAAGTGTCATACCCTCCTGTGTCGCCATCGAGAATGGTGCCTTTATCACCCCAAAATCAGATAATTTGGCAATACCCGTTTTCTTCTCGATTAAAATATTCGCTGGTTTTACATCACGATGAACGATTTTTGCATTATGAGCGACTTTAAGTGCAGAACCGATATCATAGAGAATTGAACGAACTCTCTCCAAATCAATTAACGGCTCGCGTTTCAGCAGATCCTCAAGACTTTCACCATCAACAAATTCGAACGCAATCCACGGAAAACCGTCCTGTTCTCCGGCATCAAAGACCGTTACAATTGACTGATGATTCAACTGCGCGGACGCCCGTGCCTCAAGGGTAAAACGATCAATAAATGATTTGCGGCTCTCACTGTCGATATTGTCATCAAGTGAGATTACTTTTACTGCGACCGAACGCTGAAGTACCGGATCAAGTGACAGATACACCCGCCCCATAGCCCCTTTTCCAAGGAGCTTAAGCGGTACATACCGTCCAAACCGCATATCGTCGGTGATATTTTCTTCAGAAGGAGTCTCTGGTTGCATAGTCTTTACAAGTAATTGATTACAATAGCCGATTGTCGTGTTTTCGAGCAAATCTGATTCAGATAGAATCTGTGGAATATCAACCACAACATGTAATATAATAAAAGCGTTGATCAGCGGTTCAATCTTCGAACACCTCTAATCCTGACCATTTATAATGAGTATATATAACGTTTTTCCTGTTTACGAGCATTATGTCTCAATGTTACACTTATCGAACTTGTGATAGTCACATGTAACTTAACAAAGGAAATTGTATGTTTAAAAATGTTAGTTTTAAAGTCATGCTCGCAGGTGGAAATATTATTATTCTTGTGCTTCTGATAACCATTTCGACATTATTGTTTACCAGTATCAATTCTTTGATTGCCTCATCAAAATCGGTCACTCATACCCATGAAGTGCTATCACATACAACAGTACTTGCAAAAGCAATGGTAGATATGGAAACCGGCCAGAGAGGTTTTATGCTGACAGGGAATGATAATTTCCTTGATCCATATACTACAGGTCAAAAAACATTCGATGAGTATGTCATTGCAGCAAAAAAGCTCGTCTCTGATAATCCAGAACAGGTACAACGTTTTGAACAGGTTGCAACACTAAAAGAGTTGTGGCTAAAAAATGCCGGACAGTATGAAATTGATTTGAAAAGAAAAGT
>Ga0123334_1003803_pt1 | contig 15971 bp, 12 predicted proteins | sample BiotimSIPDNA_FD_89706 | JGI IMG/M metagenome (GOLD analysis project Ga0123334, IMG submission 89706) | Anaerobic biogas reactor microbial communites from Washington, USA - Biogas_R1 time_0 SIP DNA | ecosystem: Engineered > Bioreactor > Anaerobic > Unclassified | place: Washington, USA... | reverse complement strand
GGTCCACAGCAAACCGTTGTAGTATCTCCAGGTAAAACAAAAGGTGTCACGGTTACCGGAACACAGACGGTGGATGGCTGATATGCGATAGCTTCACAAGTCTGAATAGCACTGCAGACAGGACCGCAGATGCTGAGCTGGTTCGCCGTTACATTACCACCGAAAAGGCATACTACGGTGGGGCCAATGGGACGTTCTGCAGCAAGTTCAAAGCATATGCTCATCATCCCATCTACCTTATCCAGTCCAAAGTCAAATTTCAATCCGGGACATCCCGTGGGCGGGTCCGGATTTTCAGGTGTCCTGAGTTGAACATTTCCGTCAGGGCCGAAATCTATAATTTCCTGCACCCCATCCCGCACAACAGTGATATTCAATATCTCATCTGCCGGGATATTGGGGCAGATTCCAAAGACTAAATGGCTTAAGTCAGCGTATAGAGGCAGATCCAACCCTACTCCTGTAATGTTGTAACAGAAGCGCTGGTTTTCTCCAGGCGCGGGTTCGAGGTTTGAATTCTCGGAATCCAGCTCTATGACAAAGGGCAGCACCCTTTGACCGATTATTGTAGAATAATCGATCTCCATTAAGCACGGAAACTGGTTGTTATCCACTGACATTACACCTCCTACCCTTCTTCGCCGCAGTCTGTGCAGATATCAGTGGCGGATGCGGTTCCACAGAGAACAAAGGGGTCGCCCGGTGTGGTCGTGGCTCCAAATTCTACCGGCACAACTGTACACAGGTTTTGCGTAATGGTAAAGGTGCAGCTGCCATTTTCAACTCCGGGGCAGGTTGTAGCTCCGGGTGTAACAACGGGTGGGCCGCAGCAAACAGTGGTCGTCGTACCGGGGATCGCAAAAGGTGTCACGGTAACGGGAACACAAACGGATGCAGTCTGATAACCGGTGGCCGGATTTTTACTTTCCTAGTTCGTATTCGGTCATTTTGTTCAGAAGTTGCCTTCGGGTAATTCCCAGCACCTCCGCGGACTTGTTCATATCGTAGTTGTACTTCTTTAGTATGCTTTCAATGTATACAGTTTCCGCTTCCTTGCGCATTTCCCTGAGGCCTTTCTCCTCCAAAGGCGGCACTGCTGCCTTTTCCCTCTTTTTCTCCAGCAGGGGTGTCGGGAAGGAGTCTCTCTGTATGATACCATCTTCAGATAGCACTACCATGCGCTCGATAATGTTCTTCAACTCCCGGATGTTACCGGGATAGTCATAGGAAAGCAGCGCATCCATAGCGGTAGAATCGATGCAGCTTATGGTCTTTTTCATCTCATACTGTGATCTCTTCAGGAAGTAGTTGATCAGTAAAGGAAGGTCTTCCTTTCTCTCACGTAAAGGCGGAATGTGGATCACTATGGTGCTGATGCGGTAGTAGAAGTCTTCCCGAAAGCGTTCTGCTGCGATCTCTTTCGCAAGATCCTTGTTAGTGGCAGTTACCAGACGAAAATCCACATCGATCTCTTCATTGCTCCCCATTCGGTAAATGCGCTTCTGTTCGATTGCTTTCAGGAGTTTGGCCTGCATGGAGAGGGGGATGTCTCCTATCTCATCCAAAAACAGGGTGCCGGAATCCGCTCCTTCAATGCGGCCGATCCTCCGAGTCATAGCTCCCGTAAAGGAGCCTTTTTCATGACCAAAGAGTTCTTACACCAGGACTGTTTCTGCGATTGCATTGCAGTTCAGATCCATAAAGGTTTTGTTGGCTCTAGGGCTGTTTTCATGGATGTAGCGGGCAATGACTTCCTTTCCCACGCCGGACTCGCCTAATATAAGAATATTCGTGTCGCTGTCTGCTGCCTTTTTGGCGGTTGCCAGTACATTCTGAAAAAGCGGACTGCTGGTCTCCAGCATAGAATCGTGCTGGTTCACCTTTTCCTTGAGGAGTTGATTTTCCTGTTTGAGGTCCAGTACCCGATGGAGCTTAGTGATCTCGCGCAGTAGTTCCCCCGGATCTCCTCCTTTTGTGACATAGGAGTAGGCGCCCTCCCTCATAGCATCAACAGCATTTTCAATGCTTCCGTAAGCCGTCAGGATAATTACTTCCGTTCCGGGAAACCTTTCCTTTATTTCTGACATGAGCTGTCTGCCGTCTATTTCGGGCATCATCAGGTCTGTGATCACCACATCAAAGGTTTTCTGTGCGAGAATAGTGAGGGCTGTTTTTCCGGAGGTGGCAACTGACACCATATGGCCGTTGGCCTCCAGAATAACCTTCATAACATTGCAATAATCCTGTTCATCATCAACCACCAATATTTTCAGGCCTCGTTTGTTCATTGTATTTTTGCTCCTTCTGTTGATACATCTTCGATAGGGATAGTGATCGTGAATACAGACCCCACACCCACCTCACTATCCAGTTTCAGATCGCCGCCCATCTTGCTGACTTCATTGTACACGATGTAAAGTCCAAGCCCGTTCCCCTCACGCTTCTTCTTGGTGGTAAAAAAGGGATTGAAGATGTCTTCTTTGATCTCCGGTGGAATTCCTTCGCCGTTATCACTGACAGTGAGGACGATATGCTGTCCTTCTTCATGGAGGCAAGTGACTTCGATTCTTCCCTGCTTCCCCGAAATGGCGTCGGCTGCATTGGAGATGAGATTTATCAAAACAAGCTCTATGGCTTCGGCGTTGACAACAACATCATGGGTTCCAGAAAATCTGTAATAGATGTCGATATCCCGCGCATCCAGCCAGTTCCTCTGCAGATCAATAATGTTGCTTATCTGCACATATAGATTTACCAGTTCCTTTTTGTTGGAAGTCATTCTTGAGAAGTTGAGCAGATTTTCGATGATCCTGCCGGATTTGTCCACAGACTTTTCGATGACCTTGATTGCTTCGTTCCGCGTAGCCGTATCGCTTTCGTCTATGCTCTTCAATACATAGCAGTAGTTGCGTATCAGGCCGAGAGGATTCCGGATCTCATGGGCGATACCCGCTGCCAGCTGTCCAATGGCAATCATCTTGTTATCCTGGAGCATCTGCCGCTCGGTGCTTCTCTGGTCCGTAACATCGATTATCATCATCAGTATTTTCCGGACTTTTTGCCGGGTGTCCTTTATGGTAAAGGTATGGGCTTTAAAGATGCCTCTGCCCACCACAAATTCGAGACTGTGTTCTTTTTCTTCTTCAAAGGTTAAATCGATAAGCTGTATCAACTGCTTACTAACGGTCTCATCAGTCCTGAAAACTTCAGGCAACGTAAGCCCGATGGCGTTATGTCTGCGGATCTGCAGGTGCTGAGCCAGGGCTTTATTAATGTCTACGATCTTTCCCTCCCGGTTTACTTCCGCAAGGTAATAGGTAACTCCATCAAAGGTGGTCTGCATTTCATTCTGACTTTCTTTCAGAAGCTCCATCCTCTGCTGCAATTCCTCGTAAAGACTTTTATTAGATTGATAGAATACAAAGAAGACACAGAGAACGGCCGCAAACATGATCAGGAGGATAATACCAAACTTCTCGATTATGCTTTCGGCATATATGGGGTAGGAGATCCCCATCCACTTCGACTGCAGATCGGTAAGGAGCTGTTCGCTATCCATATGATAGATCGCATTGTTTAATATATCATAAAGAGTATCGTTTTTCACATCTACGCCAAGACAGTAGTTCTTTTCGAACAGATAGCCACGGGCGCGTATTAAATTTTCGGTTATATAGTCTCTGCCCAGATAATAGTTCAATGCGGGTTCGATTCCGGCTATCCCGTTGGCCTCTCCCTCTCTTAGCCTCCTGGCGGCATCCTCCGTGCTTTCAGCAAACTGTAGCTCCATGTGCGGGTAGGATTTTTGAAGTATCTGTGCAGAAGGGTCTCCGTCAACGACTAGTACAGAAAAGCCTGCACCGCCCTGTGAATCTTTAAGGGACAAAGCGTTTTCATACATGAGGATCCCTTTTCCTTCGATCAAGGGCATGGTGTAAGCAATAACCTGGTCATACAGAAGGTTGTGCATGGAGAGTATGGCATCTACATCACCACTGATCAGCATTGTTTCTGCATCCTTCCTCTTTAAGGGAACGAAGTGAATTTCGGTGTTGTATCCGGAACCGATATAGCGAATATAATCGGCAAGCATTCCGGATGCTTCCCCCTGCTGAGTAAATTGAAGAAGTGGCATTGCGTCATCCGTCACACCTACAGTCAGTTCTCCTTTTTTTGACAGCCATGCCTGTTGATCCTGACTCAGAGGATAAAGTTCCAGGACATCAGGATCCGTAATTTTTCCCTGCGCGTTGATATTCCTATAAACAAACATCAGCGTTACGGATATAAGTATTAATAGAATGAGCAGAATTCTTTTATTCATCGGAATATTCCTTTCGAGAATACTCTTCTCCGAAGATGAGCAATTCTCTTTCTTCGGGGGATACATTGCCATAAGATGCCCGGCTCCAGAGGTAAAAAAGGATACCGAGCAGTGCCCAGATCAGGATCAACATCCACTCCTCCGGCCATGTGAGAGATACTTGTCCTAAAGGAGTATAGAGCAATAGAAAGCTTATGGATATAAGCAATACTATAATACCTACAAGGGCACCATATCTGATCCGAAAAGGGCGTTCAAGATCAGGCTCTTTTTTTCTGAGAATCAGAAAGGCGATAGATACCATCAAATAGGAGAGCACGGAACCAAAGGCACTGACATTAACAAACCACACCAAAGCATTTTTGCCCAACAGGGGAGTAATGGTACAGAGACCTCCTACTAAGAAAATGGCACCTGTCGGCGTCTTGTACTTGGGATGAAGTTTTCCGAAAAAAGGAGGGAGCATCTTAGCTCTTCCCATAGCGTAAAGTATCCTTGTTGAGCCAACAATAAAGCCGTTCCAGCTGGTCAAAATGCCGCAGATCCCGCCGATAATCATGATTTTACCAAAAAAGGGCGAGCCAAAACAATAAGCCATAGCGTCTGCAGCAGGCACAATTCCTGCGTTTCGTATCTCGGGAGGAGCACAAAGGCTGATGCCGAGAATCACCAGAAAGTACCAGCAGGCAGCCATGAGGATTGAGACTATGAGGGTTTTGGATATCTGTCGTAAGGGCAGGTTCATCTCTTCAGCGGATTGAGGAATAACATCAAAGCCGACAAACATGGAAGGAACCATCAGCAACACAGCAATCATTCCATTGCCGCTTGTAAAAGTCGGGGTAACATAGGATGGATCTCCAAAGGAAATACCACCAAAAACAAAGATCAATCCTACGAGGAATAGAGCAGAGGTAGTCATAACCTGAAAAATAGCTGCAGGGCGGATACCAAAATGATTGAGAATGAGCAACACAAGAGCTCCTGCCATGCCCACAAGAGACCAAGAGGCAAAGACCGGATAACCTCCCACATTCCAGAGATATCCCAACTTAGGGATAGGAAAAATATAGTCGATAGCCGTAGCGATGGCTATGCCCTCCCAGGCAGCCACACCGATGTATGCAAAGGAAATAGCCCAGCCTACAAGCCAGGCAAAGCGCTGATCTATGGCGCGATAGGCGTAAACCATCTCGCCACCTGCGAGGGGCAGGGCGGCGGTCAATTCGGCATAGGTGAGACCAACTAAAATGCAGAGGGTGGCGCCTATGGCAAAGGCCAGCAGAGATCCTGCAACTCCCGCTTCCATTATCCACACACCGGAGAGCATTACCCATCCCCAGCCAACCATGGTTCCGAATGCTAAAGTAAGTATGTCGGTTCTGCCAAGAACACGCTTTAACCCTTTATTGTCACCGGGCTTAATGTTGTTGTTAATATTCATATCGCTTCTCTTTTTAGCTATAAAATTCCAAAGGATACTGAACAATTCTATCATAGCAAGGGGATATATTAAAGACAAGGGATGATTTCCTTACACCGTGTCCGGTAAAAGAAAATCATCCCTGCTAATGACCTTGAGTTGCAGACAAAAGGAGATAGGATATCAGTACTTGATCTCTTTGGATCCAGTATATTTCAGGCCCTCTCTCATATAATCATCACCGAACATCAGATACTCTCTCTCTTCAGCAGGCACATTGGGGTATGCTTTCTGATTCAATACGAGGAGAACGGCACCGAGGATGATCCAGCCAAATACCATGAACCACTCATAAGGCCAGACTAATCCCGGTGTGAAAATGGGCAGATAAAGCATTATGAAGAAAACAGCAACTGCAACTGCGATGATTCCGATGAGGCCGCCAGACTTTACCATATAAGGTCTTGCCAGGTCGGGCTCTTTTTTTCTCAGAGCTACAAAGGAACAAGCAACCATGCAGTAAGCCACTACAGTACCAAAGGCGCTGGCATCCACAAACCACACCAGAGCGCTCTTGCCGAGCAACGGAGAGAGACAGGTGATCAAACCAACCAGGATGATGGCAGCTGTAGGTGTTTGATACTTGGGATGAACTTTTCCGAATACCGGAGGGAGCATCTTGGCCCTGCCCATAGCAAAGATAACGCGGGTAGCACCGAGAATAAATCCATTCCAGGAAGTCATGATTCCACAAAGTGCCGCAACGATCATGAATTTACCTGCAGCAGGGGAATTCAGAACATGGGCGAAGGAATCGGCCACCGGGATAGCAGCAGCGTCTCTGACATCCTGGGGTGCACAGAGGGAGATACCCACTATCATGATGATATACCAGGCGGCAGCCATGAGTATGGATAAGATCAGGACCTTCGCAATGGATCTAAGGGGTATGTTCATTTCTTCTGCAGCCTGAGGAATGACATCAAATCCTACGAACATCGCAGGAACCATAAGAAGCACTACTACAAGTCCGCTCGCGTTAGTGGTCAGCGGCAGCATGTTGGAAACACTACCAAATCCGACACCGCCAAAGAAGAAAAGAATACCACCGGTAGCCATGGCTATCGTAGCGACTGTCTGGAAAACGGCAGCGGGCTTGGCGCCCCTGTAGTTTACGTAGGCCAGGATCAGTCCACCCAGGGAACCTACAAGCACCCATGAGAGATAGACATCAAATCCTGCTACAGTCCAGAGGTATCCGAATCTGGGCAGGGAGATGAGGTAGTCGATTGCTGTAACCATTGCCGGACCTTCCCAGGCGGCAACACCTACATAAGCAAAAGTAATCATCCAGCCGGTAAACCAGGAGGCTTTATAACCCAGTCCGCGATAGGAAAACACCAGTTCGCCACCTGCCAAAGGTAATGCAGGTGTCAGCTCCGCATAGGTAAGTCCTACGAAGATACAAAGTACAGCACCGATCAGGAAGGCGGCAATAGCGCCAACAACGCCAGCTGCAGAGACCCAGACGCCGGCAAGCATGATCCAGCCCCAGCCGATCATAGTACCGAAAGCAAGAGCCATGACATCTCTCAAGTTCATGACCTTTTTAAGTTCGGCTCTCTCTTTAACTTTAACATTTGACATTTCTTTCACCCTTTCTTGATGATAGTGCCCATCATCTATATAGAAGATAATTGCGGCCGATTGCATCGTATATGCATTCGCTTTTTTTTAGGGCACTGTTACATCTGAAATTTAGCAAGTCTTATGCCAAAGCCAAAGAGGTCTGATTTATCAGATATTTGGTTTATGTGAGCGAAATAGAAAGTAAGGTTTTTCTCGAATGAGGAAATTTTTTTCCTTGCCCTTTTGATGATTGAATAGTAAAATGCGGTAACGCAATGTTTTAGAAAAGCCCGAAGGCGAGAGGTCTTTTGAAAGGATTGTGGCGTGGAAAGAAAAATAGAAACAGTGAGCATTATCGGATTAGGTGCACTTGGTATCCTTTTTGGACATCATCTTTCGAAGAAGATGCCATTTGAGGCGCTACGTATCATAGCGGATGAGAAAAGAATCAAAAAGTTTGCAAAGGACCCAGTGTACTGTAACGGGGAGAAGTGCAACTTCCACTTTGTGCAACCTTCTGAGAAAACCGGTCCGGCAGACCTGGTCATTTTCACCGTTAAGTTTAGTGGGCTGGAGAAAGCGGTTCAGGATGTCAGAAATCAAATAGGGGAGCACACCATTATATTGTCAGCATTGAACGGAATCAGCAGTGAGGAAGTCATAAGCAGGGCTTACGGATGGGAAAACATACTCTACTGTGTAGCTCAGGGTATGGACGGGCTCCGAAAAGGAAATACCCTGGAGTATCAGAATATGGGAATGCTGTGCTTTGGAGACCGGCAGCCCGGCATAGTATCTGACAAAGTCAAGGCTGTTGAGGAGTTTTTTCTAAGCACAGAATTTCCTCATGAAGTGGAAACAGACATGGCAAAGAGGGTCTGGGGGAAGTTCATGCTGAACGTAGGTGTAAACCAAACTGTCAGCATTTACCGGGGTACATACGGAGATGTTCAGGCGGATGGCGAAGCGCGGGAGACAATGATAGCAGCAATGAGGGAGGTTATTGCCATTTCTCAGGTTGAGGGGGTCCCCCAGACAGAGGAAGATCTGACCTATTGGCTGGAGGTCATACAAGCGCTGCATCCTGAGGGGAAACCATCTATGGCGCAGGATATTGATGCAATGCGTATGACAGAGGTGGAGCTTTTTTCCGGAACGGTGATCCGATTGGGTAAAAAGCACGGTATTCCAACGCCGGTCAATCAGTTTCTCTACGATCGTATCAAATTTATGGAAAGCCAATTCTAATCCGGCCAGGTACAGACCTTGTAGCAGGTTGGACAATAGCACTGCATGGCGGGAGTTCCTCCGTAGAAACCGTGAACCTCTTGAGGCATTTATGCGCCATTTTATGAAGCGCATCAAAATGCCGTCGGTTTCCGAGGAGGAACTCCCGCCGTGCAGTGCTATTATGTTATGCTCTGTTCCAATACCGAATTTATCGATAAACGATAATTTATTGTTGACAAACGATAACGGACCGACTATAATACAGGCAGAAAATCCAGAAAGGAAGTATGATTATGTGGAATCCTGCCAAGTCGGTTATTTTGTCATCTGTTTGTACGAAGTTGGTTATTCTTCTGGTAATCGGTTTTGCTTTTCTCGCACCTAACTTAGTGGACTATTATTTGGGGAATGTGGCAATCAGGGACCCGAAGATGGCCTCTTCGTTTCTTGTAACCGTCTACGCATGCTGTGTTCCCGCATTGTATGCACTGTACTGTCTGGACCGCCTTTTGGCGAATATTAAGAAGAAGGAAGTGTTCATCGGGAAGAATGTAAAATATTTGCGCCGGATATCCTGGTGCTGTTTTGCCGTATCTGTACTCATACTCGTTGCGGCTTTTTCTTCCCTCATTCTTTTCATAGCAGCCATTGTAGCAGCATTTATCGGTTTGATACTCAGGGTCGTAAAGAATGTAATAGAGCAGGCTATGATCATCAAAGATGAAAATGATCTTACCATTTAGGACAGGAGGGATGAGAAGTGCCAATTGTAGTAAATCTGGATGTCATTATGGCAAAGCGGAAGAAATCTGCCGGCGAGCTTGCTGATGAGATCGGCATCACACCCGCTAATCTTTCTGTCCTGAAAAATAATAAAGCTAAGGCGATACGGTTCTCCACACTGGAGGAACTATGCAAGGCTTTGGATTGTCAGCCGGGGGATATTTTAGAGTTTGTGGGAGAGGATTAATTATGAGTGAGTTATCAGGGGGAATTTTCAAAATGGAAGGGAAGAGTCGGGAACTATCAGCGGTACCTGTTGATTTTACAAGGTCTGATTATGGTTTTTCCATTGCAATGTTGGTATGCGGGTTCTTGTACTGGAACCTCATACGCTTCGAGAGCCTTGGTGCAGGAGTCAGCATATTTGCTGTCCTGCTGTGCCTGGTGACGGGTATTTACCTGCAGAAAAATGGAATGAAGCAGACAAGAGAAAGCCTTGTATATCTGGCCATAGTGGCCATATCTGCGGGTAGCTTCCTTTTATTTGACAATGTTGAGATAAAGGCATTGAACTTCCTCTTTCTATCCTTGTCCTTTGTTTATTGGATAGCCGTAACCACGGAAAGGCGGCTTGAGGGGAAGCTTTCTGCCGGAATAATGGGTGATGGTATCAACCAATTGCTCCTGGTGCCTTTTTACAACTTTAACTGTGGTATTTCAGGGATAAAGAACAGGTGGGGGAAGAATATGGGGGGCCGGAGAGTCCTGCAGTCTCTCATTGGGATCCTCATCTTTCTTCCTGTCCTCATGATAGTGATCTCCCTGTTGATGAATGCAGATGCTGCATTTGAGCACTTGATCGGCACCATTCGTTTCTCCATTTCCGAAGACATTATGGAAAATATCATGCAAATGCTGCTTGGGATCCCCGTGGCGTGCTATCTCTTCGGTCTGGTCTACGGTAATTTACACAACAGGCACACTGAGCATATTACACTAACCACCCTTGAGAAAGCATGGGCAACTCTGCGATTTGTGCCGGGTATCACCGTATATTCGGCTTTGACCGTGCTGAATGTTGTCTACTTGGTTTTCTTCCTGTCGCAAACCACCTATTTGTTCTCCGCTTTTGGGAATCAGCTTCCTGAGGCCATGACTTATGCAGAGTATGCAAGAAGAGGATTCTTTGAGCTTTGCACTGTGGCGGGCATCAATCTATGTGTGATCGGTGCAGCCCATCTGTTAACGAGCAGAGGGACGGGAGCTGATGGGTTGCAGGGCAAAGGTGAGGGTACCCAGGAGCCTCCAAAGGCACTGAAAGCAGAGACCGTAGTCCTGTGTATCTTTACAGTGCTGCTCATTGCAACGGCGTTGCGAAAAATGGTTCTCTATATCGATTATTACGGACTGACTCAACTGCGGGTCTATACCACCTGGTTTATGCTGGTGCTGTTCATCGTGTTTGTGATCGTGATCCTGCGGCAGTTCAAGCGCTTCAATGGTACGAAGATTGCTGCAGTCAGCTTTATCGTCTGTTTCCTGCTGCTCTGCTATGCTAATGTGGACGGTTTCATCGCAAAGTACAACATTGACCGTTACCTGGACGGAAGCCTGGAAAACCTGGATGTGATGGCTCTGGGACAGCTGTCGGATGCGGCAATCCCTCCTATGTTCGATTTGTATGGAAAGACGCGTGATGAAGAATTGAAGATGGAGCTGAGGCGCGCTATCCTGGGAACATCCAGGGGGGGGTTCCTTGGGTATGAGGACGAGGGCAGTTCCCGGGTTGGGGTCTATTACGAGTATGAAGAGTCGTATAAAACTTTCCGCGACTTCAATGTTCAGACCTACAAGGCAAACCAGATCCGTGAGTGGATCAAAGAGAAAGAAGTTCCATCAAGTAATCCTTAGATGCCTCGATGCTGAGTCCATCATTGTAGTCATATAAGATGTCATTCGGCCCGTTGCCTACGAACTGTACAACCCCTCGTGAATTTCTCCCCGCCCAATGGTGGATAATATTAGTGGATGTGCGCATCTGATCCTGAAATACCGGGCATAGTCTGGAGGTAATACGGCCGTCTTTATCGATGCCGACGAGGTAAATCAAATAAACGGTCTTCTCATGGGATAGAAACTGCAGGAGCTTATCGATATTATAAGCTTTGGGATTGCTGTTCAAAGAGAGCACTTTTGTTTTGATGTCCGTTTCAGTGATATAATTCGGATACTCTTTAGAATAGTCTCCCAGTTTGTAATCCGTTTTGAATTCGGGAATGGGTTTCCTGTTTCTCAGACAGTCTATAATGTTCTCCCGCAAACTGCCCGGGTCGGAAGAGATGAGGTACTCGATGACCCGTCCCCTTATATTCACATTATCTATAAATGAGGCCATGGCGATTTCATTTTGTACAGCCTGGGTCCTCCTCTTCAGATCGTCACTCAGATCACGGAAACAGTCGGACTGCAGAAATTCTTTTGCACGCCTGGGTGCATCCATGAGGACCTGGATTTGTTCTTTAGAAGGCAGGTATTTCCTTCCGGTTCCTGCAATACTATTCGTTGCCTCAACCAATCGCCCAAGGTTCTCCTCAAAGGTAAAGCCCTGATGCATAGCAAACAACTCTTCAAAATTCTCAGGGGAGTTGTCCAGTTCCGAGATGGTCTTCATGATATCGGAACCGTTGAAACTGCCCTTTATGTTATCCATACGAAGCTGGTGAGAAGAGTGACTGATCTTCTTTAGAAAAGTAGTGTTTGCGATCTGTAAATAGTTTTTATCGGGGGTAACGATACAAACAAAAAACGGCCTGTCATCATATTCCCGCAATGCGGATAAAGACAGGACTGTATTTCCCATATTTCTGGTTGCGGATCTGCTGAAACGGATGGCAAAGTCCTTACCATAATATACTTTCCGGTCAAGCGCAAGATTAAACTGTTGTTTCACCATATCTGCCAGGGCGGCCTTGTTGTTGATCCCGTCATTTGAGACGATAATATCCACTAGACGGGATACGACTTCCTTATTATAGATCATTATCTTCTGCCTCTTCAAAGAATGTCAGTTGTTTGTTTTTCTTTCTCTTATTCTGCTCCGCCAGTGTATTTCTTTCCCAGAAGACTCCATCGGTGTAGCCTTGGATCGAATTATCCGCTTCCGCCATTTCCAGCCTCTTCTGCGCCCATACGCAGTACTGCTCGTTGTATTCAATTCCGATATAGTTGCGATTGAGTTTTTTTGCAGTTACGGCTGTGGTTCCGGAACCAAGGAACGGATCAAACACTAAATCCCCCTCGTTGGAACTGGCGAGGATAAGTTTTGCGAGGAGCTTTTCTGGTTTCTGTGTGGGGTGTGCTGTATTTTCGGGCATGGACCAATAGGGAATGGAAAGATCATCCCAGAAATTCGAGGGGCATGTATTCCGGAAATTGCCACTGGCCGTTTCATCCCAATCCTTGGGCTTTCCATCCACCCTGTATGGAGCCACGACGCGCTTGCGAACCTTTACCGCCTCCAGATTGAAGGTGTATTCCTTTGAACAGGTAGCAAACCAAATGTCCTCCATGCCATTTTTCCAATTTCTCTTAGCCCCCCGGCCTTTTTCTCTTTGCCAGGTAATACGGTTTTGCACATTGAAATACTGCATCAACACCTTACCGATAACGAGGCTGGACTTCCAATCACAGCATACGTAAATGGAGGCAGTGGGCTTCAACAGGGGCAAAACGCCCTCGACCCATGACACAGTGTAGTCTTCGTAAGCCTCATCATCCTTCTTATAATACATGTTGCCGTGAAAGTCCTTATCAAGGTTATAGGGCGGGTCCACCACGAGCAGGTCCACGGATGCCTTGGGAAGCAGCGGCATTACAGAAAAAGTATCACCTATTATTATACGGTTCGTCACATCCGCGAGAGAAGCGGGTCGATCGAGAGTAATACATCTATTCAAGTATTCCCTGCCTGCATCGACAGTGATATCGATTGTCTTATTACGTTTCGCTTTCATTGTGACCTCATTAAATGATTTATTGAGTGCTCTGAGTATGCGTTCTTAGTATATCACAAATCGTCGTCTTTTGGTAGAATCGGGCAGGGGTTGCCGGGGGGCAGGGAGTGGCAGGGGGATGTTTTGTTTGCCACCTTATTTGCTCCAAACTTGAATAAGCGGACGGATCTTGTTGCGACTTGATCACTGTGCAGAATTTCAACTAGTGCAGTGATTTTTGGAGTTTTTACGTCAGATTTGAGCAAAATTTCGATTAGTGCAGTGATTTTCGTGATAAATGAACGCACAACTTGAAAATTTGCACAAAAACACCGATAAATTGATATATTCTACTGCATTACTTGAAAATTTGCACAGACGGGGCTCAGATGTTTGCGAATCAATTGAGGTGGCAAACAAAACATCCCCCTGCCATCCCCCTGCCACCCGGGCACCTAACTCCTGCTATTGCATGGGGTATTCAATGGATGTATAATTAATCGAATCATGTCGAAACACGCAGAACGTTACCGGATGGAGGGATGATTGCTTGGATCCTCTCGAAGTAAATGTGAGCACATTACTGGTTGTCCTTATTCTGGGTCATGTTGCCACAGGTATCCTGCTCTTTTCTTATACGCTCAGGCTTTACAAGAGTAAAGCCGTCAATATCTTTCTCCTGTCAAAGCTGGTTCAGACAGTGGCATGGATTACCTTTGCCCTGAGGAGCACAAATAGCTCCATGACGATCATGATATTGGGGAATGCTTTATTGCTGGCAGGCCTTGCTATGGAGCTGAGCGCCTTTTTGATGATGAAAGGGCGGTTTGCCAAAGCGCGAAAAACTATCGCAGCCCTCCTGGCAGCAAGCGTTTTGGTATTCGTGGCGGTCGTTGCCCTGGATACTTCTCAGAGTACCAGGATCGCAGTAGCGTCCCTGGTTTGTGCTGTTTTAATGGTCTATCCCGTATGGATGCTTTTCACGGACAAAGGTGCTTCCTTCCTTCAAAAGGTGATCGCCGAGTTTTACTGTGGCGTTATATTAATTCTGATCTTAAGAGCCATCAATGCCTTCGACGGGAATCTGGACATGTGCCTGTATTCGGTAAATCCATTCAATGTAGCCATGTTTCTCATGCTGTACCTGGTCATGCTTGTAGGCAGCACGGGGTTCATACTACTGGATAAAGAAAAAGTGGACCATGAAACTCTCAGAGCCGCCTCCGTTGACGGGTTTACGGATATCGCCAATCGAGAGACGTTCTTCCGCCGTTCCAGGGAAGTTCTTTCGCTATGTGAAAGAAATGGGGAAACGGTCTCCTGTCTGATGATCGACATTGATGGTTTCAAAAAAACCAATGACGAATACGGCCACCATGCGGGGGATAAGGTCTTAATAGATTTTGCCGAGAACATGAGAAGAACCTTAAGAAGCAGTGATATCTTCGGGAGGTACGGAGGTGACGAGTTTGCCGTATTGCTTCCCCAGACAGACGAAAGACAGTCCATGGAAGTTGCGGAACGATTGAGGAAAGCAGCTGAAAATGCTGTTATTGTTGATGAACACCAGATCAGGTATACCGTAAGCGTAGGGTCAGCTACAATAGTTCCGGACATGGAAACCAATATAGAATCCATTTTCAAGTTAAGCGACAATGCTCTCTATTCAGCCAAAACCCAAGGCAAAAACCGCATCGCATCAGCGCTCCGATTTGCTGACTAGCATCCCTATTGACACTCGCTTTTATCTGAAGTATAATAAAAAATCTTTTAGAAAGGCACCCAACAAAGAATGTCCGCACCAGTTAGAAAAACCGCATTCGCAGCCGGTTGGTCAACTGTCTGCACTATATGTTGAGCGCCTTTTTCAATGGGAGAGTTTACGCAGGTCTACAAAGAGGAATAATAAATAGTAACACTTTCGCAGCAGCGATTTGCAGAGGGAGGATGATGAAATGATTACCGCAATAGTAGGGATCAACTGGGGCGACGAAGGTAAGGGTCGCATGGTGGACTTACTGTCCGCCGACTATGATATCATATGCCGTTATCAGGGAGGAAATAACGCAGGACACACGGTGATCAACGACAAAGGCAAGTTCATACTGAACCTGCTCCCCTCAGGGATCCTGCGCGATAACACAGTAAATGTAATGGGGTGCGGTATGGTGATCGACCTTGAGCATCTCTGTGGTGAGATATCGGCCCTGCACTCTAAGGGAGTTAAAATAACACCTGACACGTTGAAGATCAGCGACAAGGCTTTTGTCTGTATGCCCTATCACAAGCAACAGGATATCCTGGAGGAAGACCGGCTGGGGGATCGGAAATACGGATCCACACGTCGAGGCATCTCCCCGGCATACGGAGACAAGTACATGAAGAAGGGCATCCGCATGGGTGACCTCTTATCCCGGAATGAGCTGGAGGAAAGACTGGCGGACATCCTGGAGTGGAAGAATATCACACTTAACGGTTACGGAGAGGGAAGTCTGACCCTTGAATCCATTATGGAGTGGATCTCCGAGTTTTCAAAACCGCTTTTGCCTTTTATCACAGACACCACTGAATATCTGAACGAGGCCCGGGATAAGAGCATGAGCATTTTGTTGGAAGCTCAGCTGGGTGCTCTCCGGGATATTGATTATGG
>Ga0123334_1003800_pt1 | contig 15983 bp, 15 predicted proteins | sample BiotimSIPDNA_FD_89706 | JGI IMG/M metagenome (GOLD analysis project Ga0123334, IMG submission 89706) | Anaerobic biogas reactor microbial communites from Washington, USA - Biogas_R1 time_0 SIP DNA | ecosystem: Engineered > Bioreactor > Anaerobic > Unclassified | place: Washington, USA... | reverse complement strand
TTCCCAGGTCAAGCGATAACAACCCCAGCAACCATTTTATTGGGTTGAAAAAAGCCAAATTTTATCTCCATCTATCGAAGAGTTATCTTCAAGTGTATTCGCAAATTATAACATAGACAAAAAAACTGATAGCAAATCAAGGGAACCGCAATTCGTTACTCTGAGCCCCGTCGTGGAGACCACAGAGTTCCTGAAATCGAGTCCTTTCAATGTTACAATCATTCCATAAGCCAAAATCAGAGACGGAGACCAATGAACGAATCATTCAACCTCTACCGACTGCAGCAACTTGACACCCAACGTTTGCAAAGGCTCAAACGGATCAAACGAATCGATCAGATTATAGCCTCCGACATAGCGGTTCAAAAGGCACAAAAACGCATCGATCTTGCTCAGGAACAGCACACTGAGAAGGAAGCGGTCCTCGAAAATTATATCAACCAGGTCAGCGAAAAGACTTTAAAATTTAAGCAGACCCAGGCTAAACTTTTTAGCGGAAAAATCAGTGCCACCAAGGAACTGCAGGATCTGCAGGCTGAAAGTGAAGCACTCACCCGCACTATCCGAACACTTGAAGACAAACAGCTGGATGCCATTCATGAGGTTGAAATAACTCAGGCAGAACTGGACAACGCTAATTTAGCGATGAAGCAGCTGCTTAATGAGCAAGCCACTGAAAATTCGGTTCTGTTGGGAGAGCGCGAAAAATTACGTCTCCAGTTACCAAAAATCAATTCTCAGCGGGAAGCTCTCAGAACGCAGATAGCAGATAGTTTGCTCGATGAATACTTAGCGATTTTTAAGGCCAAAGGGGGCATCGCAGTTGCAGAAGTTTTGGAAGGAAGTTGCAAAGCTTGCGGCTTTGATCTCTCCCCAACCGATTTGCAGCAGGCAGCAAATCCGGGAGTCATCGTCAAATGCAAAGGATGCGGACGTATTCTTTATAAATCCTGATCAACCGCCAAACAACCTGACAATCAGGCGGGAAAGTAACCCTTCTACCAGGTTTATCACCAGAATTGCGAGAGCTGGGCTGAAATCAATTCCGTTGATTGGTTTCAAAATTTTTCTGAATGGAGTCAAAATCGGCGTAACGATCCTCTCTAACCCGATCCTCAGTGGTCGGTCGGCAGTGAAGAACATGGTCAATACAACATAAAAAAAGACCAGAAATGACATTGCCCCAAAAAAGATTCGAACAAACAGAAGGATTAAATCCACTTTACCTCATTTCAATTTATTGCGAGGACCCAGAAGAGCTTCGCCGATGCGGATGACAGTTGCGCCTTCCTCGATAGCTACTTCATAATCGCCCGACGTCCCGGCCGAAAGCCCGGTCATGTTTAGGTTTGGAAATTGTTCATTTAGAAATACTTTTAAGCGTTTCAAGCTGTGAAAATACGGTCGTGAATGCTGAGGATCATCAAACAAAGGAGGCATTGCCATTAATCCAATCAACTTGAGCCCTGGTAACTGTCCGATAGTTTCTACAACCGGCAGCAAATCTTGCCAATCCTGCTGGTTTTCAGCTCTGAAACCGCTTTTACTCTCTTCATTTGCAAGGTTTACTTCAAGATATACTTCAAGCGGCTTTAATTCCAGCGGGCGAAATCGGTTGAGCCTTTCCGCCAAATTTAACGAATCAAGCGAGTGTATCCGATCAAAACTTTCTGCCACTTGCCTGGCTTTACGGCTCTGAACATGCCCGACCATCTCCCAATGTAAATCTGAAACCCCATCAAGAACCTTCATTTTATCTATTGCTTCCTGCACATAGCTCTCGCCAAAAGAAAGAATCCCGACGTTATGAGCTGCCTGGATTACCTCGATCGGCTGCCGTTTGCTGATAGCGAGAATTTGCACCTCGTTCGGGTGTCTGCCGCTTGCTTCGCAGGCACGCGCAATATTTTTTTTGATTTCAGTCAACCTAATTTGAATTTCTTCACGAAGATTATCAGGATCCATTGTTAGACTCCGGTATTCAGGGCAATCGCGACAGCAAAACGCCCGGTCAGCCCTTTTTCTTTACGATAAGAATACCATTCCTGGAGGTTTTCTGCAGTGCAGATTTGTGATTGTTCGATCTTTTTCACCCCAGCACTGCGCAAAATCCATTCATTGGCAGCCCATAAGTCCAGGTGATGACCGTCTTCGCTTGAGTTAATAAAATCGTTTGCTTTATCGCCCCACCTTGCCAGATATTTCTGACGCAGATCTTCCCCGATTTGGTAACAATTTCCACAAATAGAGGGCCCAATGCCAACAACCAAATCCTCGGGCTTGGAGCCATATTCAGTTGTTAGCGCTCTCACTGCGACACCAGCGACCTCAATCAGAGTGCCTTGCCAGCCAGCATGGACAATCCCAACTATTTTTAGGACTGGGTCGTGAAAGAGAATAGGGACACAATCGGCGAAACGCATAACCAGGGTGACTTCGGGGTTTTGTGTAAAAATACCATCACCTGGCTGGTGTTTTTGAGTTTCAGGACGGGGTTGATCGGTAAAATGGATCGTGTCGCCATGTACCTGCCAAACATCGAAACGCGATTCAAACGGACGTCCGAAATTGTTGAAAAGTATCTGGTGATTTTCTTTAACATGCTTTAGCTCATCACCACAGGTGCCGCCCAGGTTAAGACTTTTATAAGGACCTACTGAAACGCCACCAATGCGGGTATAAAGAGAATGGCTGACCAGACGTGGGTCAAAACTCTCAAATTGATAACTCACAATACCGTCTTTTTCTTGCCTTAACAAATCAGCTTTCTCCATTTTGATCGATAAGTGGAGTTTTTATCGGTTCATTGATCATCTCTTCCAGAGATGGAAGTCCGAACCAGCCAGTAAACCAACCAAACAACGTTCCACTTATGACACGCATCCAGGGAGCACTCTCGCGCACAGCCAAGCCTTGCAGAAAAGGTAATTGCCATTGGCTGATCAATTGTGAAAAACCATCCAAACCTATAGGCACCAGCGCTAATAGTATCCACAGATACCAGGGTAATGGTTTCAGTTTTCGCCTGGTCAAAGCAAAGATAATACCGAAGAGGAGCAGACTACCATAGATAGCCAGGTCGCGCTGACACATGGCTGTTTTGTAACCGAGCTGCTCATTCCCGCGGAAGTTGATCGCAGCCAAATTATCGTCGGGACTGTTCCCGGTTACTTGTTCATAACTCTTCAGCCCCTCAATCCCCGCTATCGCTCGCGGGTAGACAGGTTGCTCTCCAAACAAGAAAAACGATCGATATGCAAGCTGATGACAGAGCGGTCGGTATGCCCTGTAGATAAAATCAGCTGCACGGTTGTTACCAGTCTTCATAAAGACTGGGGCAAGCATGGGCAACAAAACATAGATTGCCAGTGCAAAATTTATCAGGTCAAGATAATGCTTACGTAGCCATATCCCAGCATTTTTACTCAGACTTTTTTCTTCGGTTAGTTCTTTTTTGGGCTGGACCTCTGTTGGTGAACTGCTGGGCTGTTTTTCATCCATCTGCAGAGTTAGCTTTCAACCACCTGGACAAATGTGGATTGACTACTGTTACTCACCGTAAGCTCGCCTGGCAATAAGTCGACGACCGGGTTCATCCAACGCCAAACCCATTTAGCATCATTAGGGAGACAGTTAACGCAACCATGAGTCAATGGATTGGTAAAATCGTTGTGCCAGTAGGCAGAGTGGATTGCCTGACCCTCAGAATGGAAGATTGTGGTCCAGGCGACTCCCGGTAAGTCGTACTGGTAAACACCACCGGCACTCATGTGCAAAGAAACCAGCTTGCGCCATACAGGTGTGCTCCCGGGGGGTGTCATGAACTTTCCATCACGTTTCCAGCCAGTAGAAACTTCGCAAAAATATACTTCTCTGTTGCCTTCAAAGCATCGCAGGGTTTGATATTCCAGGTTTACTAAAACCTTCTTATCGCCAACATCAGGATGAATTGGAGCAATCTCTTCTTTGGTGATCGGCCGGCATGCCCGAGCATCAACCCAGAAAGAATCCGGTAGTGCACCAAACCTTTCAGAAAGGAGATACTCAGTTCTGCCATTAGCCTGGCGAATATCTGAAACCCAATAAACCTGGCTGTAATATAGTTTGGCAAGCCCGTCTGAGTCGCGTATCCAGGAAGAAGCCTGGCTCCATGACTTGGTCAACTCAAAATCAAGTTTGGGCACAGTAATTTCTACCCACATTCCTGGTAGACCTTGTTCGTCAGATGGAAGTGTGCTCACCGGCTGATTGGGGAGGTTCTTAACAGGTTGGACATGCTTCGACATAATGTATCCTGCAGGAGTCTCATACCATCTCTGTCTATACTGGTTAAAATCCAGTTGGTTAGCGACAACTTCATGGTTAATTTCAAGGACGTCATCTCGCCAAACCAGCGTAGAATCCGGTGCGTTAACGTTTGGTTCCGTCTTCAGGGGGATGAAGGATCGATATTCACCCGCACTCACACGACCGAGATTGGCTCCAACAGCCCACTCCTGGGAGATAGGAGCTGCTTCGGCTTTGTGCCAGGGTATCATCAGCGCGCCTGCTGTGAGGCCGCTCAATTTTAAAAACTCGCGTCTGCTAATGTTCTTGTTTATATTCATAGCATTATTATACAAAGGATAGGCAATTCCTCAAGCAAGTATAAAACCTTAGTTGGTTACCAGGAATTTCGATTGCGTGAAGCCTCTCTTTCGATATCCTTTTCTTTGATTGATTCGCGTTTGTCATATTGCTTTTTGCCTTTAGCCAGGCCAATTTCAAGCTTCGCTTTGCCAGCTTTGAGGTATACACGAATTGGAACGATTGTCATACCTTTGATTCGCACTTCGTCCCAGAGTTTACGGATTTCTTTTTTGTGCATAAGAAGCTTACGATCTCGTTTTGGATCGTGTTGATATGCGCTGGCATGTTCGTACGGGGCAATATGAGCACCCACCAGCCAAATTTCGCTTCCATTTGTCCGAACGTAAGCCTCTTGCAGGGAAATTTGTCCCTTGCGAACAGATTTAATTTCAGTTCCCTTAAGCGCAATCCCTGCTTCAAATGTCTCCAGAATGAAAAATTCGAAGCGAGCCTTTTTGTTCGTTGAAACAACTTTGATTTCCATAACCAATAATTTTAACATACATATCCGTTCCCACCAAAAAACAATATTGGTAGAGCTCTGATTTGGAAATTTGAGTAACATTTTCCTTGATAAACAAGTTAAGGGCGATCTTTTAATGTGTATTTTAGGATTTATGGTAAGCTTAATCGCTAAGCAAATTTGGCATCAAAGAAAAGCATATTTTTTAAAATATGTAAATCTGGGGATCATGAATGGAAATAAAACAAGTCTTTTCGACAATTAAACAATGGATCTGGCTTATTCTTCTGGGTTGTGTAATCGGTGGAGGTGTAGGCTTCTTTGTAAGCAGTCGTCAGACACCCGTCTACCAGGCTCAGGCTCGCTTTGTGATTCTGCCTGCCGCACAAACCACTTATGATTATTATTCTTATCTTTCTAACCAGGACTTGATTAGCACATACGCTGAGCTTCTCACAACCGAAGACCTCCTTTATCAAGCCTCCAATGAATTAGGTTTTCCTGTGCTGAAAGGTCAGGCTACAGCATCTCAAGTTGGTGACACAAAATTTGTTCTCTTAACCGTCAAGGATACTGATCCGTTCAAAGCTGCAGTGATAGCCAATGGTTTGGTTGAAATCCTGATCGACCAAAATGAAAAACTTCAAACCGTTCAATTTGAGGCAACAGAAAAGAACCTTCAGACCCGGGTTGAGCAAGCAGAAGAACAAATCAATATTCTTGAAAGTCAGATCACCCAACTTTCGACCGAAGTAGTCCAAAAGCAAATCGAAAGTGTCCAACAGCAAATGGCTGATGTGCAAGCCCAGATTAACAACCTAAATACAGATATTGCATCCATTGATCCTGACTCAGAATCTCTCATTGATCAGGAACAACTGGCCGCTTATCAAACCAAACTTGCAGAAATCCAGCCAATACTAAATCTTTACCAGGAGATCTACACCCAATTAGTGGTTCTCGGTCAGGTACCATCTTCAACACAGAACATGCCTAACGATTTAGATAGGCTCAAAACCACGCTCAATCTCTATCAACAGATCTACATCACCAGCATCAACAACCTGGAAACTCTTAAACTGACTAAAGCACAAAACACCCCTACTGTAATGCAGGTTGAATCGGCGACCAAGCCAAACACACCCATCTCTCCCAAACCAATGCAATCAACAGCGTTGGGCGCTGCGATCGGGCTATTGTTAACGGGTGCCGTAATTTTTCTGATCGAATTTCTGGACGATACGCTAAAAACCCCTGACGATATTAAAGATGTCTTGAATGTGCCTGTAATCGGGTTTATTGGCGAATTGAGGCAAAATCCTCGTAATGGCCGTGAAATTTTGGGCACCTATGTGGCAAGAAATCCGAGATCGCCTGTCGCAGAAGCTTTCAGATCACTGCGAACCAATTTGGAATACTCATCCGTAGATGAACCTGTAAGAACAGTATTGGTGACAAGTTCCGGTGAACAAGAGGGTAAATCCACAGTGGCGTCCAACCTGGCGATCGCCCAGGCTCAAAGCGGCAAAACCGTTGTCCTGGTTGATGCCGACATGCGCCGACCTAAAGTGCATACCCATTTCAGCAGACCAAACCGAACAGGGCTGAGTGATATTGTAACTGGCAAGCTGAATATCGAAGATGTGATTTCACCTATCGAAAATATTATGAATCTGTCGATCATAACTTGCGGAACCATACCCCCCAACCCGGCTGAACTCCTGGGGAGTGAACGAATGACAAAATTGATCCAGGAAATGGAAGAAAAATTTGATTATGTCGTAATCGATACTCCACCCATGATTGTTTCTGACCCACAGATCCTATCAACAAAGGTGGATGGTGTTATTTTTGTGATCATTCCTGGTCAGACAAAGGCGTTATCTGCAATCAGACCAATTGAAGAATTGCACCGAATAGACTCTCGGGTACTCGGAGTGGTTGCAAATAAAATCCCACGAAATCGTGATTACTATTACGGCGGATATAACTATTACTCACCTTATAGTAATAATTACACCTACCATTCAGAATCCCTCGAGCTAGAGGAAATCGAGTTTGACCCTGAAAAGAAAGTTGTCAAACTGGGAACATACTTCGACAAATATAAACGAAAGGATTCTAAATCCTAATCCCCCGTTTTAGCTGATACGTGGAGGATCAAATGCCTAAAGTCGTTTTTGTCTGCACAAAAAACCAATTTCGATCACCATTAGCTGAGGTGATGTTAAAAGATATGTTGGCTACACGCAGCATACCTGGGGTTTGGATTGTTGAGAGTGTTGGCTCCTGGGTCGAGAAATTATCCCCAGCTACCTATGAAGCGGTTATTGAAGCAAAAAAACGGGGTCTTGATCTCCGCTCGCACACCGCAAAAAGTATCGAGAACATCAACCATAATCAAATCGATTTGCTTTTAGTGATGGAAGCAGGTCAAAAAGAAGCGATCCAACTCGAATACCCCAGCCTGAAAAAAAAGACATTTCTCCTGAGTGAACTGAGTGGAACGCCCTACAGCATCCCCGACCCCTACCTCACCAGCGAACCCTGCAGGGATATTGCATTTGAAATTGAATCGCTGATTGAAAATAACTTTAACAAAATCATTGACCTGGCAAACAAAAACAGTAAACCCTGACCGTTTATGATGCTAAGCAAGACTTGTGGACAAATAGAGATATTGAATGTGCTCCGTTTGCGTGTTCACCGATATTGTTTTTTTATTTCGGAATTGCTCGTCTTGCCAGAGCGTCGACCCGTTCATTCAGCGGGTTGCCTGCATGCCCCTTAACCCAGACCCACTCCACCTCATGTTTTGCCAACTCTTCGTCCATCTCTTTCCAGAGATCGATGTTTTGAAGCTGACCATGTTTGCGTTTCCAGTTGCGGTTTTTCCAATCAGGCAACCAGGATGTCGCCCCGTTGAGCAGGTAGGATGAATCGGTGTGAAAAAGCACCTTAGAAGGTTTATTGAGCGCACGCAGCGCCATCAGTGCCGCTTTTATTTCCATACGGTTGTTGGTTGTCTCTGCCTCCCCATCGAAGATCACTTTTTCGCGCCCACCAGAACGTAAAATAGCCGCCCAGCCACCAGGACCAGGGTTGCCACTGCAAGCACCATCGGTGTATATCTCTACAAAGGGTAGTGCCGTCACGGTCGCTGTTCCTGGTTGATTTTCAAAGTCTCTTTAAAGACCTCTAAAATACTTGGATAATATTCAGAATCAAGGCTGTAGATACGCTGATAGGCATCCTGAAAGACCAATTCGATCTGGGTCCATGAGCTAATCTCGGGCACGATAACCATGTGTGGGTTTGTTTCCAAAGGAGCAGCCCAGACAGGGTTGTTTGCCGCAAAATCACTGGCAATTACAAGCGGGTCCCCGGAAGCAGGCCAAAAGCCATGGATATCAACAAGTCGTTTTTGTTGCTCAGCTTCGAGCAACCAGCGACCAAACAGCCAGGAAGCCAGCTCGGTCTTTTCGTCGGATGAACGAATGGCAAAGGTAAGAGGCTCCAAAACCAGGTGACCATCGCCTGCTGCGTCAAGGTAGGGTAAAGCAGTCCACCTGTCCTGATAATCTCCAAAACCCTGGTAAGCAGCCTGAAACTTGAGGTCTTCAAGGCTACCCTCATAAACAACAGCATACCGGTCCGAAAAGTAGCGATATGGGCTCGCTTCAACACTGACCCAACTTAGATCTGATAAGTACGCATCTTTGAGGAACAGGAAAGATTCCATCAAAGCATCAGCGTCGGGTTCAAATCCGGTTTCGGGATTGCCCAATTCGTCAGCGTAAGTTGTATACCAACTCAATGCTGAAAGCTGTGTTCGCGAAAGCCAAAGCCCTCCAGTGCCATTATTCTGGTAATTGTTGTCGTAGGTGTTGAAGGTGCGTGCTGCCCTCGAGATATCCATCAATCTATCGAGGTTTGCAGGCTGTTCATCAAAGCCCAGCTCATCAGCCCAACCCGCATTGAAAAGCAGGATTCCTGCATTGTAAGCCAGCGGGATGCCAAGGCGCGCGATCGTCTCACCTGGCTTGGGTAAAAATTTCGAGAAGATAAACTCCTCAGGAAACATTTCAGCAAGCCCTGTTTCTGAGTTTTCAATAAACATGTTCAGGGGCAGCCATTCGATGGCTGGCTGGGCTGCCAATAGATCAGGACCCATACTGATGACAATATCGTTTTCCACTTTACCTGCAGCCAGCTCCTGGGCAAGCGCATAATAACCCTCAGAAACTTCGGTTGAAACGTGAATGCCCCAGGGGTTGCTCAGGTTGAAATCCCGCACCAGCTGTGCCATTAATTCCTCTGAATCATAAAATGGGTGACGCAAAGTGACATTCAGACCCTTTAGCGAAAGGTAAGCCAGGGTTACCGTCGCTTGGGATGTAGGAGTGGGTGCAACGTCTATATCTGGCGTTGGGGTGGCTATGGGCACATCTGGTGTACTTGTGATCACATTGGGGATAGGCGGAGTAACATCTGCCGGTTGACAGGCGCTCACTAAAATTATCAATAACAGAACAAAAATTAAGCCGTGATGGCGTTTAGTTTTTCTCAATTTTTCACCTGAACGGGAATGGATGGGAGTCGAACCCACCTCGGCTCTTACGACCCGACACTGATTTTGAAGACCAGGAAGCCCACCGGGACCTAACCATTCCCGCAAAAAGGATAATCAGACAGCAGAGAATTGTCAAGAAAAAAAAGACAATCACACTGTTATCAGTGTCAACAAAACAATGGACTTGCGCTGATATTATTGAAAAAATATGGTAAATTAGTTGATGCATTAACTATCTTCATGAAAGTTCGAGGAAATTGAAATTTATATGAGCCAACATCATAACCGTACACCCGATTGGGTCAAAAACGCCGTTTTCTATCAAATCTTCCCTGACCGTTTCGCCTGGAGCAACCAGGTAGTCAAACCAGGCAAGTTTGAGAAGTGGGACAGCATTCCTACACACGACGGTTTCAAGGGCGGAGACTTGATGGGTGTTTACGAGAAATTGGATTACCTGGAAGACCTGGGTATCACCGCGATCTACTTTAACCCGATCTTCAAATCTGCCTCAAATCACCGATATCACACCTATGACTATTACCAGGTCGATCCCCTGTTGGGCGGCGATAAAGCCTTTTTTACCCTGCTCGAAGAAGCTCACAAACGAGATATTCGCATCGTTCTTGATGGTGTTTTCAACCACGCCAGTCGTGGTTTTTTCCCATTCAATCACGTTATGGAGTTGGGAGACAAATCGCCTTATTATGATTGGTTTAACATCCACTGTCTTCCGCTGAATGCTTATAGCAGTAAGGCTAACTATGACTGCTGGTGGAATCTGCCTGCCTTGCCAAAGCTGAACGTCAACAACCCTAACGTGCGAACTTATATTATGGATGTTGCCCGTTATTGGATCGATAAAGGCATCGATGGCTGGCGGCTCGATGTGCCCTATGAGATTGATGATGATGAATTCTGGGAGGAATTCCGGGACATTGTCAAAACCGCTAACCCAGACGCTTATCTCGTGGGTGAGATTACAACCGAGGCACAGCGTTGGCTCAATTCGGGCAAGATTTTTGACGCTGTGATGAATTATCAGCTCGCTCACATAGTCCTCGGCTTTTTTGGCAGCAACATGACTGACCGCAAACTGGCTGAAGGGATGATGGGATTACACTCACCCCACCCAGCCAACGCCGCTCAATTTGCAGACAGGACATCACAGCTGCTTGAGATTTATCCTAAAGAATTTGCCTATGCGCAGATGAACTTGCTCGACAGCCACGACATGCCCCGTTTTCTCAGCCTGGTTCAAGGCGATGTGCGCCGCATGCAACTTGCTTATCTATTCCTGATGACCTATCCAGGAGCTCCAACCATCTATTACGGAGATGAAATAGGGTTAACAGGTGAACGCGATCCTGATAACCGCAAGAGCTTCCCCTGGGATAAAGATACCTGGAATCTGGACCTCCATGATGGGGTTCGTGAGCTGATCATGGTCCGGCAATCAATGCCCGCCTTGCGTACCGGCAGTTACGAACCTGTATTTACGCAGGATGGTGTGATCGCATACTTACGCCGGGACAGTGAAGATTCGGCTCTGGTTGTAATCAATGCAGACGAGTCAGCACAGACAGTAACCATTCCTTTGAATGGAGCGTTTGAAGATAACACTGAAATACAGGACCAAATCGGTCCCAGGAACTTCAAAGTTGAGAACAATGAATTACCACAGATTACCATACCGGCACTAAGTGGTTTGATCCTGGCTTAATATCGCTCTCCCCGTAAGTGTAAGGTGGGTTTCATGCCCACCTTCTTTAAATCCAGGAATCAATTCTTAGTGAATAAAAAAGTTTAGCCACGGCAGCGCTTTGAATAGCCAGGGGGAAAACCACATACCCAGGTAATAGGCTGCGATTCCTATTAATCCCCCTGCGAAGACATCAGATAAATAATGTAATCTCAGGGCAACACGCGAAAAGCACACCATGATCGCCCAGATCCAGGCAATAATTGTTAACCAGATAATTTGAAACTGAGAAAAAAATACCGCTATCGCCAACGCCCTGGCAGCGTGACCCGATGGAAAGGAATGTGGATCGGTTATCCGGTAGATTTGCCCCCACTCACCTTCAGGTCTGGGTCTGCGGATAAGAAACTTGATCCCGAGCACAAAGACTGCCAGCACACCGAGAATAAATGCAAGCAAAAAGGCATTTTGCCTGGCTTGTCCGCTTGCAAAAACCCAAAATAAGACCAGCCCTATCAACCAATACCAGGAGTCACAACTGTGGCCAATTATTTTCAGAAAAGACTGCCAGTTTTTTTTGTTATCATCGACAATCAGCCTGCGTGAGAGAGCTGCGTCTGCATTCATAACCCGCTCAAAAATAGACATAATGATTTATCGCAGGAAGGGAATCACAGCGATTGCCGCAAAGGCAACGAAAACCAGCACAACTGCCATGATGATTTCCTTTTTCTCCCGCCGGTCGATGAAAGCAGGATAACCACCATCTATCCGGTCGATTTGCCACCTCACGCCAGCCAGGTAAGAGAAGAAGAAGCCAGCGATCAACCCTCCTAAATGACCCCAGTTATCAATTACTCCTCCTGGTCTCAAACCGATTATCAGGTTTAGCATGAGCACCATCACAATACTCCTGAGGCTGCGCCCTGCCTGGTTGCCAAAAAACGTCCTGTTTTGCCAGATAAATACCGCTTCTGCTGCCAGCAGTCCAAAGACAGCTGAAGACGCACCCAACGAGGTGTAATTTCCGAGCACAAAAGAGAGCACGTTGCCGCCGAAAGCAGACAGAAAATAAAGCAATCCAAAACGCAGGTGTCCGTTTAACATTTCGTTGTTCCGTCCGAGCACATACAAGGCATACATGTTTGAGAACAGATGCAATATGTTTCCATGCAGGAACACTGGTGTAATCAATCGCCAAATCTGACCAGCCAGGATGGCTTGGTTGATTTTGCCGAGATATAAAAACGGAAAGTCAATACCCGTGGTTTGTTCAAAGATTGTTTGAACTATGAAAAATAATACTGTCAGAACGAGAATTACCCACACCAGCACCGGTTTTGTTCGCATCGGACCCCGGACAACCGGGGTGGTTGGCGGAGTTCCGTACTGATTAAATTGACTTTCCTGGTTAGGTTGATAATCACTCATAATTCTACTTTTCGCGGATTGGTTTTGAGGTGTTCTGCACGGATGATCGCCTGGATATCGGCGATTGTTTTGTCGAGGTGATGATCTGAATTTACTACCATGTAATCGAATTCCTTGATCATTTCATATTCCTGAGCAGCGACGAGCAGCCGGATATCTAGTTCTTCAGGGGTTTCGCTGCGCCTCTCCATCAGGCGGCGGATCCACTCCCCTTCTGAACTGGCTGTCAGAAAAATCAGGACTGCTTCAGGGCATAAACGGCGAATGGTCATCGCACCCTGGACGTCCAGACGCATGATTACGTCTTTTCCCGAAGCAAACGCTTCGCGAACTTGGGTTTTGGGGATACCTTTGTAGTCTGAATATACACAGGCATATTCAATTAAGTCGTCATTTTCGATTTTTTGCTCAAACTCTTCCCGGGTAACAAAGAAATAATCCCGACCTTCCACCTCATCAACTCGCGGAAGACGAGAGGTCATTGTGATTACAAAGTGAGTATCCGAATTTGTCTTACGAAGCAAGCCAACAACGGCATCTTTACCGATACCAGAAGGACCGGAAATTACGATTAACAACGGGTTAGTGGGCATCTCGCCAAATTGCATTTTCAATTCCTCCAGATGTATCCCTTGAACACTGTCTGATTGATTATAAAGTAAAAAAGTCGAAAGGCTTGTTTTGATGATGCTTTGAGTTAGCGAAATTCAGCCTGGAGCTCATCAAAGGATTTTAAGTACTTCATTTTGTCTAAAAATTGTTTTAGATCAGTGCTCCTGGCGCGCAGGGTTTGAACAGCCGGGCCAATCGGATCGCTGCCCGCAGCTCCCCCTCCGGGCATGTCGTTGTAGGAACCATAAAACGCAAAGTAAGCCTGGTTGATCTTGCGCAGGTGATAACCATTTTCCCAGAATAACTGGCGCCGGACTTCCATATATGCTTCAGCACGGTCAATCTGCCCTTCTTCCAAAAGGTAATCCACAACAAATCGGGTTTCCCGCATTTCAAGGCGGTAAACGAAAGGCTTCGCAGTGCCGTCAAACAGTACCGTGCTTGCCTGTCGTCCAGGAAAATGATACAACCTGACCAGTCGGGGATAATAATTTATCATGGTGCGGCGTCCAATTTCTTTGCCAGCCAGGTTAGCCAGGGTTTCGTTCATCGAGCGCAGATCGTTGTTTTGAAAGTAGCGCATACCCAACGGATAGAAGGTCAAATAGTTGTGAATCCACTCATGTGCGACGACCTCAGTTAGCCAGTCCAGGTTGCGACTGCGCATGACCATCGTCGGATAAGCTCCCAGACCCCCCACCGGTTCGACAAGAGCAGAAAGTCCAAACTGGTTATAGATGCGGTTTTCGAGCTGGTCCTTTTCAACCGCATTCATCCCCGGGTTAAGGTTATACGTCTTGATCGTCCCGATTTTATCGCGCGGCGAGATGATCAAATTTAGCGGCAAATCACTAATTTTGAACAATACCGGAGGGAATATCTGACCACCAACGCCAAACCCGAATTCAATCAGGCTGCGCTCTGTCTGGTTTTGCAATATCGATTCTGCCAACCTTCCATACCTGTGCATTCGTTCAGTTTCTTCCTCCAGGATTGCCTGTGAGCGTTGTCGCTCTTCCGGGTCAAACGTTATTGATGGATCGAAACTTGAAGTTTCAAGCTCTGTTTCAAGCTGCTCAACAATTCCAACCTGGTCAAGGTAACGCAAAACTATTTCAGCCTGTTGTTCGTCGGATAGATATTGTTCAATGGAGATTGTTGCTGCTGAAAAGCGTTCTAAAAGCGATTTGATCTCCCAACTGACAAAGTTAAACTCGTCCCAGCGAGTTAGGTTTTCCAACAAATTGATTGAATTGTCAGACAGGACATTCGATGTGCTGACAACCAGAGTGGAACCAGCGAATATGAAAATGACAATTAACCAGCGAACCAAGCAGCGACATTTGTATTTCATGATAACTGCCAAGATTTTACCCCAATCAGCAAAACCCACTCGCAGTTCATAATCCAATCTGGCAAGGCGATCTTGTTGTAAGGGACAGGGCTCGTCTCTGTCCGCTAATGATCTGATTGGATGAGGGTTTTCGGACGAAGATAAACCTCGTCCGTACGAGTTTTATTTTGCATCAGCCTTCTCTATGTCTGCTTTCCCAAGATAAAAGTCCGGGCGGGTTCAATATCTGAGCATTTCGCCATTATTCAGGATGAATGTACGGGCGGATTCAGGACATGAGCACTTTGCCATCACCCAATCCGTAAAACCCGCCCTCCTTGAAGCAAATATTCATTCCATTCTCATAACATTTCCGTTGTTCCTGCGTTGGGCGGGTTCAATACGTGAGCGCTTTGCTATTGCTCAAATCAAATGTACGGGCGGGTTCAGGACATGAGCTTTGTAATTTTAACCTATCCGTCAAACCCGCCCTTCTTTAGGCAAATTCTAATTCTGTGATATATCATTTCCTCCGTTCTTGCGCTGGGCGGGTCAGGCTAGATTGGTGTTTATTGTACATTCTTGATTGGGACCCGCCCGTACGGTTGTAGTTAAATTATCAAATCGTTTCCATTTTTCATGCATTGGAGCGGGTCTGTCTAATGGGTGGTTATTGGGCGTTTGTGATTGGGGCCCGCCCGTACGGTAGTAGTTTATTGCATCTCAACAAGGCTGCAATTGCATATGTTTAATCAACCACCCCTTTCTCAGGATGTATAATCATGTGATCAAGAAAGTGAGTTTGTTTATGAATAATTCAAAAACCGGTCCTATCCTTATTACAACGATCATCATCATGGTTCTTTGCGTCTTGTTGCTCTGTTGTTGTCTTGCAGCTCTCGGTGTTTTAGCTGCTGTCAGATCCGCAGAGAATATTGACATAGATAATCCGATAACCAACATTTTTGAAATCACACCCACACCGGAAATTACGCCAAATCCTGATAATATCAATCTCGATGTCGAGCAATTGACAGAGGCACAGGACACTTTAGACAACCTGAATGCGCTGATTGTTCCGATAAATGATCCTATTGATTTGGCAGAGCGGCTAGCAGGCAAGCTGAATGTGCCCTCTCAGCTAATCGATGAGGATGCTCCCTACGACGTTGGCGCTAAAAAAGAGTTTTGGGTTACGAATACCGATAGCAATGAAAACTTTCAGATCCAGGCTACACTC
>Ga0123334_1003799_pt1 | contig 15984 bp, 18 predicted proteins | sample BiotimSIPDNA_FD_89706 | JGI IMG/M metagenome (GOLD analysis project Ga0123334, IMG submission 89706) | Anaerobic biogas reactor microbial communites from Washington, USA - Biogas_R1 time_0 SIP DNA | ecosystem: Engineered > Bioreactor > Anaerobic > Unclassified | place: Washington, USA... | reverse complement strand
GGCACCCGCTGCGTTGCCAGCTCCAGCCGGGGTACCCCAAAGCCGCGCAGGCCACCCTGCTTGAGCGAGGCCGTAATGTCATCGTTCAGCACGTAGCTGATCCCATTCGGGTCGGTATAGGTGAGGCGTCTCATGCGGTGCCCATCCTCATTTGCCACTCCAGGTCAGCGGCGATCTGGCTCACGTTCGGGTCACTGGCACCGGTACGCTGATCGGTATAGTTCACGGTGATCGGCCCGGTTAATTTCTCCAGAATGGCCGCCAGTAGGTCGAACAGGTCCTGCTTTTCGCGCGCGCTCCAGCTTCCACCGCCCCCGCCGCCGCCATAGCTACGGCTGGAGCTGGTGGAACTGGACTCGCCTGGCAATCTGTCGGTTGTGCTCCAATCATCCGGGTTGACGCCGATGTCAGGGATGATCACTTGGTTCCACGCTCGCCGGGTCCACGCTGCCGCCCGGCCCTACCCCGCCGATGCCCAAGAAGCCGTCGTATGGTAGCGACGCATCGGCTTTTTTGATGCCGCCTGCCAGACGCTTTAGCTCGTCGGGCGTGGGGATCGCCCGGTCATAGAGCGTCTCCGAGATGGGCAGCAACACGCGCTGGGCCTCGCGCACGACGGCCGCGCCCAGATTGTCGATGGCTGCGACGGCTGCGGGGATAGTGGCCACGATGCCACCCACAAACCCACGCCCGGAATCCAGGCCCACCCCGTGAAACTCTTTGGAGGGGGAGCCAATCCCCAGGAACGCCTTGGCAGCATCGAGGGCCGCGCGCGCTGCATTGCGAGCTGCCTCCTTGATCGCGCCGATCCCTGCCGTGATGCCGTTCTTAATACCCTCAATGACCGACCGCCCAACCTCGGCCCAGTCGATAGACTTCCACAGCTCGACGATGTTGCCGATCACGAGCTGCACCAACTGCTTAACCAGCTCGAACTTGTTCTTGAACACGTCCCAGATGTTCTGGAGGAACTGCTCGGCCGTCTCCCGGAGCTTGGCCCCAAACCCCGCCCAGTCGCCCGCGAGGGCCAACTGGAACGCCTCAAAGATGCCCCTGATCAAGTCGGTGAAGGTTTTCCAGATCAACTGGATGCCTTCCCAGAACGTGTTGACGATGTCCATTACATCGTCGCCCCACCGCTCCCACCAGGCGCGCAACACTTCCAGCACATCAGAGACCGCCGTCTGAATCCAACTTATGGCCGCCTGGAAAGCCGCTGTCACTGTATCCCAGAGCTTGCGCACGGTCGCGATGATCGCGTCCCCGTGCTCAGCCCACCAGGCGCGAATGAGGGTCAGGAATTCGCCGATCCGGTCCTGTATCCATCCGACCACGACCGCCGTCTTGCCCTGGATATCGCCCCAGTTTTCGCTCCACGCCTTGACCAGTACCCCCACGGCCGCGCCGATTGCCGCGATAGGTAGCAGCACCGGAGCCAGAGCCGCAATGGTCGCGACGGCCGCGCTCGCTGCGCCGGCTGCCCAGGTCACGAACGCGGGCACCACCACCGTCAGCAATGCGGCCGCGAGGCCTGCCAGGATGGGCTGGAGATTCTCTTGGACAAAGCCCACGATCTGGTTAAAGACGGGTTGCCCCTGGGATGCCCACCAGGCCGGTATCGCCTGGAACCAGGTCACCACGTTCTGGATGGCCGCAACCACATCCGCGCCCAATAGCGCGGTCAGTTGCTCCCACAGGGCCGACCAATCGCCCGCTGGGCCGATGCCTGCCAGCAGCGCGTCCACCAGGCCGACCACGACCCCGGCCACCATCTCGATCACGGGCACCAGGTTGGTGAGTGTCGGGGCCAGTCGCTCCACGACAGTCGTGGCAATATCCATGAATGCGATCCCGATGGGAGCCAGCGCCGTCGTAGCCGTGTTTTTTAGGACCTGCAATTTTTCCGGGAAATCCGCCGTCGCATCCGCCGTGGCGAGGATCGCGCCCTCGCTGTTTTCCAGCGCCGCCGCCAGCTCATCGATGGCGAAACGGCCCTCACGGATGGCCGCGGTCATGTCGGGGCCAGCCCGCGCCCCGAACACCTCCATGCCCAAAGCGAGCGCGGCGCTCGCGTCGTCCATGTTCTGGATCTCAGTGATCGTGGCCCTCAGGCCCTCTTGCAGATCGACCCCTTCCCTGGCAAACTTGCCCGCCGCGATCCGCAGGGAGCCAATCGCCAATTCCGCGTTGACCCCCTCTTTTTCCCATTTCGCAAAGAGGGCGATAGAGTCCTCTAACGTGAACCCCATCAAGCGCAAGGGCGAGCCGAACTGCACCACCTTTTGCATCAGCGACTCGACGCCTGCGCCGGTGAGTTGCGACGCCTTGAACACCATGTCCAGCGTGCCCGCCGCGTCCTCATTGGAGACGCCCCAGTCACCCATCACACGCGTGAACAGCGCGGCATTATTCTGCGCGTCACCGCCCAGCAGACGGGACATCTCCAGGACGTTTGCGCTCACGTCCTGGAGCGTAGGGCCGGTGATGCCCAGACGCCGGTTTAGCTCAGAGATGGTTTCGGCGGCCGGGCCTGCCTCTGTCGGGATGGAAGTGAACACGGCCTCAAAGTCGCCACGCAGCCCGGCCAGTGCCTCGCCCGTGGCCCCGGTGGCGATGGCGATGGTATCCATCGCCTCATCCATCTGCATGCCAGCGGCAAAAGCGGCCGTGCCGATCCCGACCACTGCCGTCGTAGCCACGGCGAGACTGCCCAGGACCGCCTTGCCCATGAAACCGGCGATTTTACCGCCCAGCCCCTTGGCCCAGCCCTCGGTCTGCTTTTCGGTTTCCTTGAGGTTTTTCTCGATCCCCTCCTTGTCACCAAGGAGGTAGACCACGGCCTCACCGAGTTTTACCGCCAAGCTTAACCCCCATCTCGCCTAGTAACTTGCTCGCGGGTATCCGTGCATACTTACCGGTTGGCTTTTCCGGCTCTGCCGCGCCCGCGGGCGAGCCTCCGAACATGCTCCCCAGCAGCAGCCCGATCTCCCGCGCCTGTACCTTGGCGCGCCATGCCTCTCGCCGCATGTAGGCCACGGTCAGATCGGATAACAGTTCCTCGTCAATCCGGTCATCCCAAACGCCGAGCTGCGAGCGGGCTAACTCGGTGTAGTCTGCCGCGCTGGCTGGCCAAGGTTCCTCAAGCCACTCAGTCTCTCGACCAGCGAACCGAAAGGGAAGGCCAGCTTGAGGACCTCCACAAAGGCGGCCATCAGCTCACTGTCGAACGCCTCCTCCAGGATGCGCTCCCGGTCGGCCACCAGCTCTGGGCTATAGTCGAACAGCAATTCGGCGAGCAGGTCGGGCGACTCTAGCAGCGTGCCCGCCGTCTCCCGAATCAGAGAGACCAGTTCGCGCGGGCTCGTGATATCCGTTTCGCCCGCGGCTTCGATGCGCGTCACCAACGCGCCGAACGGCTCGGCGAGCTTTTTGCGCCATCCCGCATTGCGACGGCTGGGCAGCTCGCGGATGGTGTACTCCCGCCCGGCCAACGTGATCTTGGTTGTTTTCGGCATGCTCTCTCCTTAGAGAGGGGCCGGGTATCCGGCCCCGGGATTACGACAGGGCGTCGGCGGTGATGATCTGGATGAGCATGAGCTGCTCGCCTACGTCCTTAGTCGTGTCAGCGATAGCCTCCACGCGCACGGGCGTCCCCGACTCCTTGGCTTTGGAAAATTCCAGATTGCCGTTCATGGTGATGGTGCACTTGTAGGCCTGGAGCCGGATGGGGAAGGAATTGCCGTCGTCGTCGACGTACTCCCCCTCTGCGCCGAATGTATACTCATGCACCTCCGAGTCGCCGCCCATCTTAACCTCAGTTTTGCCCACCTGCCCGACCCCAGCCGCGGTATCCTCGGCGGTACCGTTCAGCGCCAGGGCCAGATTGACGCCGGTCATCTCGATCAGCGTGAACTCGAACGCCAAGTCCTCAGCAGTGATGCGCTGCTTCACTGGAGCAGTGAGCTGTTCCGGGATAATCTTGTACTTTGTGTTGGTGTAGCCCATCGAAACAGGCGTGTTGGTGTAACCCAGATTCACCCAGTTGCCGCCCCAATCCGCGCCATACGCGACGCTATCCGCTGGCAGCGCCTCGCCCACCGGCGCATACCAGATTGTCGCAGGGGTCAATAGAATGTCTGCTACTGGCATTTCGTACTCCTTATAAAGTCCCTATGGGTCCCACTTCCAGAACCTCACTCACGAAATCACACGATCTACACGTTACCTGTCCAATCGTCACCCAGCCGGGGTCTCCGGTGGTGAGGATAGCCTGCCCGCGCGTCTGGCCGCCCAGATGCGGGCTGGATTCAATCGCGATGGGCACCGCGTTCACCAGTTCGGCGAGCTGCTCCTCAACGTTTTCGCGCTCGCCCCACTTGATCAGCAGCCGGTGTCGCGAGCGATACGTCACCCGCACCGTGTTACCCACATGCTCGCGGGCCATGCCCAGGAACTCGCTATACAGCAGCTTGTTCACCTGCATGCCCGCCGGTTCACCCTTGGCCACCGTCAGGCCCGCGATGGTCTGAAAGCGCGCGTGCAACCCATCCAGCACATCGGCATAGCTCATCCGCCCACCGCCTTACGCAGCGGCCCCTCGCCGCTCAGCGCCCGCGAGATCTCGCCCTCGGACTGCTTCAGCGCGTCCGTGAGGAACGGCTGCCTGCGCGTGCCCGGATGCTGCGCGGACGCCCGAATCAGGTATTGCCCGCCGCTACGAATGACCAACGCACGCGCTTGCCGCACGGGGATCGGATGGCCCGCTGTGCCCTCGTGTACGAGGTGCGCATGCCTGGCACGGGCGGCCACTGCGCCCCGCAACCCGCCCTGCTCCGTGCGTCCCTCGATGCTATTCTTCAGCTTGCCCGACTGCGTGGGCACTAGGTCGCGGGCCTTATCGGCCACGACCTCCACCAGGCCGGGCATCACCTCCCGTACCAGGTCCTTGGAAACCTGTTGCGGGTTCGGGAAATCGACCGAGTAGCCCTTACCCTTGGTTGTCATGCCACGCCGCCCAGTATTTCATTTTCACACCCTGGATCACCGACTTCTGTGCCCAGGTCAACGAACGGGGATACGTCACCGCACCGTCGCCTGCCACGCCCGCCGTCGAGCTGGAGCCATTGCCGCGCATGTTCCACATGTTGGTCGCGACCTCCAAAGTGACCCGCACGATGGCATCGGGAGCAGGCCCCACGCCCCATTTGGCGGTCACCCGATACCACCGCCGCTGGAGCCACTCGGCGTCTCGATACAGCCTGCCACGCGTCTCGACCACATAGTCCGTGATAGCGGTCTCGCTTTCGCTGGACGCGCCCCGGCTGGCCACCTGCGTCACGCCTGCCACGCTGCCCGCCTCGTGGCAGGGCAGATACAGATACCGCCCGCCGTTGCCGCTCCAGACATCCTGCTCCGAGGCCTCGGCGTCATAGTCGGCAAACTCGAACCCGAGCGCCTTATTGACTGTGTCCGTGGCCTGATCGAGGATATCGCGCAGCTCCTCGTCGTGCTCGCCCTTGGTGAGCTGGTCCAGGTTGCCATAGAGCTGGTCGAGTGTGGCGTATGGCATCGTCGTTACTTGCCCCTATTGGCGGCCGGTGTGCGCTTCTTGTTGGCAACCGGCTCGCGCTGCTTCTCTTCCGCTGGCAGCAGGCCCAGCGCGACCGCCTCCTCCCGCGTCATCTTGATAGACACGCCCGGCTTGCTGGTCGGCACTTTGATCAGCGGGCCGCTATAGTTCGGCCTCCGATGAATATCTAACGGCATCTAGCTTCGTCTCCTTCCTGTCTTGTGCTGGAGCTTGCGCCGCACTTTGTCCTCCTCGCCGGGGAAACACTTCACACTCACCCCCGGCGCGATCTCCACCGAGATCAGGCCGCTGGGGCGGCCGGGCGCGCGCGCATGCTCGCGGCGTGGATGGGCCTGCACTTGCCCATCGGCCAGCCAGTTGCATGGCAAGGCGCAGAACAGTGGCTTGACCAGGCAGAGCGCCCGCAAAAATGCCAGGCGTTCATCGCCCAGCGCGCACTCGGCGCGCCACACCCGCAGCAGCTCCTCACCCGCCTCGCTTTGCCGGATGAACAGCAGTTCGGGCGCGTACACGGGGATGCGCAGATCGCGACACACCGTCGCCGTCCGCTTGCGCTCCTCTGGCGTACCCAAGTCAGCAGCCAGCACGCCATAACGCCACAGGGGAGCGGCCACATCCCAACGCTCCAAAAAGTGCAGGCCCGCGCTCACCAGCCCCCAGGGCAGTGCGCCGCCCGACACGATCAATGTGCGTGCGTAGGGGATCGCCCACTCGCTGGAGACGGTCACTCCCAGCCCCATGCTCCGGGCCTTGCCTTGCACGCCATTGTTTGGCTCCCGAATCACAAGTCCGTTCATTTGCGCACCTGCATGGTCACGTAAAAGCTGGATTTGCCCGCGTTCAGCTTGGCGGGCTTGGTGATTTTCCACTTGCGATCGGTGTAAAAGCTGTAGGCCTTGCCATACTCCGTATCCGGGTCGAACACGTCGCAGGTATGGAGCGTAAACTGCCAGTAGTGCGTCGGGTCCTGCCAGGCGTGCTCGTGTCGCCAGTAGGGCAGCTTCAGATACAGGATTCCGCCCGGCTTGAGCACTCTCCAACACTCGTTGACCGACTGGATCAGGTTGATTTGGAGATGTTCCAGCACCGCACGGGCCAGGATCAGCTCGAAGGTGTTATCCGCCCAAGGCCAGGGCAGCACGTTCAGATCGTGGACGATCGAGATCTCGCAGCGATGGGGCACCCGGTCATGGTTGACCGCGCCGTCCCGGATGTCGTTGCCCGCGCCCAGGTTCAGTACGTCGCTCATGGTTTCACCGCCAGAATATTCGAGCGTGACCCGCCGTTGACGTGTCCGATGGTGGACACGCGATACCCCAGGCGCTGGAAATCCTCCGGGTGCAGGCTCGCCACATGCCGTTGGTGGGAGTTGCCGTCGATTTCCGCCTGAGGACTCGCCCCCCAGGGGCAGCCGATGATAACCATCCGCGCCCGCTGCCCCAGCCCAGCCAGCGTATCGGCCAGCTCCTCCCGCGCGATGTGCTCCGGTCCATGCCACCAAAACGCCACATCGTAGCGCGCAATCGGGAGGCTCAGCGTCGCTACCTGCCGCACATCCCCGCAGACAACCTCCAGCCCCGCGCGGCCGCGAAAATGCTCTACGTTGGCGGGCCATATTTCGAGCAGCGTGACCGCTCGCCCCGCCGCCAACAGTTCGGGCAAGAACTGGGACCGGCGCGGGCTGGCCCCCACGTAAAGCAGCGTGCCCGGCGCGAACACCTGCGGCACGAACGCCTGCAATTGTGCCAAACGCGCCGCCTCGACTCGCTCAGCCTTTGTATTCATCCGCTGGCTCCAGTGTGTAGGGGTGGACGGGCGCTACCAGCGCGAGGGCTGCGCCCTGATCGGTTCCAGTTCGCACCGATACGGCTCCGATATGCTGACAATACACGTCGCTCAGATAGCCCACCTGCCAGCCCGCAGCAGCAGCCAGCAGGCACAGCCGTTTCACCGGCGACCGCTCCCCATCAGACGGCTGGCAAGCTGCCAACACGGCCCGGCGCACAAAGAGGAACGTTGCGCCCACGTTGCGACAGAGCGTGACCTCCCCGACTGGAGTTTTCGGCCCGCGACTAGCGTCCAGAGTGCATTGCGGATTGTTCAGTGCCAGCAGTCCCAGTGTGGGAAGCTGCTCCATAGCCGCCAGCCCACGGGCCAGCCAATCCGGGGCGAGCTGCGGGCAGAGAATGTCATCATCCGCAACCACCACCGGGTCAGACTCGGTAATGCGCAGCAGCGCGCGCAGGTGGGACGCGATCCCCACCCGCCGCCGATGCAGGTGGATGCTGGCGACACGGCCCGCAGCGTATTCCGCCCGCAGGTACTCGGCGTTGCCCTCGGTGGAGGCGTCATCCACCACGCGCAACCGATAGGGCGTGACCGTGCGCTCCCGCAGACAGTCCAACGATTGCTGGAGCAGCGGCAGTCGCTCGCAGGTAGTCACCACGATGTCGATCATCGCCGCCGCCTCTCAAACTGTTTTACCGCCTGCCAGGCCTCCGGGCTGTCGATCCGGCCGGGGATCAGGCCGCGCCATCGCCGGGCGTCGCCGGGGTAGTGCATCAGCCCCGCCGTGGTGACGCCCTGTGAGTATTTCTCGAAAGTGTTCCACTCGTTGCCCAGCAGCCAGACCTTCAACGGGTCGGCATACATGGCCCGTACCAACGCCCCCTGATCGCGCTGGGCATAGCGTTCCCATTCCATCTGCCAGCGCCGGAAAAAGCGCGCGATCCGTTCGTTGCGCCCAAAGGCCCACACGCCACCATTCCATTGCAGCGTGTTCAGGGTCACGATCTGGCCTTCGGTATAGGCCATCTCGGCCTGATTGTTGCGTCGCTCAAAACTGTGCATGGTATCGAGCAAGTGGGGATCTTTGCAGATCACAAACTCCCAGCCATCCTCTACCCACTCGAAATATTGATAGATGGGGGCCACCACCTCGGTATCGGCGTCCAGATAGAGCACGGCCTGCCACTCGGCGGGGGCCAGCTCGTAGGCTCGCAGCTTGGCGCGCCTGCCGCCGATGTCCGAGTCGGGTTGCTGGACAAATACGTCCTCCACCCCAATGGGCGACGCCGCACACAGGCAGATGGGGATATCGGGCATATGCCGCTTAGCCGAGCGCATCATCCGCTCGCACACCTCACGTGCCGGGCCGCCAAAGGCAACGCAGTAGATCCCGCGCTTGCTGCCAGTGTTATGCTCCACAGGCTCCCGCTCCTCGATCACAATAGGCGGCTCCTCCACTGCGGAGATCTCCGTGGTCATGCCCGCGTCCATCGGCTCAAAAGCCGCCGCAAACGCGCGCGCGTGGTCCTCACACCACGCCTCCACCGAGTACGGTTCAGTGACCGCTCGCAATTGCTCCGGCTCGATCCGCTCATCGGGGAATGCCGCCCGCTCCAGCGCCTGGAGCATCGTGCGCACGTCGCCCCGCTCGTAGCGATAGATGCCGGGCACATCGGGCAGCTCATCCAGCAGGCCCACGCCACGCGGGATCACCACCCGCGCCCCACAGGCCAGCGCCTCCAATGGCGGCATGGGAATCCCCTCGACGAGGCTGGGGCACAAGAGCACATCCAGCGATTGATAAAAGCCGGGCATGTCGGCCCAGGAATAGGCCCGCATATCCTCGATGGGCCAGCCCCGGCCGCTCGCGCGCCATGCGCAGCGTTTGCCGATGGGCGATTGCACCGCCTTCTTGACCAATCCCTCACCCTTGCGCCCGTTGGCATAGGTATAACCGCTCACCCCGATCACCGGCGCCTTGCGCGCGGGCCTGGGGGCAAGCAAGAATCGGTCACGCTCCAGGGGGGCATGAGCCTGCGCCGTGGGGCCATAGGATTGCACCATGTCGCCATACATCCGCGCGGTGACGATCCGCAGATCGACGCGCCGGGCGATCCCGTCGAATAGCTTGGCTTTCGCGTTGTGCGGCGGCTCCTCTTCCTTGTGCGTAAAGTAGGCGGCCACCGGCACAGCGGGCCAGGGCTTGAGGCGTTGCGCCTCAAAGTAACCAGACAGATACAGCAAATCACACGGCTCATACGTGGCACTGAGCGTCCAGCCCAGGCGGTCACGCAGGGCGCGGGCCATCCTGGGGATGATCCGATCCTGTTGGTGATTCTGGCAGACGATATGGACGCTCAGTGCCATGCTATCTACTCCTCGCTATCAGCTTCCGTTGGTCAGGGTGATCTCGCAGAACGCGGCAGGGCGAATCACGCCAAACGCCGCACGCATTTCCGCCAGGAATGCCACCATGTTGCGGATGAAGAAATCCTCGTGGCTGTCCGAGACCTGCAAAGACGCTTGCTCCCGGTCCCACACGACGGCCTTGCGGAAGTCGCCCATCAGGCCAGTGCCCTCGGCAATGGTCTCACTCTCGACCACGGGCACGCGCCAGACCCGCATCACGCCGCCCTCGGCAGGCCCGCCATAGTAGTAGCGGCCCTGATCGTCCTTGAGCAGGTCGATGGTCTCGGCGTCGGCCGGGTTGATCACCAACGCGGTCGGATTGGAGCGGCCGGTCGTCTGGATAGCCGTGCGCGCTTTGCGGATGGTGGTCAGGATGTCCGTATCCCAGGCTTGGGTCAGGATGCCGGAGGTGTTCAGGATGCCCGTAAAGTTCTCGCTGGAGCCATCCCCGTTCACGATCTGGTCCTCGAACTCCTCCTCCAGGTCCGCGTTCAGCTCCTGATCGATGATGCCCCGGATCTGGGCCGCGTCGCTCAGGGCGCGCTTGGTGGCCGGAATCCAGACCGCGATAGTCTTGACATCGGTGGTCACCTTTTCCCAGGCCATGCTGGCCTCGGGCTTCTCTCCGCTCACTTCCGTGGATCCGCCCGCATAGGTCGTTACGTTGGCCTCAGCCACAGGAGCCGCCTGCGCCACCTTGGTCGTCTGCCGGACGTACTCCACCAGGTCACTGGTGGTCCGGCGCATGCTCACCAGGCCGCGCACGGTCAGGGGATAGCGGCCCAGCGGCTCGTAGATACCGGTATAGTCGGTCTGCACGAACGCGCCCGCGCTGGTGTCCGAGTCGCCGGTGATCAGCGTCTTGCGCCCGAACAGCGACTTGAACTCGACCGCGGGAGAATGCAGCCCCTTGGCGCTTTCGGGTACGTGGCCGGACGGCGCAACCCGCGTCATCCAGTCCTTGAACTCGGAAGAGTTGACGAACTGCTCGCCCAGGGTCTCGCCTTTGCCGTTCGGCACGCGCGGCTGCTGCTTCTGCCCGCCTGCCGCCATGTCAAAGTCCGCGCCCAGTGCCTGGATGCTCTTGCGCAGCTCCTCATCGCCTTCGGCCGCCTTGATCTGGTCCTTGAGCTTGCCCGCCTCTTCCAGCAGGTTGGCAACCTTTTGCCGCTCATCGCTGGTAAAGTCGCGGTTGCCGTCCTTCTCCGCTACTTCCGAAATGGCGCGCGCCTCTAGCAGCGTGGCCTTTAGTTTTTCCTTCAGTTCCTTCGGGTTCATTTCTTCACCTCAGTGGGTTATTCGATTTCCAACAGTTCCAACGCCACGCGCTGGGCCAGCGTGCTCGGCGATGGACCGCTTGGCGTACCCTCGCGGGCCTTGCCGTCAGTCTCGCCTTCACCCTCGCCTGCGCTATCGTCATGCCCAGGGCAGACTGCCCCAAGCTCGACTGCCATGTCGTGCATCTTTTGCAGCATCTCGTATTCTTTGCCGGTGTGCCGCGCGCCGCTCTTGACGTCCAGGAGCTGCGTGGCCGGGTTCATCCCCACCAACGTCGGTCCGACCTCCAGCAGGTCCAGCTCCAGCAGGTCATGGACATAGCGTGGCTCAGACTTTTCGCCCTGGTCGATCAGCTCGCTCTCGATCTCGTCATAGGCAAAGGAGAACTCTGCCAGGGTGCCGCGCTTCATCTTTTTCCAGACGCGCGCCGCAAAGTCCTCCTCCAGGTCGAGCTGGGCCTTGACGTACAGCCCCTCCTCGACCTCCTTGGCCTCCAGCACCTCGCCGATGTGCGCGTCCAGGTTGTCCCACTCGTGCGAGAAAATCACCGGAATGGGCCTGCCCTTAGCTTCCCACTTGGCGAGGGTGTTCTTGAACGCGCCCGGCTTGATCCTATCGCCCGCGCGGTCGATGTTATTGAACACGGCCACGATGGCCTCAAAGATGCCCTTGCCATCGTCGAGGGCCTTGAATTGGTGCAGCTTGAATGCCTTAATCTTGGTCATGCTTACCTCCCAAACGCCAGCGAACATTGGCAGTCCGCATTGTTATCGCCCCCGCCCGCCGGGTCGCCGGGCCACATCATCCCGTTGCTGAATAACTCATCGATGCCCACAGTCTCGCCGTTCATTGCGGCGTGCTCAGGCCGCGGGTTGCTCGAATTGACGATCCAGGTCTTGGAACGCAGGCCGCCTTGCCGGGCACCTTCCCGCGAGCCAAAGTTCGCTGCCGTGGTGACCTTGCTGGTCGCGATCTGGAGCGCGCGCACGGTGACCGCAATCTCGAATAGGTGGCGCACGGCCGAGCGCGGCTCTTCTTCTGCCAATGCGGCCTCAATATCGCGCCCCGTCTTATCATTGATGTTCTCTGCCGCAATCCGCGCGTTCTCATCCAGCCATTCATACATCCGCTCTTCATCCAGCTCCGCGCCGAGTTGCTCGGTCATCGAACGCGCCCAGACGGTGGCCGTAGCCACGTTGAGCCGGAACAGATCGGCGTGCAGCTCGCGGTTCCAGCGTTGCGGGTCCCATAGCTCACCCAACGCGATGGCCTTGGCGCTCTTCTCTGGCACGCGACCCAGGATCGCCTGCCGCTGCCGCTCGAAGTGGTGGCGAATGACCTGCTCCCATTTCTGGATGTGTCGCTGCCGCAGCTCCACATGGGTCGGGTTGATCCGGGCCGCCTTGGTATCGGGCGCGGTGTGGGCCGCTTGCCCCCGTTCCGCATCCGGCGCGCTGTCACGCGGCGAGGCCTGTCCACCCACCAGCACGTTGAGCGGCGTGACCAGTTCGTCGCCACCCTCCACGCTGGGGAGGTTCTGCCGCGCGCGGGCCTCGTTGCGGGTCATGTAGGGCGCACCCACGGCGCTCTGGTACGCGGCGGTTTGCTCCTCGAAAGAGCCTTGCAGTTTCTCCTGGATGTTGAACTCGCAGTAAACATCGTTGCCGCTCTCGAAATCCGTGGTGAGCTGGAGGGCGATCTCCTCCTCGATCATCGCCAGCCACGGCCCCAGGCAGTCCTGGTACAGGTTTTTGTGCTGCTCTTTGATGTTGGAAAACGTCGCATGATCGAGAATGCCCACCATTGGCGGAGGAATGTGGTACGCCCGCGCACACTCCTCGCGGGTCAACTTCTTGCCGCCCAGGTATTCGCTCTCCTGCGCATTGAAGGAGGCCTCTTTCCAGGTCATGCCCTCTTCGAGGATGGCCGTCTTGCCACTGTTTTCATCGCCCGCATAGAGCGCCTCGAATTCGGCCTTGAACCGCTCGCGCGCGGTTTGCGTCCATTCGGGAGCATCGGCAGGCCGCTCAATCACACCGTTCATCCGGGCAGAGTTGCGCCAGAAATACTCGCGGTATTCGCCCATCGCGTGCTCTTCGGCCAGGATGCGGCGCAGAGTTTCCATGGGAGACAGGCCAAACGCCGGGTTTTCCGGGTTATATCCCCGGAAATGCACGATCTCGGCAGGTTGGAACGTCTTGCGCCAGGTGCCGACGTTGATCTCGTAGCGGGTCGGGTATAGCGTGCCATACACGGTCATGTACACAGGCGGGATGGGCAGTAGCCCCATCGCGCCCGATGCTACGCGCAGCTTGAGCCAGTAGGCATTGAAATAGATACCCAGATCGGCGACCAATGACTCGATCAGCTTGTACCGCGTCAGCTTGAACTCGGGCGGCAGCGGTCGCGCCAGGAGTTGGGCCAGCGGATGATCGCGCAGGCGCTGCCGGTCCGTTTCGCCCACACGCTGGAACACATGCAAGCCAAGCTGGGCGATGTTGCGGGCCAGGAAATCCACGCAGGTGCGCACGTTTGGCTGCGTCTTGTAGATCGTGGCATAGTCGTAGGCATAGCGGTTGTAGAAGGTCAGCGAGCCATAGCTCGAACTGGGGGACCAGGTCGAGGCAGTGCCTACGTCTGCCAGCGCGCCCAGAGATTGCAAAACGACCATCTCAGCCTATCACCTGCATAAAATCCACATTGGCCGATTCGATCACCAGCTCGCCATCCACCGGCACGCGCGTGTCGCTTTGTTTGGCGATCATGCCCGCGTTGCGCAGCACCAGATACCCGCCCTTGCGCTGCCACAGCACGCCGCGAAACGCGTGGCCGGTTTTCGTGTTCACGATCACCTGCCGCAGCGTTGGGTAGCGGGGTCCGAATAGTTTCATACCACCTCCAGCCCGCGATCCTCGTAGACGGACCGCTTGGGGGGTTCTTGTCGCATGGCCCGGTCCAGCGCCATCACCAGCCCGACGATACCGTCGATCTTGCCCTGACTCGCGGCCTTGTCGGGCTTGAGGTTGCCCGCCGGGTCCTGTTTGACCACGACGTTATTCGCCATCCAACGCAAGACGGCATTGCCACCGTGGTGCAGGCCGTGGGCCAGCAGCCGCCGCTCGAATTCCTTCATCGGGGCCGCCATCGAAAGGAACCCTTGCCCCATGCCGAACACTTTCAGGCCCTCATCAGCCAACTCCATGCTCATCTGGTACCCCTGGAACAGCCGGTCCACGTTGATCGAGTCGATCTTGAACGTTTCCGCATCCTCCAGGATCTGCGCCTTGATGAACTGATAGTCGATGGCGTTGCCGTCGGTCACCTGCAATAGCCCGGCATCCGCCCACGCCTGGTACTGGTCCTTGTAGCGGTTATCATCCGCGAGCAGCCGCGCCTCTGGGCACCAGAAGCGGGCCAGGATATCCACCCCATCGGGGTCTCCTGGATGGGGGAATACCATCACCCACGCGGCAATGTCGCTCACGTTGGACAGGTCCAGCCCGCCATAGCACAGCCGCCCGGCGAGCGCCTCCTCATCGACCTGGCCCGCGTTCTCATCCCACAGGTCCAGGTCGATCCAACGATCAGACTGCTGCGTCCACACGTCCAGGTGCAGGCGTTTGAAACCGTTTTGCGCGGCTGGCATGCGTGTCGCCTTGTCGCACTTGCGCTGGAGATCATCCAGCTTCACGCTGACGCCCAGATTCGGGTTGGCTTTGGCCCACACCGTGGGGTCTTTCCAATCATCGCCATCGTCGAGGGTCGCAATGAACGCAAACCAGGTATCATCCTGGATGGTCCCCTCTAGCACCTGCCGCGAATACTCGTGATGCTCCCAGCAGACCGATTCCCGGTCATAGCCTGCCGTGGTGATCTCGACCTGGAGCGGTTGCCGCCGCGCACCGGTGGCCGTCTCCAGCACATCGACCACGGCCCGCGTCTTGTGCGCATGCAGCTCGTCGATCAACGCGCCGTGGATGTTCAGGCCGTCCATCGTGTCCGAGTCGGCGCCCAATGGCACGAACTTGCTCGCCGTGGCCTCGATGGCGAGCGTGTCGCTGGCCTTCCAGTGTTGGATCATGCGGCTCAGGGACGGCGAGGCGCTCCGCATTCGGACGGCCTCGCCCCAGCTCAACTTGGCCTGATCGCGCTTGGTCGCTGCGCTATACACCTCTGCGCCCGGCTCGCCGTCGGCGGTCATCAGGTAGAGGCCAATGCCCGCCATGAGCGTGGTCTTGCCGTTCTTGCGGGGGATCTCGATATACGCGACACGAAAACGTCGCAAGCCGTCCGCCCGCTTCCAGCCGAACAGCATCCAGATGATGAACTGCTGCCAGCCCTGCAACTGAAACGGCTGCCCCGACCATTCGCCCTTGCTATGCTTCAGGAATCCGAAAAACTGAACGGCGTGCTCTGCCGCGGCACGGTCGAACCACAGCCCACGCTCGCGACCGGTCTCCAGGTCGCGCTGGTGCCGCTCGACGGCCAAACGGATGAACGCACAGGCCGGAATCGAGCCATCCAGCACGCCGTGGATGTACGCAGCGACAGGATGCTTACTCATCGAGCCGCTCCGCTACCCGACTCTGGGACAGGAACTCCTCGAAGGGGTCGGCCTCGCTCGCAGGGGGTACTGCGATCCGCGAGCGGTCCGATGGAGTGAAGCCGAACTTGGCGGAAAAGGTCGCGATCTGACTGAGCATCTTGGTCGCAATACCAACGCTAGGCCTTGGCCCTTCGTAACCCTTATCGGTCACGAATGTCGTACCGTTCTTTTCGATGTCCTTGAGCGCCTCGACATACATGCCCCAGCACTGGCAGTAACCGGCCAGCATAGCGCGGTCAATTTTTGCCAGCAGCCCCATGCGCTCCAGCTCCGGGACCACGCGATTCCATTCACGCTTTGCCTCTGGGAGCAG
>Ga0123334_1003796_pt1 | contig 15991 bp, 16 predicted proteins | sample BiotimSIPDNA_FD_89706 | JGI IMG/M metagenome (GOLD analysis project Ga0123334, IMG submission 89706) | Anaerobic biogas reactor microbial communites from Washington, USA - Biogas_R1 time_0 SIP DNA | ecosystem: Engineered > Bioreactor > Anaerobic > Unclassified | place: Washington, USA... | reverse complement strand
TCGCCGTCGTAGTTGTGCTTTTCCACGCCGATCATACCCATCATTGAACCAATGTTGATGATCGAACCGCTGTTCTGCCGGATCATCTGCTCGCCGACCAACTGGTTCAGATACAGCAGCCCGCCGGAGTTGACCCGAACGGAACGGGCGAGCGCCTGCTCCTCTTGATACCAGCCGGATCCGCCGCGGGCTATAATTCTGCTTGCGTTGACGAAAACATCGATTTTACCGGCTTGTGCGACTACGGTTGCGACCAGATCGCGAATCGATTGAGGATCCTCCTGATCAAACGGAACCACCGTAACGGTTCCGCTGCCGCGTTGTCGAAATTCTTCCGCAGTTTCGCGTGCTGAATCGACCGAGTGGCTGGCTAGATAAAGATCAGCACCGGCATCGACCAGTGCGATCGAACAGCTTTTACCGTACATGACACGACCGCCCGTAATCAAGGCGGTTTTCCCTTTCAGGGAAAAGAGATCGAGTGTATTCATATCAAGTCTCCTATTTGGCGGTATAGCCGCCGTCGACCGGTAAGGTGATGCCGGTAATATACTGTGAGGCATCTGCGGCAAGGAATACGGCAGCTGCTTTTATGTCCTGTGGCTGGATCGGCTTCTTCAAATGGGCATGGCGGATATATGCCTGTTCGAAATCGTCCGGAACAGATTCGGACAGCGGAGCAAAAGCCAGACAATTGCACCGAACACCGTGCTCTCCGAGAAAACCGGCAGCCTGACGCGCATAGTTGACCATGGAGCCTTTGACGAAGCCGTAAAGGAGAGAAAAATCCTGCTGAAATTTCGATGAAGACGGATCATACAGATTCGTGTCGAATCCGACCAGCGCGGCATAATCGCTGACCAGAATAACAGAACCGGATTGTTGACCCGCCATGACCAGGCCGATTTGCTGAACCGTCAGGATCAAACCGAGCTGTGTACGCTGGAGCACGTTGTCAATGGTATCAAAATCATGCTGCCACCCGGCCGGCAGTTGACCGGATCCGTTGTCGACAAATACATCGATTGAGCCCATTTCAGCCTGCGCCGCTTCAGCCAGCCGGAGGGCAGCTGACTCAGATCCCGCTTGATAGACGAACTGGCCGGACAGATTGCAGCCGTTCCCTGCCAAATGTCTCTCCGCCTCTCTGAGCGCTGCAGCGTCCGGACCGCAGATCCAGACCTGGGCACCCGCCTCACACAGCCCTGCTGCAATTTCCAATCCATAAACATGTTCTGGACAATGAAGCAGAGCCTTTTTACCAGTCAATGAAAAGACGTCAGGTAGTGGCATGGTTAACGCTCCTTTATTTCAGAAAGCAGAACCCTGCGGCCACCATCCTCGCGGCTGATGACGGCACCAATGAGCAGCTTCATCAGTTCGATGGTCTGCGTGAAAGGGTAGGGTTCTTCACCGGTTCGCAGATAACCTACAAAATTGACCATCTGCTTTTTGAAGGCGTAGAACGTGTCCGTATCGGTAATCACGCGGCTGCCGGCACTGCCGATCAGCATGCGCGTACCAAAAGCACCGCCCATTCCTTTTGAAAGGGGAATATGAATATCACAACCGGAAACATGTCTGATGTGAACCATATTCCGTTCGGTAGTACCTGTATTTTGTACTGACTCAAACCCCTCACCGAGCAGCGGATACATACATTCCAATGCATGAATACCGTATGTCTCCCACTTTTTCGTCATCGGCTGACAGATATACATCAACTTTCCCAGTTCATAATGATTCTGATGATATGGCTCCATGGATTTGATGTACCGGTTGGAGGAAGAAGATAAGAAGTGTCGGCCCTCATCATGCCAGCGGACAAACGTGCGCAGATCAGCTTCGTTGTCGACCATCGGCTTGTCAATAAACATGGGTATGCCGGCTTCCATAAAAGGCCTGCAGCGATCGACGTGCTCAGAGCCAATGTCTGTCGCGCAGATGACCGCATCGACTTCACCGATCATCTCCTCCGGCTTGTCAACAACAGTTGGTATCAATGAACAGCGTGCAACATCCTCTGCGTCTTTTCGATCGTTACAGAAAATATGCGTGATCCGCGCGCCCTCAATACCAAAGGTCTCCCGGGGTTGTTTATTCAGATAAGTGGCAATGCCAGGATACGGACACTGATCCATATAAGACTGGTTGTAGTGGTTGTAAATGGCACTCCATGAGTAAGGATGTCCGTTTCCTTCTGTCATACCCATGATGCCTATTTTAAGATTCTGATTGCCAAGCGGCCACGTTTGCCCCATGTTGATATCACCTCTTTCTTCAGACCGGTTTAATCTGGCATGTAAACCTTTCCGATCTGAGAAACGATTATAGCACACTTCAAAAGTGACGTTAATCGATTATGTTGATAAAAGATGTTTCATGTGTTGTCAGGTTGGATACCGATAACGTGTACGCTTTGCGAACCTTTGTGTATATTGACCGATCTTTCGTTTTATGCTACGTTAATTGCGACACAACTATGTTTGTAGTGCTTTAATTATCCTATTTTTTACCTGAATATCGTTCAGGCAGTAAAGGAGATGTGAGACAGTTGCTCAAATATTTTTTCCAACGCATGCTCCTTCTAATTCCAATGGTCATTGTCATCAGTCTGCTGGCGTTTATCGGTCTCGAGCTCACCCCGGGTGATCCGCTGACCGCTATGTTATCGCCAGACCAGATGAGTTCAATGACAACTGAAGAATTAGATGCAATGCGAGAATCGCTTGGCTTAAATGACCCGATGCTGATCCGTTATGGTCGATGGGTTATAAATCTGCTAAAAGGTGATTTGGGGATCAGCGTTATGTCAGGAAGCCCGATCAAAGACATTATCAAAAATCTGCTTCCGGCAACAATTATTTTAACGATGGTTGCCCTGGTTGTATCCACTCTGATAGGTCTGATTCTGGGTATTTTCGCGGCAATCAAACAAAATTCCATTGTTGACTACCTGTCTTCGGTTCTCGGTGTTCTGGGTATTTCCATCCCGCAATTCTTCATCGGTATCCTTGCCATCTTGTTTTTTGCCGTGCGCCTGCAATGGTTCCCGGCTCAAGGTCGTACGGACATCGGGCTCAATTTCTGGCAATCGTTGAAGTACCTTGTTCTGCCATCCTTCAGCCTTGGTATCACACTGACCGCTGCGCTGATGCGCCATACGCGAAATTCAATGCTGGACGTGCTTAACAAGGATTATGTTAAAACGGCGCGGGCTAAAGGACTGCCGGAATGGAAGGTCTACACATTCCATGTTTTCCGCAATGCGATGATGCCGATCAGTGTTATGATCCTGCTGCGTCTTCCGATGCTTATCGGCGGTGCGGTCGTTATCGAACAGGTCTTTGGCTATGCCGGTATCGGCAACCGCCTGTTGACAGCCATCAACGCCAGCGATTATCAGCTGGTTCTGATTATTATTTTACTGCTCTCCATCGTCGCGCTGTTTGCCAGTGTTCTGATTGATCTTTTCACAGCTGTGCTGGACCCGCGTGTCCGTCTTGGCAGCAGCAAAAACCAGGGAGGTGCATGATATGGCTGAAACAGCAGCTGTTATGGAACAGCGTAAACCCAAAAAATCCAGTCTGGCCAAACGAAATACCGAACGGTTTTTGCGAAACAAGCTGGCAGTTATGGGACTTTTAATTGTCTTATTCGTTGTTGTCCTTTGTCTGATAGCACCGCTTCTGACAGATTATGACCCGGCGAAAATATCATTGTCCGAACGAATCCAGGCACCCAGCAGCACGCATCTGTTTGGCACGGATAAAATCGGGCGCGATGTTTTTGCCCGCGTCCTGTATGGCGGCCGGATGTCCATCCTGATCGGTCTGTCCGGTGCAATCGGCGGTATGATTCTCGGCGTCATCATCGGCAGCTTCTGTGGCCTTTATGGCGGCTGGCTGGATTCTTTCTTTGTCAAGGTTGCGGAACTGGTTTCCTCCATACCACAGCTCTTACTGGTATTGGTGCTGGTCGCCATTGTCGGACAGAGTATGAGGAACCTGATATTTGTCTTCATATTCACTGGCTGGATTGCCACGTTCAGACTGGTTCGAGGCCGCTTCTTTTCACTGAGAGAAGAAAGTTTCGTCGAAGCATCCAGAGCGTTCGGGATCAGCAATGTTTCCATTGCGTTCCGACACATTCTGCCAAACTGTCTGGGTCCGGTTGTTGTCCAGCTGACCTTGAACACCGCAGGCTTCATCCTTCAGGAGGCAGCTTTGTCATTCATCGGACTGGGTGTTCCGTCCAGCGTACCAACATGGGGCAATATCATGGATGCTGCAAAAGAGATTATGGTTATCAGTAATTATCCATGGCTCTGGGTTTTCCCGGGTGTTGCGATTGCCTTGTTTGTGCTCGGTGTCAATTTCTTTGGCGACGGGCTGCGGGATGTTTTCGATCCCAATCAGATGTAAGGGAGCGTGTGTCATGAGCGAACAATTAAATGAAAATATCCTGACTCTGAAAGGACTCAAAGTCCAGTTCCGGGTCGGCAGACGACTGGTCAAGGCTGTGAACGGCGTTGACCTCAATGTCCGTCGTGGTAAGACGCTGGGACTGGTCGGTGAAAGCGGCTGTGGCAAGAGCGTTACTGCACACGCCATCATGCGGCTGTTACCCAAGGCCGGCTTCATCCCGGAGGGTGAGGTTACGTATTATTCCAATGAGGGAACAGTCGATATTTTGAAACACAATCCTAAGGGCAAGACGCTGAGGGATCTGCGCGGCCGCCAGATTTCCATGATTTTCCAGGATCCGCTTGCATCGCTGAACCCGGTGTACCGGATCGGTGATCAAATTGTTGAGAACATCCGTCAGCATAACCGGGTACCTAAGGAAGCGGCGATGAAGCGAACCGTTGAGATGCTCAAGCAGCTCAGTATCCCGCAGGCAGAGAAGCGCGTACTTGACTATCCGCATCAGTTCTCGGGCGGCATGAAGCAGCGTGTCATGATCGCCATGGGCTTGATCAACGATCCGGAGCTTCTGATTGCGGATGAGCCGACTACGGCGCTCGACGTGACCATTCAGGCACAGATTCTCGAGCTGATGCAGGATCTGCAGAAAAAACTGGGGTTTACGATCATCATCATCACACATAACATGGGAATCGTTGCCGATATGGCAGACGATATCGCCGTTATGTATATGGGTAAAATTGTTGAATTCGGGTCTAAAAGAGAAATTTTTCTGAATCCGGCACATCCCTACACCAAGGCACTGCTGAAATCAGTACCGGTTCTGGGCAGCGGAAGCAACAGCCGGCTGGAGCCCATTCGCGGCAATACACCTGATCCGTCAGAAATGCCGGAAGGCTGTACCTTTGCGCCTCGCTGTGATTTTGCGATGGATATTTGCAAAACGGACCCGCCGAATTTCGATGTAGGTGGCGGGCATATGTCCCGCTGCTGGCTGTGCAAGGGAGGGAACGGACAATGAATGAGAAACAAGTGAAGCTCCCGAATGAACACGACAAAGATGTTTTGCTGAACATCAAAGACCTGAAAAAATACTTCCCGATCACAGCAGGCTTCTTTAAGAAAACGGTTGGGCATATCCGCGCTGTCGATGACATCAGTCTGTATGTCAAACGCGGTGAGACAGTTGGGCTGGTCGGTGAGAGCGGCTGCGGCAAAACAACGCTGGGCAAATGCATTGTCCGATTGCAGCAGCCGACAGCAGGCGCACTGGAATATCGCTTTGGCGAGAAATTCAGTGACATGCTCCAGTTGAGCAAAAAAGAAAAATTTGCTGCACACCGGAAGATTCAAATGGTTTTCCAGGATCCCTATTCGTCGCTGAATCCGGTTAAGAATATTTTCACAGCCTTTGATGAACCAATGCGTGTCCACGGCATGAAAAACCCGGAAGAACGCAAGGAGAAGATCGCCCATCTGCTGGAGTCGGTTAACCTGCCGGCCGACTACATGTACCGTTATCCACATGAGTTCTCCGGCGGACAACGTCAGCGCATCTGTATTGCTCGTGCCCTGTGTGTCGATCCGGAGCTGGTCGTTTGTGACGAGCCGGTATCTGCTCTGGACGTTTCGATTCAGGCGCAGGTGCTTAACCTGATGAAGGATCTGCAGGATAAGCTGAATCTCACCTATGTTTTCATCGCCCATGACCTGTCGGTCGTTGAATACATGAGCGACCGGATTGCAGTCATGTATCTCGGTAAAATTATGGAGATAGCAAAATCAAAGTCTCTGTATTATGATGCCCGCCATCCATACACAGAAGCACTGCTCTCAGCTATTCCGATTCCCAGAATCGAAGAGAAGAAGGGACGCATCATCCTGGAAGGCGATGTGCCGTCACCGGCTAATCCACCGAAGGGCTGCCGGTTCCACACGCGCTGCCGCAAGTGTATCGACATCTGCACGAAAGAGGAACCGAAGTTTCTACCAACTAAAGATGATCCGGAACATTTTGTTGCCTGTCATCTGGCAGAGACAGTCGATCCTTCAGAGTTGGAAAGCTAATTAAAAGCGAAAACAGACCTGTTGAATCTCAGACGGTACGTGTGCCGCCTGAGATTCTTTTTGCAAGGCAGATCGGGAGGTAAATCATGTCAGAAAATCAATTACAGGGCGTTATCACTGCATCGGTCACACCGTTTAAAGCGGATCGTACAATCGATACGTTGTCGATGAAGCGACTCGTCGCCTACTACCAGAACAGCGGCCTGAACGGAGCGTTTATCAATTCATCGTCGGGCGAGTATTTTTCAATGCTCCAGAGCCAGCGGGAGGAGTCGCTGGCAGCGGCGGTTGAACAACGAATGAAGACTGCAGACAAACCGTTCTGGCTTCTGGCCGGTATCAGTGCAGACAATCTGAGCGAAGCGATTCAAAACGGACGACAGGCAGCCAGTCTGGGTGCTGACGTAGCGGTCGCCATGCCGCCGCGCTTCTATGCATACAGCGATGATGAGCTGATTACGTTTTTTCAGACAATCGCCGAAGCACTGCCGATTCCACTGCTGGTATACAACCACATGGTTCGACTGAACAATAAACTGAGTATCGACTGTGTCGTGGCTTTGAGCAGGCATCCGAATATCATCGGCGTCAAAGATACACACAACGATCCGATCCGATTGATGACCTTATTGACGCGCGTTCGTGACAATAGGTCATTTTCTGTATTTGCCGGCGGAGACGCCGTAGCCGGGTTCAGCGCGCTGATGGGCGGCTATCAGATGAATGCTCTGAGCGCGATTGAACCGTCTTTGTTCTTGAAGCTTCAGGATGCCGGGGCGCGGCAGGATGTCACGCAGGTGATGAACCTGCAGCAGCGTGTTAATGAACTGATGGGTATGCACGCGTTGATTAAGCGGAATGGCAGCAGCATGTCTGCGTTCACCCAGAGCCTGAAAACGGCTTTAAAGAACCGCGGACTTTGCGAGACGTTTACGGCTCAGCTCGGCTTCGATATAATGGACGATGAATGCAAAAAGATGCAGCAGTTCCTGGTGGATTTTGCAAACCAGGCAAGATGATTAGCATCTAATGGATCAAGCAGGCGGATTAAATTTAAGGAAGGTCTGGTGCAACGTATGAAACATCGGTTAACCGCGGCAGGTGACTTGCTCATTCTAAGAGAACTGCCTCAGGGTGGAAGCTATGAAGGATTTGAACCGGTTCGTTCATTTCTTGAACAGGGCGATTTTCGCTTCGCCAATCTCGAGGCAACGATTCATCGCTATGAATGTCCGCCATCAGAAGAAAGCGGCGGCAGCTGGATCTGCGCAGCACCGGAGGTTCTGAACGCGGTTCAGGCTTTCGGATTCAATGTTTTGTCATTGGCCAACAACCATACCCTTGACTTCTCTCAGGAAGGTGTTATCAAGACAAAGGACTATGTCCAGCAGGCAGGCTTTAAAGCAGCCGGTACCGGCCGCACCCTTGCCGAAGCCTCAGAACCGGTCTATTTTGAAGGGCACGACGGACGTTATGCGTTAATTGCCGCTTCGTCATCCTTTAAACCGGATGCGATGGCGGGTGCCCAGAGTTCTTCCATGATGGGTCGGCCCGGACTCAACGGCATCCGCCATACTGAGCGTTTCCGTATTCGCAAAGAACAGATGGAGATGCTTAAGGACATCGCTCAAGAAACTGCGATCAACGGGTATAAGGATATTATCCGCAAAGAGGGTTATCTGCCGGCCATCCCTGAGAACGAATTTGATTTCGGCGGTATCCGCTTTGAAGAGTCCGAGACGGTCAGCCGCGTGAGCGAAGTCAATGAACAGGACATGAAACGGGTGGAGCAGGCTATTTTTGATGCCAGACTGCAAGCAGATGTGATTGCAGTTTCCATACATGCACATGAGATCAGCGGTACACGGAAGGAAGACCCGGACCAGTTTCTGCAAGAATTCGCGCATCGATGCATTGAGGCGGGAGCGCATGTTGTCATCGGACACGGCCCCCATCTGCTCAGGCCGATTGAACTCTACAAAGGGCGCCCGATCTTCTATTCGCTCGGCGATTTCATTCTGCAGAACGAAAATATCCGTCGCGGACCGGCCCAGTGGTTTAAGTCGCAAGGGCTGTCACCGGACGCGACGATGCATGAGTTGTTCGCAACGCGTTCTGCGCAGTTCACCCGCGGCCTACAGACAGATCCGGTCATGTTTGAAGCGGTTATTCCTTACTGGGAATTGGAAGACGGGCAGCTGACAAAACTCGATCTCATGCCTGTTGAACTGGGATTCGGCCGTCCGCGCTCGATCGGCGGCTGGCCAATGTTCGCGCCTGATCGCGGTATTATTGAGCGGTTGGCCGAGATGTCCGGAAAGTTCGGAACGCAAATCGATATTGAAAATGGTATCGGGCGCGTCCTGATCTGATCCACATAACAAAGAAAAGCGACTGTTTGGTCAAAAAGGGCGGTTGACTGCTAAGCGCATTGATCCGCATGATACAGTTAATGGTAGTTATCTTTTAACCAATCGATCAGGCGTTTAATCGCCGGAAAACAGGAGGGACTCTTATGACGAAGAAGGTAATGGATGTACGCGCATCAGACAACAAATATCTCCATCGGGACTTCCACGCCAGTGCAGATATCGGATTGCGCTATATCGGAGAAAAGTATGGTGACAATGGTGTCAAAGAATATTTGCAGACGTTTGCACGGGCTTACTATAAGCCGCTGTTCACCGATGTCGGGGAGCGCGGACTGGTTGCCCTCAAGGAACAGATTGAAAAAATCTATGAAATTGAAGAAATGCCAGAAGTGGTACACGTGAATCTGACAGACGATGAACTCGATGTGACGATTGATCGCTGCCCGGCTGTGACTTTTTTTAACAAAACAGGCCACAATACATCGAAGTGGTATGTTGAACTGACCCGCACGGTTAATGAAACCATCGCGGACCAGTGTGATCTTGGTTTTGAACTTTTGGCCTATTCAGAAGAAACAGGTGCTGCCCGCTATCGTTTCTTCAAACGGGCATTCTAAAGGAGGCTAACGGATATGGTATCCTGTACCGAATTTATCCCGCTATACAGTGAGCTGTTTAAATACATCGAAACAAAAGCAGATCACGACGCGGTGGTCCGCTATTGGGAATATATCTCCGACACCTACGTTGCGGATCGTTTGGAACCGCTGGTCGCGGAGAAAGGGCTCGACGGCTGCTGGGACTATTGGGCCAAGGCGTTGACCGAAGAAGCTGCGGATTTTGTCAAGGAATATGATGACGAGAAACAGGAGATCACCAGCCATATGCGCCACTGCCCGTCTAAAGGGCTGCTTCTGGAATTGAAGCACATGGAGCCTTACTGGGACTACTGCGGTCATTGCGCAGTCCTTTATTCACGGATACTTGACCGCTATGGTATTTATTCCGAACGGGATCATTCGAAAGTTGATCAGGCGGAATGCCGCAGCCGGTTATATAAAGCGGAAAAATAACAGGGTTTGTTTTTCTGTTCTAATATTCGTCAATGCGAATCAGTGTCAGCATCCGATTGAACTGTAGGGACGATTGACCGAGAGCAGATGCTGCCCGCTGCCGTTGTTTCAAGCCGTCATGCGAAAGGAGGCCGACAGATATGGTGTCTTGTACCGAGTTTATCCCACTGTACAGTGAGCTGTTTAAGTATATCGAATCGAAAGCCGACCATGATGCGGTGATCCGCTATTGGGAGTACATATCCGATACATACGTCGCCGAACGACTGGGACAGATCGTCTCAGAAAAAGGTTTGGAAGGCTGCTGGGACTATTGGGCCAAAGCATTGTCTGAAGAAGCAGCTGATTTTGTCATGGAATATGACGATGAAAAGCAGGACTTCACGATTGATATGCGCTACTGTCCGTCCAAAGGAATGTTGCTGGAACTAAAACACATGGAACCGTACTGGGACTACTGCGGTCACTGCGCAGTTCTTTACTCGCGTATTCTTGACCGTTATGGCATTTGCTCCGAAAGCGGTGATGCAAATGTAGATCAGGCGCAATGTTTGAGTCGACACTACATAGAAGCGAAATGAGGATGGGCTGTGCTCGATAAATCTGTACCATTTTATCCGCTGATCTTTGTCCGCTTTCCGGACAGTCCACCGACGGACGCACCTTTGCCGCCGGGCTATTCAGTACAAGCCTGGCAACCGGGTGCGGAAGTTGACTGGTGCACCATTGAAACAGCTGTCGATGAATTTCCGGCAGTCGATGAGGCGATGCAGCGCTTCATCGAGGATTTCGCGTCAGAACCGGAAGAATTGTCGAAGAGGCTGTTCTTCGTTGTCACACCGGACGGAAAGCGTGTCGGCAACTGTGCTGCCTGGTGGCAAAAGCGGGACGACGATCGCCGATGCCTGCTTCACTATCTGGCTGTGTTGCCGGAGTATCAGGGTCTGGGTCTGGGCCGCGCACTTGTCGTGCAGGTTATCAAAGCCTTTCAGACGCTCGAACCGAACGAGCCAGTCTTTCTGGGCACACAAACCTGGAGCTGGCGGGCTGTCTGCCTGTATCTAAGATGCGGGTTTCAGTTGACCCGTGAAAAGGATCCGGAAAAAGCACTACCTTATTTAGAACAGAAGATGCCGGCTCCGTATTACAATTTGCTGATTGATACCATGCTGGATCGTCAGTGGGAAGGGATCAATCAGCCCTGATGGACTATTTTTTAATTGTCATTATCCTGATCATCGGAGGGATTATTCAGAGCAGCTGCGGGTTTGGTGCCGGGTTATTCTGCATGTCTCTCTTGCCATTTTTTCTGGACTATAAAATCGCCCTCCCGATGATGTTTCTGGCGGGTATTGTCCTGAATATCCGGATCTTATTTAAGACCTACAAGCACATCCAGTGGCGCATTATGGTCATTCCGCTGGCCTTTTCCTTTATCGGCAGAATATTCGGCCAGCTGGCTGTCAATCACCTGGACAGCCGATATCTGCAGATTGTCCTGGGCGTGATGGTCACAATGACCGCAATTTATCAACTTTTCTGGCGGGAAATTTTCACGATAAAGAATAATTTCGGTACAGCCAGCGCGTTTGGTTTGACCAGCGGCCTGATGAGCGGGCTGGCGAGCACCGGCGGACCGCCGCTCGTCATCTATCTGCTGAATCTGAAACTGGAAAAATATGCCTATATGGCCACCATCCAGATGCTTTTTTTGTGCGGTGCCTTGTTTAGTGTTGGCCTGACCAGCGCGTCCGGCCTGATCGACCAGTCTGTGCTGCTTTACTCACTGGTTGCGATCGCATCCATTCTTGCGGGCTCTTTTATCGGCCTCAAACTGTTCGATAAATTGAATCGCCTGAAACTGGTTAAACTGGTCAATATTTTTCTGGTCATTACAGGACTTTCTCTGATCATCAAATCACTGATCTGAAAATTGAGAAAAAACAAGCCTCCTGATACGGAGGCTTGTCGGTAAAACACCTGAAGGCGACTCAGGCGTTTTTTACGGCCTCAAATTCCCTGACGATTTCATCAGATGGTTTAGCGGTAGAGAGACTGACAAGGACGATCACCAGACAGGAAATAATAAACGCCGGCAAGAGCTCGTAAACGGCGAAGACTCCGCCCAGTTTACTGACCAGTTCTTTCCAGACGACGACAGCGATGCCACCGGACAGCATACCGGCTACAGCACCCGGAAAGTTTATGCGTTTCCAGAACAGGGAAAAGAGAATCAACGGACCAAACGCCGCTCCAAAACCAGCCCAGGCATAGGATACGACGCGGAAGATAGAGTCATTGCCTGAAAGTGCGATGATAATACCAAACAGCGAAATAACAAGCAGTGAGACACGGGCGATCCACATGATCGAGCGATCAGAAATCTTTTTTGTGAGCAGACCACCAAAAATATTGCGGGCGATGGCTGAAGAGGCGATCAGCATATAGGAGTCAGCTGAGCTCATGGAGGCCGCCAGAATACCTGAGAGAATCAGTCCAGCCAAGATGGGCGGGAAGAACAGCGATGTCAGTTCGATGAAGATCGTTTCCGACTGGCCGGCTGTCCTTAGCAGGTCCGGCAGCAACGCACGGCCGACCATACCGATCGCGACGGCAACAAATAAGGAGATAAAGCACCATGTAACTGCGATCTGACGGGACTGCTTCAGTTTTTCGACTTTGTTGATTGCCATGAAACGCAACAAGACCTGCGGCATACCGAAGTAACCGAGACCCCATGCCAGGCAGGAGAGAATACTGAGCAGCCCATAGGATGCACCCTCACTGAACAGTGGTTTACCGTCGACGATACCCTGCAGATTGCCGGCTGCCTGGGACACGGCCACCCCGGCTTCGTCGACCGGAACAGCAATACCAAACAGATCTGTAAATCTGGGGATCTGTCTGAGATTTTCAGCTACGACTGACAGACCGCCAATGCGGATAGTCGCACCGACAAGTACAACGATCAGCGCAAAAAACATCAAAATTCCCTGGATGAAGTCTGTAGCGCTTTCAGCCAGAAAGCCGCCGATCAGCGTATAGACCAGAACAAAAATGGCACCAAGCACCACCATGGCGGTGAAATACTGATCCATACCGAAAATGTAGCCGAACAGCTTGCCGAAGGTAATGAACTGACTGCCGACATAGATCGAAAAGAAGACAAGAATAATCAGTGAGGCGATCGTCATGAGGATTTTTTTCTCATCCCGAAAACGATTGCTGAAGAAATCAGGCAGCGTAATGGCGTTGCCGGCTGCCTGCGAATACTTGCGCAGACGTACGGCGACCAGCCGCCAGTTGAGCCATGTACCCAGTGCCAGACCAATGGCTGTCCAGACTGCTTCCCCGGCACCTGTGAAATAGGCCACTCCCGGCAATCCCATGAGCAGCCAGCCGCTCATATCTGACGCCTCGGCACTCATGGCAGCTACCCACGGACCCAGTCCGCGGTCGCCCAGAAAGTATTCATCCGAGTTGCGATTGCTTTTTCTGGCATACCAGATGCCGATCCCGACGGCGAATATCAAGTATGCGCCAATACCAATCAAAATCTTGATGTTGTCCGGTGTCATATACCCCTCCTGTTGACTGAAACGTTATCTGCTTTTGGCAGACGCGATGACTGTTTATGTCATTATAGCGGATTTTTATGCAATTGTCGGCTTTTACAAAAAAAGACAAGCCCTCATCTGAAGGCTTGTCTTTGCCATGTTTAGCAGGATGAAGGTGTATCAGCCTTTGACACTGCCATCGGTCAACCCACCGATCAGATGACGCTGGAACGCGATATAGAGAACGAGAACCGGTAGGATAAACAGGATACAGGCAGCGGCGGTGACGCCCCAGTCAATTTTGAAACCTGAAACAATTTTGAATGTCAGCATGCCCATCGAAATCGTCTTTTTCTCAGCAGATACGACGAACATGAGTCCCTTCATGTATTCACTCCAATAATCCAGAAAGCAGAAAATGCCGGCTGTAATAAAGGCCGGTTTGACCAGAGGTAGAATAATCCGTCCGAAAATATGCCATAGATTGGCACCGTCAATCGAGGCGGCTTCTTCCAGTTCATTGAGGATGGACCGGAAGAATGCAGTCATCACAAAAACGCAAAATGGAATGGTTGAGGTGCCGTACAGCAGGATTAATATGAACCGCGTATCAAACAATCCGAGAAAGCGGGCCATGATAAACATCGGTGTCAGACCGACCATTGCCGGAATCAACAGGCCAACCAGATAGAGATAGTAAAGCTTTGGTGCAAACCGTAAAGGCCGGCGGGCGATGACATATGAAACCATCGCGCTGAGCGTCAGAGTGATGATCAGGGCGACGGTATCGATGTATACGGTGTTGAGAAAATTGGTGCCGATACTGCCTCGGGCGAACGCTTCACGATAGTTGATGACAAGACTGCCGAACAGATCCTGCGGAAGGGCCCAGACGTTGGCGTAGAATTCAGGATTGGTCTTCAGGGAAGTCAGCAGCAGCATCGCGAAAGGGATCACGACAACGACCGACCAGAACAGCAGGATAAAGCGGATGAATAGTGTCCTGAAGCTGAAAGATTTCACGTGATCACCTCCTCAATACTCATAGATTTCTCGTCTGGTCACACGAAGGATGATGAGCGCCATCACCATCGTGACCACGAGCAGAGCGGTTGCCAATGCGGCGGAATAACCGTAGTCGAGTCCGTCTGTAATTTTCAGATACATATAAGAAGGCAGAATCTGAGACGCGTTATCAGGGCCGCCGCGTGTTGCGATATAGATGATATTGAATCCGATGCCCGCAGCTGACTGAATATAGAATATCAAAGATGTCCGGATGACCTCCCACATCAGGGGGATGGTGATCGAGAAAACCTGGCGTGTTTCAGATGCGCCGTCTATACGGGCTGATTCGTAAAGCGATTCCGGAATATTGGATATCCCGGCAATAAAATAGACCATATAAAAGCCGAACTGGCGCCAGACCACCATGAAAATAATGGCGGGCATAACTGTTTTACTGCTGCCCAGCCAATTGACCGGATCAACACCAAACAGGCCGAGGAACTGATTCAATACACCGAAAGATGGATTGTACATGACCATCCACATGATGGCGATGATCAGAAAGGGGACAGTTGACGGGAAAAAAAACAAAATCCGATAGAAATTCTTTTCTTTGATCAGATTTCGGGTCAAGGCGATCGCAGCCAGCATGGCCAGCGGAAAGCAGACGATGATGGTGCCGATATATAGCTGAACATAGTTCACGATGGATTTATAAAAGACCGGGTCCGTGAACATTTTTTGGTACTGATAGAACTTGACCCACTTAAATTCCAGTGAGTAACCACCGAAATTGGTGAAACTGACAACCAGTCCCACAAGACAGGGCAATAAAACGAAGAGTACATATACACCGGTCGGTATCGATGTCATAATGATGTCAAACGAGGTGACCTGTGTCATCTGGTTTTTCTTTTTTCGCATAAGCATCCCTCTTTTGTAGTTTTGATTGACGATGTCAAGGGGGAAGACAATTGTTTCCCCCTTGCATCATCGTTAGCAATTACGTTCTGGCAGAAGGATCAGCCACTGAATGTGTATTTGGTAATTTCCGTGTCATCAGCCAGGCCTTTAAACAGGTCGTAGCCACGCTGCATGAACTGATCACCCGTCAACGTGCCGCCCATGAGGCCGACGATCATGTTGCCGATTTCCGGATTGATGGTCGGATACCAACGGTTAGCCGGGTTGTTGATACCGGTCATTTTCTCGTTCAGCGCACCGACGATCTTTTTGACAGACGGATCAAGCAGATCGCCGTATTTGTCAGCGAACCCATCAACGGCCATCGCATTGTGATGGACACCAACAGCGCCGCGGATCGATGCTTCGTCGGAGTAGAAGAGGCGATAGAATTCACCGGCAATGTCATAGTTCTCAGTCGATTTGCTGATCATTGACGCAAGTCCGATTACCAGCATATACTGATCGTCACCGGCATTTGTTCCGGTTGAATAGGGCAGATAGCCAAGCTCCCAGTCATCTGT
>Ga0123334_1003791_pt1 | contig 16012 bp, 13 predicted proteins | sample BiotimSIPDNA_FD_89706 | JGI IMG/M metagenome (GOLD analysis project Ga0123334, IMG submission 89706) | Anaerobic biogas reactor microbial communites from Washington, USA - Biogas_R1 time_0 SIP DNA | ecosystem: Engineered > Bioreactor > Anaerobic > Unclassified | place: Washington, USA... | reverse complement strand
ACTCCACCATCTCACCATTCAGCGTGGTCATGACCGCGCACCTGTCCGTCAACATCATCATCTCCTTTCTCTTACGGAATTTTATTAGAACTAGGCATATATTAAGATATCCTTATTCACAAATGTCCATAACCTTGTCCTGAGATGACTGGACAATAGGAAATGGTTTAATCCTGGAAGTGAATGGGACGGACATGGTGGTGACATCGGCGCCTGGAAAGGTGATCCTCCTGGGGGAGCACGCTGTGGTCTTCGGGAGGCCGGCTATTGCCCTGGCCATCGGTCTGAGGTCAAGATGCAGGGCCCAGGTCGTTGATGACCAGACCGGCGCTGGAGGACTGACGATGTCCCATCAAGGCTCATACATCAATACCGCCATCGAACAAAGCTGGAACGGGGGACCGTTAGAGGTCGAGATCCAATCTGAACTGCCTTCCGGTTCAGGCCTGGGCTCGTCGGCAGCAGTGACCGTGGCCACTCTGGGGGCCATCGCCAGCCTGAAGAACGAGTTCGCGGAAGAGGCCATAGCCCGACAGGCTTTCGACGTCGAATCCCTGGTGCAGGGTAGGGCCAGCCCCATCGATACATCCGTGTCCGCCCATGGAAAGGGCATATTCATCTCCTCTGAGCGCGGGCCCGATCTTCTATGGCACATATCCAAGGACACTCGCAGCTGGTACATCCACGACTGCACGGTTCCGGACATGACCCTGGTGGTGGGGTTCACTGGTTACAAAGCGCCCACGGGCCCGTTGGTGGCCAAGGTGAAGCGGTACGTCGACCGCACCCGCTTCGCCAGGGAGATCATCGACGAGATAGGCGCAATCACTCTGGAAGGACTGCAAAGAATGGGATCAGGGGACGTCGAAGGCCTGGGGAGGCTCATGAACCGGAACCACGGCCTTCTGAGCATTTTGGGAGTATGCACTCCTCCATTGCAGAAGTTGGTCAACGCCGCGCTCCCCTACTCCTATGGTGCTAAGCTCACCGGTGCCGGAGGCGGCGGTAGCATGATCGCTCTCACCGATGCCCCCGAGAAGGTCGCCAAAGCTATTCGAAATCGGGGAGGGATCCCGTTCATCGTCGATACAGGAGTTGAGGGTGTTAAGGTCGAGACCTGATGCGAACTCACATCTTGGGACCATGCGTATCCATTAGAAAGATCGATATTGTAGACCAACATCCCAACATATCGTCCTTACCAAACGTGTTTTTTATAAGGGAAGAAAAGGGTTTGTTGAAAAGCCACTGTTCACTGATATGCGATGACTGTGGCCTTCAAGCTCTTTTCGACCTTCTGAAGCTCCTTTACCTGCGCGTCAGAAAGGTTAGCGAACTCCGTCGGCTGATACGCTATCAGGACTACGCCTAGCTCGTCCTCGAGCTTCTTGATCTTGCTGAGATTTGCTACAGATAGTTGCGCTGTTTGAGGTAGGCAGACCATTTGTTCACCTTGACATATTATAGTTCTTCTTCCTATTTTTTAATTGTCTGGCTAGGAGAAATCATCCAATAATGGATCATTATGGAGAGGGCATCCCATCAATACTCCAGGGAAAACCGATGGACCGGTATGGACCCCCCACGAAAGAGATACAGAAATCTTTGGTTCATGATGTAAATAGTTAGCTTGGACCGTATCGATCTGAGCAAGGCCAGTCCTTTTTTTCAAAAAGTAAGGAAAGAGGGTTCTAAGGGGTTTGGTGCCTAAATAAGGTCCTCGAACTCCTTGACCAGGTCAGGATGGTGGGCCTTCACCACGGCCAGGAGGCTCTGCACCGAGAGCTTCTCCACGCCCACCATGGTCATGGTGTGGACCAGCTGGTCCAGCACCTCATCGCTCAGGGTGGTGAGCTTCTCCTTGGCCATCCAGTTCCTCCACAGCTTGTTCTCATAGCGGTCCCTCCAGGCCTTCTCATACTCCTGGAGCACGTTCATGGACAGGTCCCCTGCCATCACGCCCTTCGCCAGCACCTTCCCGGCGAACTTGCCGGCGACGCAGCTGATGGAGATGCCTCCTCCGGTGATGGGGTCGATCATCCTTGCCGAATCACCGACCAGCATGAGATTGTCCACGCACACCGAGTCCAGCGGGGCGCAGATGGACACCGCTCCGGCCACGGCTTCGAGGGGTTTGCCCTTTTTCAGGCCGGGGTTCTTGGCGATGAACCGGTCAAGGTACATCTTGGGATCGCCCGGGCTCTTGACCTTGGACAGCTGCACCCCGATGCCGACGTTGGCAGTGTCCTCGTCCTTGGGGAACACCCACACGTAGCCGCCAGGAGCGGCGGAGCCCAGGGTGAACTCGCAGTAGTCAGGGTCGTAGTCGATGTTGGTGAGGCGGTACTGGTAGCAGGTATCGATGTCCGCCGTGGTCAGGCTGGTGTCGATCCCGGCCCATCTTCCTATCTGCGATTCGTACCCATCGGCGCCCACCACGCACTTGGCCCGTATCTCGACGGGCTCGCCGTAGGATTGAGCTCTCACACCCACGATCTTACCGTCCTCCTTGATCAGGGAGGTGGCGGAGGTCTTCAGCAATATGTCCGCGCCGGCCCTCGCCGCATCCCTGGCCAGGGCCTTATCGAAGAAGACACGGTCCACGACCCAGCCCACCTCGTTGCCGGCGTTCTTCTCGTCCACCAGGAAGGTGTGTCCAGACGGGGAGACGATCTTGGCGCCTCGGACCTCACGAGCGACCCACTTAGGGTCCACGGTGATGCCCACTTCTTCCAGCCACTGCTTGGAGATGCCCTCGCCGCAGCGCACGGGGGAACCTATCTCCTGGCGCTTCTCGATCATCAGAACATCCGCGCCGCCCAGGGCCGCCCACTTGGCGGTCATGCTTCCGGCGGGACCGGCGCCCACTACCACTACGTCATGCTCTACGCGCTTCATCCTCTCATCTCTCCATGGTGATGGCGCTGACGGGGCAGACCTTCAAACAGCGACCGCAACGGTTGCACTCCTCGCCGAAGACCAGTACCAGGTCGTTCAGGAAGATGGCGTTCTGGGGGCAGGAGCCCACGCAGGCGCCGCAATGATGACACTTCTCAATCGATACTAACATCCACACACCTCAGGTATATTCATCGCCCTTCGTCTTCCTCCACTCTGCCAGGGGAACGGAGAACTTCTTCTCCACCTCCGTGCGGTAGGTAGGGCCTCCATTGTAAGCGCAGAAGGGTATGATGCGTCCATCGGGGATCACATAGTGGATCACACAACGCTTTACGCGCTCGATGTCGTAGTTATAATCGTCCTGGAAGTGCATCGAGGAGATCAGCATCATGCTCCACGAGAACTTTGCCAACCCTTCCTTGGTGTTGTTGCTGAAGACGTTGGTGAGAACGTTCAGGAACTGGCTGGTGGTAAGGCCTTCAGGCATCTTGCTCTCGTCCATGTGATCCTTCAAGATTTTTCTGGCCTTGAGCAGGGAGAGCTTGGGGAACGTGGCGTCGGCGGTCTTCTTGGACAGATCGTACAGTTCCTTGAACATTCCCTCTACGTCTACGAACTGGGTCAAGGGGACGACGGTCTTGTCGTCCTTGACAAACCAATAGGTGGCCATGCCGCAGTGGGGATGGGAGGTGAAGGTCACCTTGTCATGGCCCAGCAAGGCAGAGGCGTAGGTGGAGATGGGCACGACCACGGGCACGGGGTACCAGTCCTCCTCCTTGGCGTAGCCGGTCTGGCTCTCCACGTCCCGGACGAGGTCGGGGATGGTGTAACGTCCTTCCTCCCTCTCCTGCTGATCTATGCGGCCGGTGAACGCCACTGGCTGGAAGTTCACGGCCCGGACCACATCGCGGTTTTCGATGGCGAACCTGATGATGTCACCTATCTGGTGATCGTTGAATCCCTTGACCAGGGTGGGGACCAGAACGATGGAGGGGCGGTGCTCCTTGAGATTGCGCACGTTCTCGATCGCCTTCTTCTTGATCTCCACCATGGGCCTGGCCCTGGTCTTCATGTAAATGTCGTCGGTGATACCGTCGAACTGCAGGTAGATAGTGTTGAGACCCGCTTCCGCGCACTTCCTTGCGAACTCCGGGTCCTCGGCGAGCTTGATGCCGTTGGTGGCCATCTGCACCTGGGCGAACTTCAGCTCCTTGGCCTTCTTAATAACATCGAACAGGCGGGGGTAGACAGTGGGCTCGCCGCCGGAGAACTGCACCGCGGTGCACGGGACAGGTTTCTCCGCCCTCAGCGTCTCCAGCATCTTCACCACTTCTTCATATGAGGGCTCGTAAACGTAACCGGCCTGGTTGGCGTTGGCGAAACAGATGGGGCACCTCATGTTGCATCTGTTGGTGAGATCAAGATTGGCCAGTCCTGTATGGCTGAGGTGAAGGTTGCACAGGCCACAGTTGTCGGGACAGGTCCTGGCGTTCTGGATGAGGGCGTTGCTGACGCCGATGCCGTCGTAGGCGAACTTCTCGGCTTTAGTGTAGAGACCGACATTGGACCAATAGACATCGGTCACCTTGCCATGCTCGGGACAGGTCTTCTCCATCAAGACCTTGCCTTCGGACTCGAATATCCTGGCCGCAACTACCTTCTTACACTCTGGACACAGGGATTGCGTCTCCTTTGGCAATCCTTTCTTCAACATGCTGTCTTTTGCGATCATATGAGTGTCATCCCGCGGGCGTAGAACATCCATGAGATAATTTAATACTATTGTAGCCTATAAAGCGACAAGGATGGGAAATGATCGATCAAACTGTTCTGACACCCGGGGGTCCCGACGCCCTGGAGAAGGAGGACCTGATAATTCTCCTAAAAAAGACGGGATTGTCTGACTATGAGGCGAAGGCGTACTTGGCCCTGGTCAGGCGCTCCCACGGCTCAGCCGAGGATGTAGCTGATGTAGCGGAGATCCCCAGAACCTCCGCCTATAAGGTCCTGGAGTCGTTGCAGAGAAAGAACTTCGTTAGCTCTCGGGGAGGTCGCCCGGCGGTGTTCTACCCCGTGCCTCCTTTGGAGATACGGGACCGCATGTCCGCTGAACTGGAGCGGACCTTCACCAGCCTGGATAGGATCAGGGGGACCCTCACCGATATGGGAACCCCCCAGCTCGTATACACCCTCGTGGGAAAAGAGAAGATACTGTCCAAGATCGGGGACCTTCTTGACCAATGCAATGAGAGGTTCTTCCTGTCGTCGCCGGAGCTCCTGGAGATCACTAATGCCTTCACTACCAAGTTCGCCAATGCCATGAAACGGGGTGTGAGGGTCACCGTGGTGGCAGAGCCATCGGCACGCGTCCCGGACGCCACTGAGGTGATCCGAAGGAAGGACCTTCTGGCTACAGATGTGGTAATGGACAGCGAGGTGGCGCTCATGGCCACCCCTGACCTAAGCATCTGCGGTTTCACCGACAACGCCTTCCTAGCCGCTCATCTGGATAATTTCTTCCAGATGTCGCTGGAGAGGCCGATGGACTCGATACGGTGAAGGCATTTTGGGCATGAGCGTAGTTTGCAGTTAGCTCTCTCCCTTTTTATTCGCGGGGACGTGCCATGAGCGATGACACGATCTCCTCGGAGAGGCAAAGGGAAGCGCTGGTCTGTGGCCGGCAACAAGGCTCAGATGCCGTTCTCCATAGTAGCGGTACTGCTGCTGGTTCTATCATCAGCAAGCATAGCCTTGATCTACGGCTCAGACATGCAGAAGGAACGGGCGAGGATCCCCCAGGAGACCCTGGAGGACATGATGCGGGTCATGGATGAAGGTTGCGAGGACGTGGCCCGCCTGGCATATTCGGCAGCGGCGGATACCGTCCTAAGCGTCCGCTCCCTGAACAGCACAGTTGTCCAGGAGAAATTCATGTCTGCCCTCGCCTCATCCCTAGAATCCACATTCTCTTCCGATGATGGAATCATGTCCGTGAAGGTGCTGCCGAACCTGTCGCTCGTCTACCTTAACGGGAACATGATAGATCCGCTCATACAGCGCAGCCACGACCTCTCTTCATCGAAGATAAGCAGCATACCGGCTTACGCAGCCGTTGTGGGTAACTTCACCATCGAGGTTCACTGTCCCCTGGGGATGCTGACCAAGACCACGGAGCTCGAGAAGGACGTCTACATACCCATGCCTCTTCTGACCTACCGCCTCGGCCAGATGTCCGCTTCCCTCGACTCCCGGGGGGAGCTGGAGAACATCGTCAGGTACGAACTGGCTGCCCTGGCCCAGGACCGGGTCCTCCGGGGCTATGGCTCCTACGCCAAGACCGGACCCATGAGCACGGAGGCCATCCTCACCGCTGAGGACGTGGTACGTGCGGTGGAGATGGCGCTTCTGCTCCAGGAACTGAGGTACTTCCACGACCTGCCCTCATCAGCCGGTCCTGCTTGGGAGGCCGTTGACGATATGGTCCTGGGGCAGGAGGGGTACTTGGATCCTGCCGACCTCTTCCTGCGTTCCTATGGCGAGGACGGTATAGATCTGACCGCGCTTGTAGCCCAGTCCCTATATGCACGGGCCGATGCCATAGTCCTCCGGTGGATGGAATACCTTGGCTTCCTGGAGCTGGCCGATAAAGCTGAGGACTTATGCAAGGGAATCGAAGGGGGTCTGTGGTCCGTTGTCGATCTCGTAACTGGAGGGGATAGGGACCAGGCCAGCATGATAGGCTACATATCCCAGGCGATGACGGACGCGGGCTTCGCCGAGGAGAACTACCGGTGGCACAACTATGGTGGAGGGGATATCATCGTGACGCTTCCCAGCTACCGTATCTGTCTCTACGATGACGCCGGACAGGCGGTCTGCCCCTACTTCCAGGGCTCCTATGCGGTTGATCTGCCCAGCATCGACCTCTTTGCTTCCGAGGAGTGGGGTGAGCTCTTTGATACCTATCGTTCCGAGACCCATATCCTCGCTGAGGGGATGAAAGGATATATCCAAGCCATTGCCCAGGGCATCGCCTCCCACTGCAGCCTCCCCTTGATGCACCTTGAGCTTGATCCGGAGGACGACCTTAGCTACGTTCAGGAGATCGACAGACAGCTGCAGGATGCGTTCACGGACCGCTCCTCCTGGCTTGACCCCGCCCTGCAAGAGATAGAGGAGATTGGCAAGGTCCGCGACGGGCTTGCACAAGCGGTCATCGATTTCACGGGAAACCATTGGATCGAGCTCATGCAGGTAAACCGTTCGGTATACGCTGCCGTTCAGGAGCTCAGCGTCACCCTCGCCGCCCAGCTGGAGGGCCGACCCGGATTCTCATCTGCTTCCATCGCCGAGCCCGGGGATACTATACTGATGTCCCTGAGGGGGGACGGAGGGGGAGCGCGGGAGGTTATCATGAAAGGTGCCCTTGCCGGGCCCGACCCCATACTTGATATGCTCAACCGTGCCCTGTCCCAGAGGTATGCTGAAGTTGATCCTGATGTTGGCTTCCTCGCAAGCGGTCTGACCATCCTGCCCGGGGTCGGCGCCCTCACCTCTCTTTCAGTGATGGAGACCGTGGAAGGCATGGCCAACGGACTGGCCGCCCAGGGCGGAGGGCTGCGTCTGCCCCTGTCCTCCGGCGGCCTGATGCTGACCCTCGCCGATGGTCAGCAACGCACCGAGAACATCGCAGTGGACCGTTCCGCTCTCCGTTCTGCGAGCGTGGGGCAGGCTGGATCCTTGGACGTGGACATCACCCTTCCCTGGGATTTCGAGCGCAACTCCACCTACCCCAACCGTCACGTCACCGAGGTCATGAACATGACCTCATCCCCCTACCTTACCCAATGGAGCATCGCGTACGAGGGGCAGCTGGACATAATGATCAGGTCCGGTTCTGCGGACGCTCCTTCCACCAGCTGCTCGGCCATAATTTCACTGTGCTCTAGCTTCAACATCGTGGCCTTCAGCGGATGGGGGTTGAAAGGAGTATCGTATGAACCCACTGCCACCCTTATAGGGGATATCCAGGGATTCCTGCTGAAAGCATGGGACTTCCTTGAGGAGGCGGTCCTCGCCGTCGGGGGAACGATAGGGAACGCCTTCCAGCTCTTCAACTGGTTTGTCGAAGGCCTACTGTCCTTCTCCACCCAGGGCCTGGAGGCGCTGAACGACCTGTTCACGGAGATCATTGACAGGATGACGGCCGCTGTCGAAGGCTACCTGGAGAGCATGGTGGGGCTGGTGGCGGAGAGCTTCCTGACCATATGGGGAGGAACGGTGATCGACCTGACCGTTCTGGGCCTGGACCTGAGCGTGCAAATCGCTCCCCAGGATTCGGTCCTGGCAGGGGTCAAGGACCTGATGAGGGTGGATATTGAACAATCCTTAATGGGCGTGACCCTGGTCTCGTCGCTGAGGGTGCTCCGTCTGGCCACCGGCGAACATGCCTTAGCTGCGGCGGTCTCTCTGGGCGAGGACGACTGGAAGGTCGGCATCACCGTCGATCCATCGTGCAAGGTGTTCTCCCATGAGGTGGAGGTCCGCGGTTATCTCGGCGGCAGCGTCCTGGAGGTGTTCTTCCCGGAGGTGGAGCGCAGTGAGAAGATTTCCCTTGCACTTAGCGACATACCGGGTGTGTCCCAGTTACTGAGGTGCATCCCCTCCCCTTTGCCGGGTACCAAGTTCCACATTGATGCCCGCATGGAGCTGAGCTTCAACGTTCCCCATCGTCCGGAGGTCATGATTAACGAGGTGGAGCTGAACCCGCGGGGTACGGACCGCTCACGGGAATGGGTAGAGCTGATCAACCCCACCGACGAGGCGGTGGACCTGAACGGATGGGCCCTGGTCTCATCACGGGGGCAGGCGCATGTGGAAAAGCTGAGCGGGACCCTGGAGGCCCATGGCATCTGGGTCCACCAGTTCACCGGGCAGGCCCTCGACAACGGTGACGTCGAAGGCTTCCCCCTGCAGGAAACGCTCGCTCTACTGGACGAGCAGGGCAACAGGGTGGACTCCGCACCGTGGCTCCAGGACCTGAAGGATGATGAACGGACATGGCAGCGCACCTACGACGGCTCGTCAAGCTGGGAGATGCGGGAGGGCAGCAAGGGAGTGTCCAACGGCAAGGTCCTATCGGCCGATGCGGACCTGGCGGAGGTGACCGCCCTTATGGTCGACTGCTTCCAGCGGTCGGCTCAGAAGGTCATCGGTTCGAGCATGGACGTTACCACCCTCAGGGACGTGATCGCCGATGCCCTGTACTGTCTCGAGGACCGCCTGCTGGATTCTGTAGAACAGGCCGTCTCCTCCCTCCGGTTCTCATTGGAACTGGGACTTGACGATGTCACCGGGTCCCTGGGAGGGGGGCTGTTCGCGGCCCTCGTTTATGATGGAAAGGCCATCCGCGACTGCCTGGAGTGGTTCGTGGACACGATCGGGGAGGTGGTCAGGGACCCCCTCAACCCTCAGGTGGCGGGATCGCGCGCCCCCGTCCCCATCGCCACCCTGGCAGAGCATGTTCTCATCGAGGCTGGCGCCTACCTTCAGGTCAGCGCCCCGGACCTGGTCGAGGACTTAGTGGGCATCAAGATCACAGCCAAGGCAGTGATCCGAGTGGCCCTTGGAAACGTGGTACACATAGGCCAAGACCCGGGCTCGGCCGTCCACTTCGGACTGGTGGCGGGAGGATTCCCGGGCGCGAGCATAAGGACGCCGATCGGCCTGGCAGCGGTGGACAGCTATGACGTTTGGTTGCTGAAGGGGGTGCTGAGGACGGAGTGATGCAAAGTTCAATAACGGGGTCGTCGATATTCCGCCCTATGGTATGGGTGCCAGCGCTCCCCATGTTGGAGATGGGAGATGCCGAATGGATGAACGATGTGGGGTGGCCTATCCTCGCTCTCGTAGGAGTATTGACCGTTTCCCTCTATCTGTGGTCATATCTCAGCAAGAACTATGAGATATGGAAGGCACATGAGGGCCGGTACTTCGACTTTGAGGTCCTGGAGGCCTCGAGGAGAATGGCCTTCATTTTCATAGTGTCTCTCCTCTTCCTCTGCTGCTACGTGGTCGTGTCCCTGGTGTTCCACCTGACCACCCATCCTGACTGGCCCGAAGTGACCAGCGCTGTGTTCAAGCTGTTCGCCATGCTAATCATAATACTCGCGGCCAGACTGGTGGTCATGGTGCTCAACAGGATGGCTCGCAAGCATGGTACCGAGACGGCTGCCGGCACGAGGATGCCTGCAGCCCTGGAGTACTCGGCCGTGATCTTGAGCTACATCATCTACATCGTCTCGTCCATAGTGGTGCTGCTTCTCGCGGTCTCGATCTTCACCGAGGACCTGGACCTGCTCTTCAGCAACATCGGGGCTTTCCTCTCGACGAAGAACCCTGCCATACTGGGGACCATCGCCGTGATTGTGGGCATCTACCTCGCTATAAAGATGGAGGAGACCATCCTCGAGGATGTCAAGTTCCGCTCTCGCAAGTTCAATCCCCAGGTTATCGACCTCATCCAGGTGGGGATAAGGTACATCCTTACCATCATCGGTGTCCTCATCGTCCTCTATAACCTGTTCTACATAATCGAGATGGGCGACGTGGGCGTGCTGCTGGTCCTGGTCACCCTCATCTTCATAATCCTCGGCATCGTGATGGCCCATTCCACCGTGCAGAACATCATATCTGGACTGGTGCTCATGGACGTCACCCCCTTCGATGTGGGGGACCGCATCCGTATAATGAACGACATGGTGGGGGACGTCTTCGAGAAGGGCCTGGTGTTCACGAAGATTAAGACGCTGACGGGGGAGATTGTGGATATACCGAACAGCAAGGTCATAAGGCAGGATATAACCAACTTCTCCAGGCTCCCCTCCCATGGAGTGGTGCTGAACTTCGACGTATCCTTCGAGATACCCCATGAGATGGTGGAGAGCTACGTCAAGGAGGCGCTGCAGGGGGTGGAGGGCATACTCAACGATCCCAAGCCCTCGCTGCAGGCCGAGGAGATCAAAGGTCGCGTTATCCGCTACAAACTAGTGTTCTTCACCAAGGACGTGCAGCGCGAGGCAAGCCTGCGCTCTGCGGTGATCAATCGTATCCAGGACATCTTCCATACTGAGGGGCACAAGTTCCTCGGGGCCTGATCCACCAGGTAGCGGTCTATCGTCATAGGGGTCTCCCTAGTTGTATGAGGACGTTCCGTCCAGCCCCTCCCCAGGACCACCAGGGGCGATCTGGCTCACTCAGATTGCTCCGGCAGCTTGCACTCCCCGTACTTCCTGCGGAAGGCCCAGGTGAGCAGGAACGGCGCTATGATGGTCGTGGCCATGGACATGAAGACCACCACGGAGAACATGTCCTGGGATACGACCTGCATGCCGAACCCGATGGACGCGACGATGATGCCCACCTCTCCCCGGGGGACCATGCCCACACCGATGATGGTGCTGGTCTTCTTCCCCATCTTCAGCGATCCCAGGCCGCATCCGACGACCTTTGTCAACACGGCCAGTATGGTAACAATTATTGCCAGGAAGAGGACGTCGCCAAAGGACGAGATGTCGACGAGCATGCCAGTGTAGATGAAGAAGAAGGGGACCAGGAACTCGTTGATGGAATCAAAGTCACGCTCGCACGGCCACTTGTCCTTGAACTCGGCGAAGGCCATGCCTGCGAGGAATGCTCCGATGATGGCCGCCAGGCCCACGTAGGATGCGACGAAGGAAAGGGCAAAACAAATAAGCAACGCCAGAGGAAGAGGGGAGAGCACAGGTTTCTTCTTCTCCACGCATAGAATATCCTCATCTGGATCGCTGGCCTTGTTGCGGTTCCTGCGGTCCTCCACCCGTCTGCGCGCATGGGGCATCATGATGGAACCTACGAAGATCACTGCCAGGACAAATACGATCCCCGAGGCTGAGACCAGTATTATCTCCAGTATCCCGGTGTTGCCTCCAGAGGCGACCCCCACTACTATGGCCAGGACGATCATGCCGAGGACATCATCGATGACGGCAGCGCCAATTATGACCCTGGCCTCCACGGACTGGGTGAGGCTCAGGTCGCTGATGACCCGGGCGGTTATTCCCACGCTGGTGGCCACCATGGCCGCACCGATGAACAGCGCCTCGGTCTGACCATGGCCGAAACCTAGTATCAAGGCGAAGCCTGCGAGGAAAGGTAGGATGACTCCGAGGACCGCGACCAACGTGGCGGTCTTTCCTACCTTGCGCAGCTCCGAGAACGGGGTCTCCAATCCCACCGCGAACAGCAGGAAGATGACGCCCAGCTCACTCAGTATCTCGAAGAAGGAGATGTCCTTGTCAAGGCCCAGGATGTTGAACAAGGATACGTCCGGACCCAGGCCCAGCATGCTCAAGGGGATGGTGGTGGCCACCAGGATACCTGCCAAGATCTCCCCGATGACTGCCGAGACCCCCAGGCGCTCACATACCATGCCGAAAAGCTTGGCGAGGAGGAATAGGACGAACAGTTGAAGAAGGACGGCCTCTATCGACAGATCCATGGTCACAACCTGTTCCCGGATGGAAAAACTTCGTTATAATGTCTGGGATACTGGTTGCTGGACCCGTAATCCATGTTGCTCAGCCAACCTGTTGTCGTTAAGTACGGGCCGATCGTTGGATCGGTAGGGCCAGCCACCTCGCCCTTCTACCCAATGATCTCCTGGCCCTGCATGTAGGGACGCAGGACTTGGGGGATGGTTATGCTGCCGTCAGCGTTCTGATAGTTCTCCATGACCGCGACCATAGTGCGCGGAAGGGCCAGGCCAGATCCGTTAAGGGTGTGCACGAACTCGCTCTTGAGGTGCGGTTCCGGCCGATACTTGATGCGCGCCCGTCGTGCCTGGAAGTCGGTGAAGCAGGAGCACGATGACACTTCCAGCCACTGTTCCTGACCGGGAGCGTAGGCCTCCAGGTCATAGGTCTTAGCGCTGGCGAATCCCATATCCCCGGTGCACAGCAGCTGCACTCTGTATGGTAGCTCCAATCCCTGCAGCACGGCCTCGGCATCGTCCCTAAGAACCTCCAGCTGAGCGAACGAGTTCTCAGGAAGGAGGAACTTGACCAGCTCCACCTTGTTGAACTGGTGCACACGTATGATGCCACGGGTATCAGCGTTCCTTCCCGCCTCCCGGCGGAACGAGGGCAGATATGCGGTGTAGGATATTGGCAACTGCTCCTTCTCGAAGATCTCGTCCTGGTGCAGGTTGGTCACGGGAACCTCAGCAGTGGGGTTCAGCCATAGGTCGTCCCTCTCGCACCAGTACATGTCGTCCTTCATCTTGGGGTATTGGCCAGTTCCAATGACCGCGGCCTTGTTCACTATGGCGGGCGGAAAGATCTCCGTGTAGCCCTGCCCGTGGTGTAGGTCCAGCATGTACTGGGTGAGAGCCCTGTCCAGTCGCGCGCCATCGCCTTTGAGCACAAAGAAACCGCTCCCCGTGATCTTGGTCCCGCGGACGAAGTCAATGATGTCCAGGTCCTCGGCCAGCTCGAAGTGCTTCTTAGGTACGAAATCGAAACGTCGTCCCTTCACGCCCCATGTCCTGATGGTCTGATTGTCATCCGAGGACGAGCCTACAGGCACACTGGCATCCGGAATGTTGGGAAGGTTGAGAACCACATCCGCCCTCGAGGCATCCAGCTCCATCACCGTGGCGTCTATCTGCTTGATCCTCTCTGAGACCCTGCGCATCTCTGCGATCATGCCCTGCTTCTCATCCCCTTTTAGACCAGGGATCGCCTCAGAGGCCCTGTTCCTCTCGTACTTTAGGCGGTTGCCCTCATCGACGAGCTTGCGCCACTCCCCGTCGATCCTGAGGAACTCATCAAGCACCTCCTCGGAGTAGTTTCTGTTCCTCAGGGATGTGCGTACGAACTCTGGGTCCTTCCGAATGAGATCGATATCGAGCATGGCCAGTGTCTCCTCTTCGCCCTAACGTGATTTCTCATCAAAAAGGCTTGCTTCACAGAGCAGGACCGTGAAACCACGGGTCTCCACGACCTTGGCGCCTGTCCTTCGGGCCAGTTCCTGTGCCACCTCGTTCTTGTCCTGGTCGGCCGCGGGAAGCACCCTGACCTTGACCAGCTTGCTCCTCTTTATCTGGGCCTTCACCTCCTCTATGATGCCCTCGCTCACACCCTCCTTTCCCACATGGATGGTGGGATCGAGCTCCGACCCCTTCTTGATCAGTTCCTTCTTGCTTAGCTTGACTGGCATTTTCGACACCTCTCTTTTCCTTGAGATAGGGCACACGCCTCACATGTCCGCATGCTAGGCAGTGCACGCTGACGCGGTTCGACCGTAGCCGGACCTGGCAATTTAGCCCTGGGAGCAAAGCCAACATGCACTCGGGACAATAAGGCCGCTCTTTGAGCATGGGAGTGTTGGTCCTCATGGCGATCGCCTGGGCCAGGGAAACGTACCGGCGGCTGCGAGCTTGATCGCCGCTCCTCGCCTCCACCGATGCCATGTCCATAAGCCGTCTCATCCTTCGACGAGCGATCCCCTTAATCTCCCTGTTGCTCAGACGTTTCTTGGCCATTTGCCGCCCTTATCCCTGCATCGAGAGAAGGAGGGGGATGAAATATGTTTGCTTAACTCTCTGGGAGGTCTCCTCGATAAGTGGCATGATGTTGCCGGCTCAGCACTTGACCAGAGATCATAGTTGGACACCTGTCTCTAACGCAACATAATTAACGGCAACGGGCCCAAAATACGATGGTTCGAGCGACGACCGATCAAACCTTCTCTTGAAGCTTTCTCAGACCTACGGACAGACCGCAGGTCATGGCCATGAAGGAGCCTATCATGATGGCCTCCATGACGTCCGCCTTGGACGCTCCGGACCTCATCGCCTGAGAGATATGGAGGTCCAGACAATGTTCGCTGGACAGAGCGGCACCTGCGGCCACAGCGGCCAGCTCCGCCTCCCTCTTGCTGAGGCTTCCTGGCTCCAGCAGGAGGCGTCGGGAAAGGTCTGTGTAGGGCATGAACAGGTCAGGCTCCTGGGCCAGGGCACCACAGATCAAGGGCATCTGCTCGTAGTGATCGGCGATCCTCTTCAACCGTTCCTCTATCTCTTTCTGCAGCTCTTCCTCTTTCATGCTCCCTCCGGCCGTTCTTATGCGGCAAGGTCTAAAAAAATTGTACGTTCCATCTCCTTTTTTATATGTTTCATCAAGAATCATTCTTGATTCTCATTATCTCGATGGAGTCCAATGCAATCTTATATATCGGTTGTAAGTAATTCCCACTCCCGGGGATGGCATGGATGCATTAACCGCCTCTGGCGTTATGAACGATGAATACGCGGCTCGCATACTTGTTTGGTCTATCGATAAGGCGAGGACCGCGTCCGAGATGAGCGAGAACCTGGGGATCCCCATCTCCGCCTGCTACAACAGGATCCGCATGCTTGAAGGCCTGGGATTGCTGAAATGCGTGGAGATGAAGATGTCAACCTCCGGAAAGAGGATAGCCGTCTATCAATCGATGCTTCGCAAGGCATCCATATTTATGGAGAGAGGCGAGGTAAGGGTAAAGTTGGAGCTTATCGACGGCAAGGTCGAGGACCTTAGCCTGGTCAGGAGCTAGACCTTACTTTAACGCCCGTGTCCAGACGATTTTTATACGGCCCGTCCCGCTACCCTTCTGGGCCATCACCCTTAAATACAAAAACAATAATGTAACCCACCCTCCAAGTTGAATTTCACAGGTGAATCTTTATGTCGCGCAAGCCCGGAAGAATGTACCGCCAGATAAGGGGCCAGGCCTACACCCGCAGGGAATATATGGGTGGTGTGCCCGCTCCTCGTATCAACACTTTCGACCTAGGTACCATCAACGGAGAGTTCCCGGTGGTCCTGAACCTCAGGATAAAGGAGCCCTGCCAGGTACGGCACACTGCCCTTGAGGCCGCTCGTATCGCGGCCAACAGGGCCCTGTCCAAGGGGACGACCAGTGCTTCCTTCCACCTGAAGATCCGTATCTTCCCCCATATCGTTCTGAGGGAGCACAAGATGGCTACCGGCGCCGGTGCGGACCGTGTGTCCGGCGGTATGCGCGGGGCTTT
>Ga0123334_1003789_pt1 | contig 16013 bp, 14 predicted proteins | sample BiotimSIPDNA_FD_89706 | JGI IMG/M metagenome (GOLD analysis project Ga0123334, IMG submission 89706) | Anaerobic biogas reactor microbial communites from Washington, USA - Biogas_R1 time_0 SIP DNA | ecosystem: Engineered > Bioreactor > Anaerobic > Unclassified | place: Washington, USA... | reverse complement strand
TGCGGCATGTTGGGCGAACCTGAGCATGTCGCATTGGAGACCTCCGAAAGGAAAGTACTTGTGTATGGCAATCAGTATGTTCATGGCAGGATTGATTTCGGGGCATATGGATATTTTCCATAATGTGGCTTTGGGAATGGGTAATTCAACTTGTTGATGATGAAAATGCTGTTCTTGCCACGCTGTGGTTCAGGGGTTACATTATTTGTTTTCAAGCCTGGTTGGCACGGGACGTATTTACGGGTTATCTCGCAGGCCTACCGGGGAAAGCATCCTATGATTGACTTAAGAGTATATTGGACTATGGAACTTTTGGCGCCTGCGGGCAATTTGGAGTCGGCAATAGCGGCATTTACCTACGGGGCTGATGCGGTGTACTTGGGTTTGCGTCAATTTTCCGCTCGTGGTGATGCGGAGAATTTTTCGTATGACGACTTGAGTACTTTGTTGGGTCATGCGCATGAGGGGTGTGGTCGTCGCCGTTCTGTTTATGTTGCTGTCAACACCTTGGTTCGTCAAGGCGAGCTGGGTGGGCTGGTGGACACGTTGTCTGCCTTGCGCGACATGTGTCCTGACGGTTTGATTGTTCAGGATTGGGCTTTGCTGGAGCTGGTGAAGTCTCGGTATCCTGAGTTTGTGTTGCATGCGTCGACGCAGTTGGCGATTCACAATGTCGAGGGCGCTCGTCGCGCGAAGGAATTGGGTTTCAAGCGTATTGTTGTAGCTCGCGAGTTGACGATTCAGGAGATTGCTGAGATTGCCTCGATTCCTGGTTTGGAGGTTGAGGTTTTTGTGCATGGCGCGTTATGCTATTCATACAGCGGCCTATGCCAATTGTCCGGTGTTTTGCGTGATTCGTCAGGCAATCGCGGCGAGTGCGCCTATGTATGTCGCAAGAAGTGCAACTTGTCTGGGCCAGAGGGTGTTTATCCTGCTTGCAATCCGATGTCGATGAAGGATTTGGCAACTCCGGATTTGTTGGGTTCCTTTGCACGATTGGGCGTGGCGTCCTTGAAGATTGAGGGTCGCAAGAAGTCCCCGTTGTACGTAGCTGCCGTGACTCGATATTACCGTGGCTTGTTGGACGGGAGCTTGCGTGGCGACGACCAGGTTCAATGCGAATCGGAGATCAAGTCGATTTTTTCCCGTCCATGGACGACGTTTCATTTGAAGAATCGCCGTCAGGCGGGCGTTACGGATACGAAGATCGTTGGTCATCGTGGCGTACCTGTTGGTGTGGTGACTGAGATTGTGAAGGGCACTCCCGACCGGTTGCGATTTACGTTGAAGGGGCACGCTTTGGAGAAGTACGACGGGTTGCAGATTGACTTGCCCACTCGTGACAGGCCATATGGTTTTTCTGTTTCCGAGCTTCGATTGTATGCCCAAAAGAACGTGGAGTCCTGGACGTCGGTATTTGTTGCCGAGGCCGGCTCGACGATTGAGGTTCCGTTGCCCGAGGATCATCCTCCGATTCCGGTTGGCGCTGTGATTTCATGTTCTTCGTCCCAGCACGTGAAGCAATCGTACTCGTGGGAGTTGCCCCGTTCGGCTCAATGCCGTCATCGAGATCCGTTGGATTTCACCCTGGAAATCGATTCTGATAGCCTGGAATTGCGTGCGCTTTCGAGGATTGGCGATCGTCAATTTGGTCCGGAGACGACCAGGATGGCGATGGAGTCGCCCCTCGAAGTGGCCAAGCAACCCGAGAAATTGATGAAGACGATAGGGGATTGCCTTGGTCGGCTTGGGGACAGTCGTTTTTCGCTTGGCAATCTCGATGTCGTCAATCCGGGGGGGTACTTTGTGCCGAGTTCTCTGCTGAACGAGCTGCGTCGCCAGGCGGTCGAGGGGATGGAGGCGGTCATGGACCGTGATTTGCGGAGGCATTCCGACCAGGTCAAGGGAGCATTGGACAAGTATGTTGTTCCCGAGGCTTCTGGCGGGGTTCGCTGTTCGATGAAGATCGATCGTCCATTTTATCTGAACATGTTTACTGCCGAGGAGTTGGGGGATTTTGAGGAGATCGTGTATTCCCTTGATAGGATCGACGTTGACGAGGTGGAGGAGGCATTGGACGAGTTGATTGGCAAGGTTGGAGCCAAGTCGCGGATCCGTTTGGCGCTGCCGACGATTGTGCGCGGCGATTCTGGTCCGCTTCGTTCCTTGATTCGCACATTGTACGGTCAGGGTTGGCGTCGCTGGATGGTTACGAACATCGGCTCATTGAGTTTTCTTGGTCAATCCGGGATTCCCCTAAACAACTTACACATTACGTCTGATTGGCAGTTGTATGTGACGAATGTGGCGGCTGCGAAGCAGTTGCTGGATCAGGGTTTCCGCGAGGTGACGCTGTCGCCGGAGGACACGTCGGAGAATTGGCGTTCTTTGCTTGGGAAGATCGGACCTCGTGCCCAAGTCGTGCTTTACCAGGATACTCCGCTTGCGATTTCGGACGTGTGCATCAAGGCGTCGATCAAGGGGTTTTGCCAAGGCAAAACCACCTGTGGGTTCCAGTACGTAAAGCTAAATACTTTTGATAATGACAACCTGATTGCCATCAACAACAACTGCCAGTCCGTTATTATAAATGGGGAGCCGTTCAATAGGATCCAGGATGCCGGCGAGTTGATCGGCGAAGGCGCCAGGCATTTCAGGGTCGATTTCATTTGGAAGGACTACAATCCAACAGATGTAAGGCGAATCGCACGCCAGGCAGTGGCTGAACTGAATCATTTTCGAGTCTAGGTTGAATGTTGCTCCGTCCGCGTCATTTGATTGCGTTGGTCTTGACGGATGCGCTTGCGTTGTCAGGCGTGTTGTGGTTTTTTGTGTTCGGATACCGGCATGCAGTCGCTAACCTGGATATATCCACGTACCTGAAACTATGGCCATTGGTGCCGATATTCATCTTTTACGAGGCGCACTTCGGGCTGTATCGTGGCACGCGGCCCCGGATCCGACACGCCTTGGATTCAGTCCAGGCGCTGAAAGGGCAGACATCCGCCATCACGATGACGTTCCTTACATTGGCGCTGGCGCTGGTATTCACTCGGAATTACTATCGATACTCGCGGGCTGTCCTGACGCTGTCCTGGCTGTTTTTGATACCGTTGCTGCCCGCGTTGCGCCAGACAGTTGGCAAGTTGGTTGGAATTCCTTATACGCCAATTGACACGAGCCTGCCGACGACGCTGAACTTGGAGGAGGTTCCCGACGGGTTGCTGCTGCCGGTTCCCAGGCTGGTGAAGGCGTGTGTGGAAAAGCTCCTTGCATTGGTGGCGATCATCATCTTGTTTCCGTTGCTTGTGGCATTGGCGATTTTGGTGAAGTGCACGAGTCCGGGACCGATATTCTACATGGCTCGTCGCAAGGGTCTAGGGGATCGTGATTTCAACTTGTACAAGTTCAGGACGATGCGCGCCGATGCCGATGAGATTTTGGAGCAAGTCTTATCCGAGCATCCCGATCGTGCTGCGGAATGGCAAAGCCATTTCAAGTTGCAGGACGATCCTCGGATTACGCGTGTCGGGCGTTTTCTGCGCAAGACGAGTTTGGACGAATTGCCCCAGCTGGTGAATATCCTGAAGGGTGACATGGCATTGGTTGGACCTCGTCCAATCGTTGCTGAAGAGGTTGTCAAGTATGGGGAATACTACAAGATATTGGTTTCTGTCAAGCCAGGTTTGACGGGTTTGTGGCAGGTATCCGGTCGTTCCGAAGTCAGTTATCCGAAGCGTGTTGAGCTTGACGTGTATTACATCACCCATTGGTCGTTGTGGCTTGACGCGTACATATTATTGAAGACTCCTCGCGAGATATTGCTGGGGCGTGGTCGTTGAGATTAACATTGGGCGAAAAGGAGGTTGGCATGACACGTCATTGTATGATTTCAAGTTTGGGTGGACCGCGTGGGCGGAGTCACGATTCCAGCAAGAGCCATCAGGAAAACGTTGAGGGGATGAAGTCGTTTTGGCATGGTCAATTGAAGCAGGTCCTGGCTGATCGTCCTGACTTGGTCGTTGTGCCTGAGGCCAGCGACCGCTACTCATCGATGTCGTTGGAAGAGCGTCACGCGTACTATTTGGTTCGTGGCGAGCAGTTGCTTGAGTTTTGGCGTGGCATTGCGACTGAGCACCGGACATGCGTTGCGTATTCTGCGGCGCGTCAGCTGGAGGATGGAACGTGGCGGAACTCAACTCAAATCATCGGGCGTGACGGAACCATCCTTGGAATCTACAACAAAAACCATTTGGTGATCGAGGAGACGACGAAGAGCGGCATCCTTTGCGGAAAGGACGCAATGGTGGCAACGACTGATTTCGGGACGGTAGGATGCGCGATCTGCTTCGACCTGAACTTCGAGGAAATTCGAAAGCGATACGAGTCGCTGCAACCCGATGTGCTGGCATTTTGCTCGATGTACCATGGCGGCCTGATGCAAGGTTACTGGGCATACGCTTGCAGGACGCATTTCGTGGGATGCATCTGCGGCGATGAAAACACGATCATCAACCCGGTTGGGGAAGTGATCGCGCGAAGCACCAACTACTTTAACTTTGTAAGTGCAAGGGTGAATCTTGATTGCAAGGTCTGCCATTTGGACTATAATTGGGGCAAGATGAAGGCAATGAAGGACAAGTACGGACGAGGCGTGACCATCTTTGATCCGGGACACTTGGGGGCCGTGCTCATTACATGCGAAAAGGACGATATGACCATCGACCAAATGCTGGATGAATTTGAAATCGAACGATGGGACGACTATATCGCAAGGGCAATGAAGCATCGAGCCGAAAATACGGAGGCATGACACGGTGCCCAACGATGACGAACATTTCAACCCAACCCTGAAATTGCCCCTGTTCGCCAATGCAGGCGAAGCAAATGACGAAGGGCAGGGAGCTGAGGAAGAGCAACCGTATACCACGGCAGCCTCCCATCGATTGAGGGGTGAAATCAAGCGACTCGTGTATGCCAACCCCGATGGAAATTATTACGTGTATCGATTGACCGACAGCAAGGGGAACCAGCAGACTGTGGTCGGTAATATGCCAGGGTTGTTCGAAGGGCAGGAAATCGAGGCGGAAGGGCGTTGGGAGCAGCATCAGGATCACGGGCGGCAGTTTTACGTGACGAATCACAAGGCGGTGTTGCCGACCAGCGAGATGGGGATTCGCAAATATTTGGCGAGCGGCGTGTTGCCTGGCATCGGCGAGGTGTTTGCCGATCGTATCGTCGACATGTTCGGGGTCAAGACTCTTGAGATCCTTGATCACTACACGGAGCGTTTGCGCGAGGTTCCGGGGATAGGCGCTAAGCGGATTCAAGAGATTCGCGAGGCTTGGCGTGGTCAGGTCGAGGATCGTGAGACTCGTGTGTTCTTGCAGGGATTGGGGATATCGAGCGCATATTGCGGGCGTTTGATTGCGAAGTATGGGTTTGGTTCGGCGGCCGAGGTGGTTCGTCGCAATCCGTACCGTTTGGCTGATGAGGTTGATGGGTTTGGTTTTTTGACCTCAGACAGGATTGCTTCGAAGCTTGGGATATCGAAGGAGGAACCGTTGCGTTTGTGTTCGGGGATCTTGTACGTTCTTGACATGATGTCCCAGGATGGTCACGTATGCGTTTCGCGTGGGAGATTGCTTGAGTCGGCTTCTGAGATTTTGGATGTTTCGTTGCCTTTAGCCGAGAACGGCTTGGCGATTGCGTTGTCAGAGGGGAAGGCGATTCAGGCTCCTTGGGTTGATGGTCGCGGCCAGGCTTGCGAGCCGCGGGTTTATTTGCGTTGGCTCTATGCTTCCGAGACCGGCCTGGCTGAGGCGATAAGGGTTTTGCTAAGGACTGGTTCGAGCCAGTTTGGGGTGCCGTTGCAATACGATCGTTTGGGAGCAGGGGATGCCCGGCTGAATGCTGTTCAGCGCGAGGCCGTCGAGCGTGCATTTCGTTTTGGATTCAGCATTGTGACGGGTGGTCCCGGTGTTGGAAAGACGACTGTTGTTGGTCAGATTGTCGCTTGTGCCCAGTTGTTGGGACGCACGTTGCTGCTTGCGGCGCCTACTGGACGAGCTGCAAAGCGCTTGAGCGAAGCGACTGGATTGAAGGCTTCGACGATCCACCGGTTGCTGAAGTGGGATTTCAAGACGCGCCAGTTCCAGCATGATGCGGGCAATCCGTTGGATTGCGACATGCTGATTGTCGACGAGGCATCGATGCTTGACACGTCGTTGGCCTGCAGTTTGTTCCAAGCGGTTCGGGTAGGAACCAGCGTTGTGTTGATTGGAGACAAGGATCAGTTGCCCAGCGTTGGACCTGGTGCGGTGCTACAGGATCTTATCCAGTCGAGGCGCATTCCGGTGACCGAGTTGACTGAGATCTACCGTCAGTCCAAAGGCAGTCGGATCGTTGCGAATTCCCATTTGGTGAATCGCGGGATTATGCCTGACCTTCGTCCGTTGCCACCGTCTGTTTTGGGGGATTTCTATTGGATCGATCAGGGGGATGGGGTCAAGGTTGCCGATATGATCTGCCGCTTGGTGACGGAGCGAATACCGAAGGCGTTCGGGTTCGATCCGATGGCTGATGTTCAGGTTTTGACGCCGATGCGCCGGGGCGATTGCGGGATGTACGAGATGAACCGTCGCCTTCAGGCCGCGCTGAATCCCGCAGGTGAAGGCAAGGAATCGTTCCAGGTCGGCAATAGGATGTTTCGTACTGGCGACAGGGTGATGCAAACGAGAAACAACTACGACAAGAAGGTGTTCAACGGCGAAATGGGGCGGATCCTCTTTGTTGACAATGGCTCCCATTGCTTTACGGTTCAGTTTGACATCGGGATTGTCGAGTACAAGCACGACGAGTGCGACCAGTTGAGCCTCGCATATGCTGTGACTGTCCACAAGTCCCAGGGCAGCGAATATCCCGTGGTGCTTATGCCCGTCTTGACCCAGCACTATATGATGCTGCAACGAAACCTGATCTACACGGGAATGACCCGGTCCAAGAAACTCCTGATTTTGCTGGGGACGCGACGTGCCCTGGGCATCGCATTGCGGAACGACAAGCCGATGCTTCGCGAAACGGGGCTGATCCAAAGGCTCCAGTAGCCATGGGATCCGGGCAAAAAACAACGCGGCGGAACTCGCATTGAGTCCCGCCGCGTCGAAGAGTTGTTATCCAGCTTGCGTCTTACTTGTTTCCGAGCGCGAGTTTGTTGGAGGTCAGGTACTCGTAGCTTTCGGCGAGGGCCTGGATCATTTCCTTGTCGCAGGAGTCGAGCTCGACGATTAGCCACTGGCAGACGACCGGGTCGATTTCCGCGAGGGCTTCGGGTATGTCGATGACGCCTTGCCCGATGGGCTTCATCGGCTGTCTCGGTTCGACCATTCCGTCTTTGACGTGAACGTGTGTGACGCGGGTGCTAAGCGCGTCCATGATTTCAGCGGGGCATTGTCCGCCGACCTTGACCCAGTAGATGTCCAGTTCGCAGAAGAGTGCCGGCACGGCTTCCACCATCATGAACTGCGGGAGACGGCCGTCCGAGACAGGCGCGAATTCCTGGTCGTGGTTGTGGAGTCCGAATTCGATTCCATGGGGGTTGAGGAGGTCGATGGCCTTCTGCTGCCTGACGGCGCATTCGAGGACTTGCGCCGCTGTTTTCATCGGTCCGCCCGGTCCGCTGATCGCGTACTTGCAATCCAATGTCAGCAAGTTGTCAATGATTTCCGCCGCGTTGTCCGCATTGGGCATGCCGACGTGGCATGAGCAGACCTTGAGTCCGAGATCGTCGACGATTTTCTTCAGTTCTTTGACGTTGCAGTCATGGAATCCTGCGAATTCGACGCCCTTGAATCCGATGTCAGCGATTTTCTTGAGGGTTCCTGGGAAATCTTTTTTGCAGTAGTCACGTACGGAATAGAGTTGTACTCCAAGCGGTTTCATTGTTTTCTGCTCCTTGGTGGTTGTGTGATGACGTGTGCATCCAAGTCGTCATTCTTGTGGCGACATGATTTCAATATAGGCTGTTGGCTTGAAAATTCCACGTGGAAGATCAATTAAGTGTTGTCTTGTCGTGGTGTATTAGTCTTCGAGCAGGTTGAGTTCTTTCCAGTGTCCGAGCTTGAAGCGTGCGAGAATGATGAATCCCCCGATTGCCGCTCCAACGACGCAGATCGCCCAGGTGGTGAGATGGGAGAATTTGAAGTAGTAAACGGACAGGCAGATGGCTGACGCATTGATCCAATGGAAAATCGTTGAGATCAGCATGACCTTGAAGGTGTCTCCTGCCCCTCTAAGTGCTCCCGCAGCAACCACATATATGGAGTCGGACATGATGTAGAACGCCGCCAATCTGAGCATCTTGAAGGCGATGTCCTTGACGACTGTGTAATCGATTCCGGGGACATCTGGAGTGAAGAGCCCAACGAGGAACTTTGTCGCCGTGCAGAACAAGATGACTATAGCTCCAGAGTAGAGGAGTGCCAGCTTGAATCCTGAGTATGCTGCCTGTTCGGCACCATCGGGATTTTTGGCTCCCATGTTTTGTCCGACTAGTGTTGAGACTCCGATTTGTATGCCCAGCAATGGGAAGAAGGCGACTCCATCCCAATTGAAAGTAATTGTAGTTGCCGCTGCGATGTCCTCTCCGAAACTGTGGAATGTTACGGTGATGACCACGAATGATACCATTCCCAGCAGGTTTTCGAGTCCGTTGGCAAAACCATACCGGATGATTCTTTTGATACCGCCCAGGTTGAACACATATGGCTTTGGTGATGCGAAAGGCGCCTTGCGAGACAACCGGAAGAACTCGATTCCAATGATCGCGGCCATAGAAATCGATGAAAGAACCGTGCCAATCGCGGCGCCGACCAGCCCCATTGCAGGGAAACCAAACTTTCCGAAGATCAACACGTAGTTGGCGATGATGTTGACCATGCACGCAATGGCTGACGCAACCATGATGATGCGCGTCTTTCCGATTCCGGAAAAGAACGATGCAAAGGCAGAACGGATCAACGGACATATTCCGGCAAATGCCATGTACCAAAAATACGTGAGTTCCAATGACTGCTGTTCAGGAGCGTGACGTGCCCACGAAAACGTATGGGACGCGGGCCAGGATATTACCAAGACTACAGGATAGCTGAGAAGCGCGATTCGAAGGGCCTGGTAAACTACCTTGGGACACTCCGTCTTTTGATCAGCACCATAATGATGTGCGACAATGGTGGACGAATAACTCACAATCCCGGCAAACATCGTGATAGCCATCCATGATGTTGTGCCGCCACTCATTGCGGCAGCTTGCTCGAGCTTGCCGACGTGGGCAAGAAACAAACGGTCGATGAACATCATGGCAGTGTCGAAAATCGATGACAAAATCATCGGTATCGCAATCGGCAACAAGGCGGAAATGCCTCCGGGACCAGCAAAATGGCGCTTGTACAGCGAAGTAGAATGAAAATTCATAGGGAAACGAAACAAAAGAGGACTGTTGCAGAAAATTGGCAAACCCAAAAGTTACTGCAACAAGTGCGGAAAACAAGTTATTTGCGCTAATTATTCATTGATGAATCTTTGGAACAACAAAAAAACACAAAAAGATTCCTCTCGAAATTTGTTTGACTGCGTGGCAAAAAAAACAATCAAGACTTGAAAAATTTATGGAATTATCATACACTATAGGTATTGGTGTGCCAATTTCATGAATTTATGTTGTTTAAGGAAAAAAGGAGTGTAAGAAACCATGCGAAAAGTATTTACCTTGATTGAATTGTTGGTTGTGATCGCAATCATTGCGATTTTGGCTGCAATGTTGTTGCCAGCATTGTCCAAGGCGCGGGAGAAGGCTCGTACGATTAGCTGCACGTCCAACGTGAAGCAGATTGCGCTGGGGACGCATATGTATTTGTCTGACTACGACGAATGGTACATGGTCAACGAGCCGCACAGGACGGCGCCCGATACGTTTACAACCCATGCGACAGGGCTGGTATATCCGTACGTGGGAGACAAAAAAGCGTTCATGTGTCCTTCCGATCCGTATGTGAAGAACGAATATAGCAGCTATCTTATCAATAGCGTTATCTCCAATTGGAATACCTCGGCCAAGTTGTCGCAGATCAAGTTCCCCTCGACGACGATCACATGGGCCGATTGTGCCAAATGCGTTAAGCACGACCGCTTCAGGCCGTTGGGATCGGTGATTACAGACTGGCCGATGCATATGCCATGGACGGTAGAAGGCCAGTGGGACTTCAATCCTCCCTTCGAACGCCATAACGACATGTGCAACTTCGCCTATTCGGATGGCCATGTCGATCTGCGCAAGGTCGCGTCCACCTATAACAATGTTGACAGCTGGTACCACCCCACGAACAAACGCTGATCCGTTTGCATAGCTTGACTTTATCGGGGGATCGCCGGTCAATGCCGGCGGTCCCTTTTTGTTTTTGTCCCGGAGGCCGATGGAAGGCAAGATTTTTTTCGTGTTAAGCTCGGAATTGTTTGGCAAAACCAGGTTGTGGGATATATGTTATCAGCTTATTGTTTTTGGTAAAAATTGAATCAATTTGTCATTTCTCATTCAGGTAATCATGTCAACAAATGTGATGTTATGCGGCGTTGGGGGGCAAGGGATCTTGTTTGCCGCGAAGGTGATAGCTTGTGCAGCCGAGTTGTCAGGATATGAGGTAACGACGAACGAGCTGCACGGGATGGCTCAGCGTGGTGGTTCTGTGACTGCTCAGGTACGCTTTGGCTCCAAGGTTCATTCTCCGTTGTTTGGCGAGGGTGACGCCGATGTTTTATGTGCATTGGAGCCTGTCGAGGGTTTGCGTTGCGCCCATTGGTTGCGTCCTGGCGGTCATGCTGCGATTTCATTGCAGCGTTTGATTCCTGTTACTGTTTCGACTGGTCGATCGTCCTATCCTTCGGATTTGGAGGATCGTCTGTTGCGTTCGTTCAGTTCCCCCAAGTTGTTGGATTGCGCCGGGATGGCCTTCAAGCTAGGCGACATGCGCTTGGCGAACACGGTGATGGTCGGCGCATTGTCGAGTTGGCTCGGGTTGCCGATGTCGAGTTGGCGCGGCGCCTTTGAGCGCATAGTCAAGTCTGGATTAGTAGAAAAGAACATAGCCGCCTTTTTGGCGGGCCAGGAGGCATGATTGCGTTATGGATGTACGCGAGAGCACGTTTTTCAATCATTCGGAAGAGACTTACAACCGCAGTCAGCTGGAAGAGATCCAGCAGCTGCGTTTGCGCAAGATCATCCGTCATACGCAGGCGCATAGTCCGTATTTTGCGAAGCGCTATCGCGATGCTGGGATTGATGCTTCGACGTTCAAGGGGCTTGAGGATTTGGAGCGTCTTCCACTCATGTCGAAGAACGATTTCCGCAATCAGTATCCCGAGGGGATGAGTTGCGTTGACCGTCGTCGCATTATCGAGATGCACATGTCAAGCGGCACGAGCGGCACTCCAATTGTGATGTTGTATACCCAGCATGACTTGGACCAGTGGGCGGAGTGCATGGCCCGCTGCTACGTGATGGCCGGCTTGAAGGCGACTGACGTTGTTCAGATTACGCCTGGATTCGGTTTGTTCAACGGCGGTTTCGGGTGCTACCATGGTGCCCGCAAGGCGGGGATGTTCATCGTGCCTGCAGGACCCGGGAATACGGAGCGCCAGGTGCGTTTGGCACGTGACATGCGTTCGACGGGGCTTGTGGCGGTTGTTTCCTACGGCGTCCGGATCATGGAAGTGATGGAAAGGCAGGGCGAGACCTTGCCGGACCTGAAAGTCGGGATATTCGGTGCGGAGACATTTACTTCCGAGATGAAGGCTCGTTTGCGCGATGGTCTCGGAATCGATCCGTATGATGTTTACGGGATGACCGAGACGGGCGGGATCGGGACGCTGGGGCAGGATTGCCAATACCACAATGGCATCCACGTCTGGGAAGACCAGTACATTGTGGAAGTCATCGATCCAACGACATTGAAGCGTGTTCCCAAGGGCGAGGTTGGTGAGTTGGTGGTGACGTCAATCAATCGCGAGGCAGTCCCGGTAATCCGTTTCAGGACCGGCGACCTGACGCGTATCATCTCCAGCGACTGCTGCGAATGCGGCCGGACCCATGTGAGGCTGGAGGCGATTCGCGGTCGCATTGACGACATGCTGATCATCAAGGGCGTCAACTTCTTCCCTTCGCAGGTCGAGCAGGCTTTGTTGAAGATCAAGGGCGTGTTGCCGAACTACCGGATGATCATCAACGAAGTGGACGGCGTGAAGAATTTGCGTGTCGAGGTCGAGGCTGTTGAAGGCGTTACGGGTTACATGGTTGAGAAACAATTGAAGGAGACATTGGGCTTTTCGCCGGACGGTGACGTCTATGCTCCTGGCACGTTGCCGACCCCGGAAGGGAAGGCGAAGCGTGTGTTCTACCAGCGTGACGGCGTTGCAATACGCTGAGAGGCGTGGTGCGAAATTGAAATCTAGAGATTAGAAGGCGAAATGGAAAGGCGATTGTTGTCAGGGAACGAGGCGTTGGCACGCGGCGCTTGGGAGGGCGGTGTCCGCGTAGCATTTGGATATCCGGGGACTCCTTCTACGGAGATTCTGGAGAATCTGTCCAAATATGGTGATGTATATTGCGAGTGGTCTCCGAACGAGAAGGTCGCGTTGGAGGCCGCTGCGGGCGCTTCGATTGGGGGTGCCCGCAGCTTGGTGACGATGAAGCTTGTGGGCTTGAATGTCGCAGCAGATCCTCTGATGACGTTGTCGTACATAGGGGTTGTTGGCGGCATGGTCATTGTCGTCGCTGACGATCCCGGGCAGAGTTCGTCTCAGACTGAGCAGGACACTCGTCATTATGCGCGTTTGGCGAAGGTGCCTGTATTGGAACCTGCCAGTGCCGTCGAGTGCCTTGAGTTTATCAAGCGCGGCTTCGAGTTGTCCGAGGAGCATGGTTGTCCTGTGATCTTGCGGACGACGACCTGCGTCAGCCATTCGCGTTTTCTGTGTTCCCTGGGCGAGCGCGGTCTTGCGAAGGATGCGAATTTCGAGCGGAATCCGTCTCGTTTTTGTCCCTTGCCGATCTGGGGTCGTAAGTTGCGTCGTGATGTCGAGGACCGCATGGTTCGCCAGTCTCGTGCGGCTGATACGAGTTCCTTGAACAAGGAGTATGTGCGCGGAGCCGGCTTGGGTATCATCACGGCGAGCGTTTGCGGGTTGCACTGCTTGGATGTTTTCCCCGAGGCTTCGGTTTTGAAGCTGGGTTGGTCCTGGCCGTTTCCCGATCAATTGCTGAAGGATTTTGCGTCTCGCATGGATCGTGTTGTTGTGATTGAGGAAGGCGATCCGATTTTGGAGGAGCATGTGAAGTCGCTGGGAATCCCATGCGTCGGCAAGGAGGTTGTGCCTCGTTGCGGCGAGTTGACGCCCATGGTTTTGCGTGGGGTCAAGGCACGTTTGGAGGGCAAGGAGCCTGAGGTTGTGCCACCGGTCGCCGATGCGGCGGATTTGCCCGGAAGACCGCCGATGCTTTGCGCCGGATGCCCCCATCGTGGAATCTTCTACGGGTTGACGAAATACGATGTGGTGGTGACCGGTGATATCGGCTGCTACAGCCTCGGCGTGTTCCCGCCGCTGTCACGGACGGATGTTCTATTGTGCATGGGTGGCGGCTTCACGTTGGCCCATGGATTGTCCCAGGCGGGCGAGAAGCGTCCCGTGGTCGGAATCGTAGGCGACTCCACGTTTTTCCATTCGGGCATAACGGGCTTGCTCAACATGGTGTACAATCGCGGGAAGGCGGTGCTGATCGTCGTGGACAACAGGACGACGGCGATGACGGGGCACCAGGAGCATCCGGGAACTGGGCGGACGTTGATGGGCGAGGCGACGAGCGAGGCGTCGATCGAGGCGATTGCCGCAGCGTGCGGGGTCAAGCGGATCAAGGTCGTCAATCCCTACGATTTGGCGGCGGTTGACCAGGTGCTGAAGGAAGCTTTGGGCGCCGATGAGATGACGCTGGTGATTTCCCGTGCTCCATGCGTATTGAAGGAGCGTCGTCTGTTGGGCGAGAAGCCTGTGGTTGACGAGTCGAAGTGCAAGCGTTGCAAGGCTTGTTTGAAGCTCGGTTGTCCGGCGTTGGAGCTGAAGGATTCCGCAGGTTGTCCCAGCGTGAATCCTGCGTTGTGCGTAGGTTGCGGAATGTGTGTTCAGACGTGCAAGTTCGGTGCATTGTGAAATGACGGCAAGATCAGGGCAAAAAGGAAAGGAATCATCGGGTAAACGGTCTTGGCTGCGCATAGCGGCTTGGGTTGGGGGTATTCTTGTCGTTATTGCGCTGTGCTGTGTGCTAGGCGCCTGGCTTTGGTTTCGGAGTTTTCGCGCTCGTTGGACATCCGATACGCCTGCCGAGTTGCCAACGGTTGAGGTTACTGCTTCCGACAGGCGTCGTTTGGAGCCTGTATACGAGCGTGTTCACCGTTCCTTGTCCGGCAAGTCTCGTGGTGAGACATCGGTTACATTGGACAGCGACGATGTGAACAAGCTTCTTGCGAGTCTTCCTGAGGGTCGGAATTATCGCGACAAGGTTAGGTTCCATCTGTCCGATGACAAGGTCGTTGCGACGGTCAACGTCAGCTTAAGCAATGTTCCCCAGTTTTCCGGTCGCTATTTGCAAGGTGAGTTTACGTTTGAGGCCGGTGTGTTGGATGGCGAGTTGAATTTGCGTTTGTTGGACGGCCAGGTCAAGGGCATGTCCGTGCCTGATTGGATGTTGAGCCGTCTGAACGAGTCTGTGGTTGAGGGAGAGGTGAAACGTCGGTTTTCGTCTTTGGAATGGCGTGGTCGCTTGAAGTTCGTTGAGGTCAAGGACAGTCGTTTGACATTGGTGACAACGGGGGATTGAGCAGGTTTTTTTGTATGGAAGAGACATATTCGTTATTGGATTGCGGCGGCGGTCGCAAGTTGGAGCGATTTGGACAGTATGTTCTTGATCGTCCTTGTTCCCAGGCGGTATGGCGTCCTTGTTTGGGTAGCGATGTTTGGTCTCGTGCGGATGGTTACTTTACTCGCGAAGATGGCAACAAGTGGACATTCAAGAAGCGTCTCCCCGGGAGCTGGACGTGCAGCGTCGGTCATGTGTCCTTCAGGATATCTCCGACTGACTTCGGTCATGTCGGCGTATTTCCGGAGCATTTGCTTGTTTGGAACTGGATGTCCAAGTTGATTCGCGGGTCGGGTCGTCAGCTATCTGTATTGAATTTGTTTGCATACACTGGCGGCGCGAGCCTGTCCTTGGCGAAGGACGGGTGTCAGGTATGCCATTTGGACGCTTCGAAGAAGATGGTTGACTGGGCTTGCCGGAACGCGGAGTTGAATGGTTTGACGGAGTCTCCGATTCGCTGGATCGTCGATGACGTCAACAAGTTTTTGAATCGCGAGGTTCGTCGTGGTCGTCGCTATGACGGGATATTGCTTGATCCTCCGAGTTTTGGTCGCGGCACGAATCAGGAGTTGTTCAAGATAGACAACAACTTGTTGGAGTTGTTGGAGTTGTGTGTTAAGGTATTATCTCCTGACGCAACATTTTTGTTTCTTTCGTGTCACACTCCGGGGTACACTCCCTTGGTTTTGTCCAACGTTTTGGGTCAGACGGTTGGTCGTGGCGAGATTGCGAGTGGCGAGATGGCGATTTATGGCGAGGGGATAACACTTCCTTGCGGGAGCTATGCGGCGGTGACCTTTTGAGCATTGGGAGGGCATGTTGAATGCAAGACGGAAAGGTGATTGATGTGATGAGGCGATGTTCAGCACTTTTGCTTTTGCTGTTTGCGGTGTTTTTGAGCGGTTGCGCCAGCCGTGATGGCGGTAAAGCATCGTCGTCGCCGCCGGCTTCTGGCGAGGATGCGGCGATTGACCGAGGCGTATCGTACTTAGGTCGTCTTGAGGAGAGTTTGGGCGCGTTGCCCCAATCTGTTCCCGGGCGTGCAGTGAAGGGG
>Ga0123334_1003784_pt1 | contig 16027 bp, 8 predicted proteins | sample BiotimSIPDNA_FD_89706 | JGI IMG/M metagenome (GOLD analysis project Ga0123334, IMG submission 89706) | Anaerobic biogas reactor microbial communites from Washington, USA - Biogas_R1 time_0 SIP DNA | ecosystem: Engineered > Bioreactor > Anaerobic > Unclassified | place: Washington, USA | collected... | reverse complement strand
TTAATCATAAATAAGCGAATAGCATCGGCTCCCGTACGCCCAATGAGTTCATTAGGATCTGGGTAGTTGCGTAGGCTCTTAGACATTTTCTGCCCATTTTCAGCAAGAATAATGCCGTTTACAATGACGTTCTTAAACGCAGGCTTTTGGAAGAGGGCGTTGGAGAGAACGGATAGAGTATAGAACCAGCCGCGAGTTTGATCCAGGCCTTCGGCAATAAAGTCTGCAGGGAAAGAAGCTTCGACCATTTCTTTATTTTCAAAAGGATAATGGTTTTGTGCATAAGGCATAGAGCCAGATTCAAACCAGCAGTCGAAAACTTCGCTTGTGCGGCGGAATTCTTTGCCATTCTTTTTAATGACAATTGGGTCTACAAAGTGTTTGTGTAAATCGTTTAATTTTACACCAGAAAGTTCTTCGAGCTCTTGGATGGAACCAACAGCAATCATTTCCCCGTCTTCAGAGAGCCAGACAGGGAGTGGAGTGCCCCAGAAACGGTTGCGAGAAATATTCCAGTCTCTAGCGTTTTCTAACCATTTTCCGAAACGACCATTTTTGATATGATCAGGAACCCAGTTGATTTGCTGATTAGAATCAATCATCCATTGTTTTAATGTTTTGGTTTCGCCTTCAGCATTAGTGAGTTCGCCATCTATTTTTAAGAACCATGTTTTTAAGGCTCTATATAAAAGAGGAACACCAGTTCTCCAGCAATGAGGATAACTATGAACTAAAGTATCATGTCTAAAAACACGTCCTTGTTCTTTTAAGAAAGCCATAATAGATTTGTCGGCTTCTTTTGCGCCCAATCCTTGCCATAGAGGTACTTTTTCTGTGAAACGACCTTCTTCGTTAAGAGGATCAAAAAGGCCAAGCCCAAGAGAGGCTCCTAATTGAAAGTCTTCTTCACCAAAGCTAGGTGCAATATGAACCGCGCCAGCGCCGTCATCGGTGCTTACGAAATCAGCGGGATATATCTGGTAGCGCTTTTCGAGCTCTTCTTTAGTAGCGTAGGCATCTGAAAAACGGAATAAAGGTTCGTAGTGGAGCCCGAGTAAATCAGATCCTTTACATGTATCTAATACTTCAGCATCTTTAAAGTAGGCTTGAATACGACTAGTGGCGACCCAGAGTTTTTTATCTTCATGGGAAACAAGACTGTATTCCATATCAGGCCCAACAGCAATTGCAAAGTTAGATGGCAAAGTCCAAGGAGTCGTTGTCCAGACAAGTATAGAGGTATCCTTAAAGCGAGAATTTTCTGAAACAATAGGGAAGATTAAAGTTAAAGATGGGTCTTGACGATCTTTATAACCTTGATTTGTTTCAAAATTTGAAAGAGGTGTTGCAAGAGCAGGACTATAAGGCTGAATGCGATAGCCCTGGTAAATTAACCCTTTATCAAAGCATTGTTTGAAAACCCACCAAACAGATTCCATAAATGGAGTGTCCATGGTTTTATAATCTCGATCGAAATCAACCCAGCGACCCATACGTCTAACGGTTTTACGCCATTCGCCAGTGTATTTTAAAACAGCGCCGCGACAAGATTCATTAAAACGGTCTTCTCCAAAGGCGCGGATTTCAGCAACGCCAGCGAGTTTTAATTCATTTTGAATTAAACTTTCAATAGGAAGTCCATGACAGTCCCAACCAAATCGGCGAGGAACGGTTTTACCTTTCATGGTCCAATATCGAGGAACAATATCCTTAATGGTTCCTGCGAGTAAATGCCCATAGTGTGGTAAGCCAGTTGCAAAGGGAGGCCCATCATAAAAATTAAAAGTATCGTTATTTTGGTGCTTAGTCAGTGATTTTTTAAAACTGTCATCACGATCCCATAAATCTAGAACGCGTTCTTCTAAAGAAGGAAAGGTTTCATCTCTTTTAACTTCACGGAACATAATAAACCTCAAGAAAGATCAAAATGCAAGTGTGTAAATCTTGCTTATTTTTGCTGTAAAAGTAGTAAATCCGATCTTGATACAAAACCCATGCATTTAAAACAAAAGCATTTGAGAACATAAATATTATGCTCTTGATATTTTCTGAGAACATATTTATAGAAAAACAGGGTGGAAATGATGAAAAATAATGGTTGTAAATATGAATTGAAGAATTGCGTTTTTTTTACAAAGAAATATAATTAGGCGTTTTAAAGCCTTATTATATAAGATTTATTAAGGATAACGCCTAGTTTTAGGAGAAAAAAGGGTTGTTGATGTAAAAAAGAAAAATAAACTAGATAAGGACTAGGTTTTTATTTGATTTTTGTTTAAATTATTAAATAATTTGAGAACATCTAAAGCAAAGCAAGGTTTTTCAAAAAACAAAAAAGGATTGGTTTAAGTATGAAAAAAATGATTCCCTTACTCTTGTGTTTGTTCTTTGCTTCCTTATCGTGGGCACAGAATGTCACTATCATAGAAGCCGCAGGTTGGTTTGAATCGGCGTATGTCGAATGGAGCCCTGTCAGTGGGGCTACTAGCTATAATGTCTATTATAGCGGCGCAGGTGTAAGCGAACAGAAGCTAGACGCCCCATTGATTCGTAAATATGGTTCATATTATAGAGCCGATGCTTTAGGGTTAGCTCCTGGTTCCTATACATTAAAAGTGGTTCCTGTGACTAATGGCGTTGAGGGAACAGGGGCTGTAACATCTACAGTCACTGTGAAAGCGCATGATCGTTCTGGTTTTGCTTTCTCTAATAACAAAGTTCCAGGCGCATATAATAAAGATGGTACTCCAAAAAATGGGGCAGTCATTCTTTATATTACCGAGAACACAAAAAACACAATCTCTTTAGAGGTGACAGGGGCGAGTGCAAACCCTTGCGTGGGTTTACAGACCATTTTAGATGGGTTTAAGAAAGGAAAAGATAGCCGTCCTTTAATTGTTCGTTTAATAGGTTCCATTAGTGATATGTCTTATATGATCTCTGGAGATGTTGTTATAGAAAATTCAAATAATGCTTCTGGTTCTATTACAATTGAAGGTGTTGGTGAAGATGCTGTAGCGAATGGGTGGGGTATTCGCTTAAAGAATGCAAGTAATATTGAAGTTAGAAATCTTGGGATTATGAATGTCAATAGTGGTGAAGGTGATAATTTAGGACTACAGCAAAACAACGAATATGTTTGGGTTCATCATAATGATTTCTTTTATGGAGATGCCGGTTCCGATGCTGATCAAGCCAAAGGCGATGGTGCTCTTGACTGTAAAAAATCAACATATGTGACGTTCTCTTACAATCATTTTTGGGATACAGGAAAATCGAATCTCTTAGGTTTAAGCGAAGGAACTACAGAGGGCCTTTATATTACTTATCATCACAATTGGTATGACCATTCCGATTCACGCCATCCAAGAGTTCGTTTTTATTCTGCTCATGTTTATAACAATTACTATGATGGCATTTCGAAGTATGGAATTGGCTCTACAAATGGTTCTTCTATTTTTGCCGAGGGCAATTACTTCCGTAACTGTAAATACCCGATGTTAACTTCTATGCAGGGATCCGATGTTTGGGATGAATCCAAAGGGGCTAATGACTATGGTGAGATGCCCACTTTCTCAAAAGAAGATGGTGGAACGATAAAAGCTTATGATAATTATATTGAAGGCGCTAAACGATTTGTGGCTTATGGAGATACAAAGTTTAGCGGATCCACTGTAGATTTTGATGCTTATGTGGTGACGAGTAAAAGCACTTCTGTGCCTTCTTCTGTAAAGTCGGTTTATGGTTCTAATACCCATAATAATTTTGATCAAAATACTTCGATTATGTATTCATATACGGCTGAATCTCCTACATCAGCAAAAACGACCGTCATGGCTTATGCGGGCCGAATGAACGGAGGTGATTTTAAGTGGACATTTAATAATGCGGTTGATGATACGGCTTATAGTGTAAATACGGCTTTGAAGTCCGCTTTAATCAAGTATACTACGTCATTGATTCAAGTGCAAGGTGAAAGCGAAAGTGTAATCACTAGTTCGAATTCGAATGAGTCTTCTAGTTCAAATTCAAATGGGTCTTCTAGTTCACAAGAACCTTTGTCTAGCTCTAGCTCAAACTCAGGTTCTTTGATTAATGGAGATATAGTTCATAACTTTACGTTAGATGGTACTTCTAGTAATCACTTTAACATTACTGGAAATTTATCTACTTCAAAAGGGACTGTTACTTATGGAAATCTCTCTTTAACACAATGCTTAAAGATGGAATCGTCTACCCAAATTTCATTCTCCATTGAAAATGCAGCAGAACTTACTTTGGTTTTCAATCCTGATTTCTCAGGATCAGTAAAGATCAATGGATCTTCTTATTCGAGTAACAATGGAATAGCAACAATCAGTTTAGAGTCTGGAGATTATACGATTACTAAAGGGGAGAGTTCAAATCTTTTCTATATCAGCATCTCTTTTGAAAAAACGACCCCTATAAAGAGAATTGTTCATCTTCACAACCGAGTGTATTTTGATTCTTATGCGAACGCCCTTTATATTCCAGAATCAGTAGGCATAACACAAATAAATATTGTGAGTGTAAATGGTGATCATCTAAAGATGAAAGCGAGTGGATCTGTGGTGGATTTGAACCATTTGCGATCTGGGGTATATATTGTTAGAGTCAAAACTGATCTTGGTTGGATTCAAAACAAAATTTATAAGAAGTAATCTAAAAACAATAATTATTAGTTCCATATAATATAAAGATCCTTCATAAAAGGGTCTTTTTTCTTGATACTATACATGGACTCTAGGTAATGCTTGGCTTTCTTCAATTGTTTCAACATAAAGTACGCTACAGTTTTTTTCGGGCGTTTAACCCAACCGCTGTTGGTGTAGCCTACAAAATGTATAGAAAACATAGACTATTCTTAAGACATATCGAAAAAAACGCTTTTTTTTTTTATAAAAAAGGCATGATTTGTGTTTTTTTGCTTACATTTTTAATTTTATTTATAGAAAATAGGATTTTAAGGAAAATCGTTAGTTTGATGAGTTTAGTCTTAAAAGTCTATTTTAACAAATGGACTATTTTAAATACTTATATCATCATAAAGCGAATTAAAATAGATTGTTTGTATTCACGTCTGAGAAGTGATGTTCTCGACATAACAGAGTGGTTTTTTGATGAATCGTTCATTGGGTGTTATTGGTTATGAAATTCTTGATTGTACTGGCGAAGGAACTTTTGGTACAGTTTATCGTGCAAAACAAAAAAGTACAGGTCAAATTACAGCCATAAAGGTTTTGAAAGAAAATGTTCGTAATGATATTTCCTATGAAAGAAGAAAAGCTCGTTTTTTAAGAGAAACGCAAGTTTGTGCTGCTCTTAGACACCCATATATTGTTCAAATACTTGACCAAGGATCTACAAAAGACGAGCTACTATATGCTGTATTTGAATTTGTAGAAGGTGAAACATTACAAAATCTTTTGAAAAGGAAAGGTGCTTTACCTATTCGTCAATTAAAAATCATCATGAGTCAGGTTTTAGAGGCTTTAGCATATGCGCATCAAAAGGGTATAATACATCGAGATCTAAAGCCAGGAAACATAATGGTTCATTCTATTCAAGACCATACTTATGCTAAAATTTTAGATTTTGGAATGGGTGGATTTCTTGAAGAATCAGGCGTTGATTATCAAACACTCACTTTACCTTCTGATGCTTTAGGAACTCCATCTTATGGTGCTCCTGAGCAGCTTCGCGGGGAACGGCCTTCATCGAAATCAGATCTATACTCTTGGGGGCTAGTCTTTTTAGAATGTTTGACAGGTGAACCTGTAATGAAGGGTGCAAGTGTAGCAGATATTATTCACCAACAATTATTGCTTGATGATATTGTATTACCTGCTGGAATTGCTTCTCATCCACTATCGACTTTATTACGTCGCGTTTTAGCAAAACGAGTTGAAGATCGAGCCTCTGATGCTTCTGCTGTTTTAGCTGAATTGGAAAAAATTCATTTAGATGATTTAGTGGGTTCTTTTAGATCTTCAGTGAAAGAACAATCATCTTATTATGTTGCTGATGAAACCGCCGAAGGTATTTTAGCGGGGCAAGATTTACAAGAAGTAACTCTTCTCTGTTATGCTATAGAATTAACATCTAATCAAGAAAAAAAGACGGTTCCAGAAAATAGGGATTTCCTTTTTAGATCTATTAAGAATAATTTTGCTGATATCGTTTCTAAGTATGGAGGTTATGCAGCAGGGAGTTTAGGGGGTTTTCATTTATGTTATTTTGGCTATCCTCGCTCTTCCGATATGGACGCTTCTCTAGCGGGAAGATGTGCCTTAAACTTACAAAAAGAAATGGAAGTTTTTCATCAAAAAAACTTAGCTGATTCTCCTTTCCGATTTAACGTTCGAATAGGAATACACTCTGGTCCAATTCTAGTCGAAAGAGGAGCCGTTCCTTCTGGAGAAACGTCTCACGATGTTTTAAGGTTAACCGCATTAACTCCTCCAGGAAAAATTTATTTGAGTCACACTTCTTGTGAGCGATTGATTCAAAGAGTGAATATAGAGCCTGTTACAGGTTTAGAATCATTTATAGAAAGAGGTGTGGCGGCTCTTATTTCAGAAAAGTCTAATCCACCTCATTTATTCCAACAGGGTCTTCCTTTTATTGGTCGAATTAAAGAAAGAGAATCCATTGAAAAAGGGTTTGAAAAAGTAAAACAGGGAAGTACAGTCTCTTTCCTTATTCAAGGGGAGCCAGGTATTGGAAAATCTTCTCTTATTCGTTCTTTGTATCCTTTGTTTCAATCAGAAGATTCTTTATTAGAAGAAATTCAATGTTACCCTGAGTATAAAAACAATGCGCTATACCCCATTTGGCAAATGATCCGTCGCCAAATAAATATATCTGAAAAAGAAAACCCAGAAGAAGCAGTAAAGAAATTAAAGGACGCTTTTATAATGACAAAAAGCGATATGGATACTTTTTTCCCTTTATGTTGTCTTTGGCTTTCTCTACCTATTCCTGCTCCATATGAGCTAAAAAAATTGTCTTTTGAAAAACAAAAAAGTGTTCTTTTTGAGGGCCTTAGTCATTTTATTCGATATATAGCTTCTCGTAAAATAGTACTTGTGATAGAAGATTTGCACTGGGCTGACCCAACTACCCTAGAATGGATTCATTTCTTACTGGAATCAAATGAAGAATCTTCAATGCTGCTTCTTCTTACGGCAAGGCCAGATTTTAAATCCCCTTTTTCTAAGAAAAAAGTATCTACACTTTCTTTAAATGAACTTTCTGTAGAAGAGTCACAGGAATTTGTTTTAAGCTTAACGCAAAATAATCCGATTCCTTCTGAAATTCAAAAAAATATTTTAAGTCGAGCTGGTGGACTTCCCATATTTATTGAAACATTAACTCAGACTATTGTGGAAAAGGTTTCGACGCAAAATAAAACAGAAGAAGTATTACGATCTTCTTTTTGGGGAAATATTCCTAATAGCTTAATGGACTTATTGAATGCACAAATTCATCAACTTCATAAGTCTAGAGAAACGGCTCAAATAGCTTCTATTATTGGTCGTGATTTTGAATACGATTTAATGGCACAAATTTCATTTTTAAGTGAAGCGGCATTAAAAGAAGATCTTCAAGAGCTAATAAATCAGCGTATTATTGAAATCAAAGAAATAAAAAATCGTGAGGTATACACCTTTAAGCATGCTTTATTAAAAGAAGCGGCTTATTTATCTGTAACGCAAGCGAAGAAAAAAGAATATCATTCTCGAATTGCAGAAATACTTGAGAAAAATAATTCTAATCCAAATGAACAATATTTTATGGAGCTTTCCAAACATTATGCAGGGGCTCTTGATTATGAAAAAGCCATTTCTATTGGTATAGATGCAGCTACTTCATTCTTAAATAAAGCAAGCCTTTTGGAAGCGATTACTCTTTCTTTTGAAATGTTAGATTGGATTGATTTATACCAGAATACAAAAAAAGAAGAATTCCGTTTACAAATACACCGTATATTAACTCAAGCTTTAATGGGTTCACATGGGTGGGCTGATCCAAAAGTGAAAAAGTATTTGGATATATCAAGAAGCCTTTTAGATGAGATTGGAGAAAGTCGTCATTATGGCCCTATTCTTTGCTCTTTAATGACATACCATTATGTGAGTAGCAATAGAAAAGAACTTAAATGTATTTCAGAAGAAGTGATGCATCATGCCGTTGTGATTTCAGATATAGGTCTTGAAATAGCAGGGAAAATGTTTTATGGTTTGTGGGCTCATGGTGCTGGAGAATACGAAGAGGCAGAGGCTTGTTTTGAATATGCCCTAAGTCATTATGATCCAGTAGAACACAAAAATCATGGAGAGCTTCTTGGAATAGATACACGAGCTTGGTCTTATGCAACACTTGCTTTAGTCAAGTGGTTCCGAAATGATTCAGCGAATGCCGTTTTATTTTCTGATAAGGGTGTGGCATGGGCGAGAGAATTAAATCATATTCCTTCACTTTGCATCTCTCTTCTGTATAAAGCGAATTTATGTCATTATCGAGGAAATCGAGAAGAAGCTCTAGAAATTGTGGAAGAATTGAATAAGTACGCAGAAACCTATAATCTTCCAGCTTACAAAGCATATGGTCAAATAATGCTTGCTTGGATCAAAAAAAATCCTGAAAAAGCAGAAGCAGAAATTAAAATGCTTGAAGAAATGGGGTGTACCGCAGCACTTTCTTATTATCGATCTTTATTAGCTGACACTTATGCTGATCAAGGTCGATACGATTTAGCAGTAGATAATATTAAGGCTTGTCTACTACTTTGTGAGTCTAATGATGAGTATTATTATCAGTTTGAATTGTTGAGATTAGAATTCTTGTATCTATCAAAGATGACTCCACCAAAGACGGAAGAAGCGGCAAAAGTTTTAGAAAAGGCAAAAACAGTTGCTTTTAGTCAGGGAATAATCTGTACGAATTTTTAAAATAAATCTCTATAGAAGATATTCTATTTGGATTTATATTATCATGAAGAAAAATTACTTCATATAATTAGAAATATTTTTAAAAACTTGTATCTCTTTTTCTTTAAACGCTATATTTTAATAATAGAACTTGCAGGGGATGCTCGCACTTTGTAAGTGAATATTTATTAAAAGTGGGCAAAGAGGAGATGATTATGAATGGTACGAATGATTTAATGAAATTCAGGACCATGTACTTAAAAGCAATAGCAGAATCATGGAGGGATACCACAGGAGCTTTTTTAAAAAAGCTTCAGCAAGATCCTATTGGTGTTTTACAAAGTCTAGGAGATTATGAATTTCCATGGGATATTCATATAGACATAAAAAGTGTAGCGCCAGAAGATAGTTTATGGAGTCCAGAAATAGCTGGAGGCTGGGTCGGTAAAAATGCGGTAATTTGTTTATGGCTTCCTCCTCCTCCAGAAAATGAAGATGAATACGGGAGAGCGTGGGCTGCTTATTATGACGAATTTCCATCTTATTTAGGGGCAATACAAAATAGTCCTCGTCAGGCAAATCCTGCTTCTTATGGGCATTCGTATGCTCCAGGAATGGGAAAAGCAAATGACTTTTTAGAGTTTAGTGCGGTTGTCATGCGCTTAATTGCCTTGGTTTGGAAGGATAAACAAGTTCTTCGAGAAATTCAGGCGATTGAGAATACCAATAAAGGGGTTACCATCATTAATAAATGGCTAGGCTTTAATATGCCATGGAATATGGATGTGAGCCTTAAACTCTCTGGCTGGAGTTCTTCTTCTTCAGATGAAGAAAAACTATGTAGGTGGAATTCCGAAAGAAAGGAATGGCCAAAGCCTATTCAAGGAAAGCGTCCCAACAGTTGCCGTAACTCTTTACAGTTTTATATTCCTAGCAGACCTATCCAGGCTGAAAAGGATAAAAGTATAGAAGCTATTGCATTAAGCGCTTATAATATGACTGGTGATCAATATCCATTCACTTGTCCTTGATATTCTTTCAATAATAATCACATCTAAAAACTATAAGTGTTTTTAGATGTGATAAAAGGTTTTTTATGTCTGTTAAAAATATGAACGATTCAGGAATATATTTGGGAAAAGGTCTTCAAATATTTGTTCTTTCCCCTAATAAGGCTATTGTTGTTGGAGAAAAAAATCATTTTGTGATTAGTGGAGAAGATCAAGTTGCAGTACTTGAACTAATTAATCAATCCTATTCGGAGACGGAAATCCTTATGGCTTTAGGTACTCGTTTAGGGGAACTAAATGTACTTTCTATCTTACATCATTTTTTTCATAGTCAACTTTGTTATCGCGCTGCTTTTCCAATAGATGCGACTTGCCAGGATTATATTTGTTATGAAAACTCTAATTTATTGTCGGACTACAATTCTTTTTCGATTGAGTTTTTAGAAGATAGTGACAACAAAGGTATTATTGAAAATCTTTTTGAAGAAGAGGGCTTATTTTCTGATCAATCACATTTAGAATCAAATTCAAAATTGCGTGTTATTGTTACAAAAAGTCTAACTCATTTGAGTTTAAAAGAAATCAATCGAACTCAAAAAAAATTAAATTCCCCTTGGCTTCTTTTGTCTTTGGAAGGGCCAGATCCAATGATTATACCTTTCTTTAATCCAGTATATGGCCCTTGTTATCAGTGTTTTTTATTTTGGTATAAGGTCAATCATCCAGTTGAACAATACATACTAAAAAAGACAGGGGAAATGGTTTCTTCAAAAGAAGTTGCTCAGAAAATGGCTGTTAGAGAGCTTGCTAAACAAGCAGTTATCTTTATAAAAAACTTCCTTTTAGGTTCAAGGGATGTGGCTTTCGATGTCATGAGTATTGATGGTGAAACAAGAATCTGCTCTTTGCATACTTTATTAAAACGCCCACAGTGTCCTTGTTGTGGTGATTCCAAATATATGAAGAATCAAGGCTTTGAAGCGATTCAACTTGAAAATAAAAAGAAGGGATTTGTTAAGGATGGTGGTGCTCGTCTACAAGATCCTTTAACGACATTTCATCAGTTTAGAAATTTGATTAGTCCTTTAGTTGGTCCTGTAAGTCAATTTGGCCCAATGCCAAATAGGCATACAAATGAACGGCCCGTCTTTTTATCTGGATATAGAACGTGTCCTAGTCTTGATGATATCGATGCGTTTTCTTTTCAGCGTATATGTGCAGGGAAAGGATGTTCCGTTGAACAAGCACAAGTGAGTGCTTTATTTGAGGCTGTGGAACGATTTAGCAGCTTATATCAAGGTGATGAGGCTATTGTCAAAGGGTGTTTACATGATATGGGGCCGAGCGCTTTTCATCCGAATGATTTACAATTATTCAGTGATGCACAATTAGATTCTTGGACTCAGGAGCATCTTCAAAAATTAGGTGCATTAAAAGTCGCAAAACGTTATAATGAAGAAGATCCTTTGCACTGGACTCCAGGATGGTCTCTGACTTATAATTGCAGACGTTTTATTCCTTTTACTTATTGTTTCTCAGATGTGTCTAGTCATATCAATTCAAGTTATGCTTGTTACACAGGAAATGGTGTTGCTGCGGGAGTTTGTTTAGAGGAGGCTATTTTACAGGGGCTTTTTGAATTAGTAGAACGAGATGCTGTTGCTATCTGGTGGTACAACCAAATTCAAAGACCCGCTCCAAATGCAGAGGTTTTGGCTGATTCCTTTTATATCAAAACAAAAGAAGAATATAAATCAGCAGGCTGGAATATGTGGGTGCTAGATTTAACACATGATTTATCGATTCCTGTTTATGCTGCTCTTGCTCAATCGGAAAAGGACGGTCGTTTTTGTATAGGTTTTGGATGTCACCTTTCTTCAAGACTAGCCTTATATAGGGCATTAACAGAGTTAAATCAGTTGTTTGATCCAGCAGGAGATCTGAAAACCCCATGGGATGATCATGCGATGACTTCTAGGGATTACTTATTCCCTTCGGGAGAATCGGCATCATCGCGTACTTATCCATTAAATCAAACAGGCTTTTTGGATGATATTCAAGAATGCCTTCATTTATTAAATCTTGCTAATCTAGAGTTAGTTGTTGTGAATAAAACAAGGCCAGACACTGGAGTTAAAGTGGCTCATGTCATAGTTCCAGGTCTTCGACATTTTTGGCCAAGATTTGGTAAAGGACGTCTCTATGATGTTCCTCTTAAATTAGGATGGTTAAAAAAGAGTCCTTATGAAAAAGCATTAAATCCAGTCCCGCTACTTGTTTAGTATATTATTAAAATATGGGCAAAATTCTAAAAAATGAAACAGAAATATGTCTTTTTCGAGATCATATTTTTGGACGCGACTTACGGTGTAGCTCTGTATTGAAAGGCAATGCTGTTTCACGTTTTCATGCACGAATTAGTTGGAATGGAGAAAATTGGTGTCTACGTGATCTAGGAAGTCGAAACGGTACTTATGTAAATGGCCGTTTGCTTGCAACAGAAGGCGTTTTTTACTTAAATCCAGGCGATGTCATTCTTTTTGGTGATTTTGAAGAAAAGTATCTTTTTTCTGAACGTACGCCACCTGAATCTTGTTTAATTTATGCTGGAAATGATGGCGTTGAAAAAAAAGTCTCTTTAACTCATTTGCTTCCTCTACCTTCCATGGAACGCCCTGTGGCAACTATTTTTGCTGGGAAAAATGGAGGTTATTTCTTAGAAACAGAATCAGGTGAATTATTACCTCTTCAACATGCAGTTCCTTTTTTTGTGGAAGAGATAAAATACACACCTTTTTTTGAAAATCCTCCAGATGAATCTCCACAAACAGATACATCGGAAATGACAGGTAGCAGTTCCGCTTACATCAATTTTCTAGAAATTTTAGTTTCTCCTGATGAGGAAAGTGCCGAAGTGCGTTTTCATAAAGGAAATGAGGTTTTTTCTTTAAATCATAAGGTTCATTTTTATTTGCTTGCTTATTTAGCGAGAAAGAGAATCGAAGAATCAGAAGCGCAAGAAAATACTTTGAAAGAGACTAAAGACGATGACAATGGTTGGATTGATTGTGAGGTCATTAGTAAAGAATTAATGATGAATCGAGATCATTTAGGCCAACAAGTCTTTAGAATTCGTCAAGAATTCAAGTCCATAGACCCCTTAATTGCTGAAAAAATCATCGATCGTCAACTTCGAGGAAAAATGCGAATAGGCTTTCCTGCTTCAAAAATCCAGATAAAAAAGATGAAATAGGGACCGTCCTATTTTGTAATGTTTTGTAATGGACTTTTTTTCATGCTAGACTTAAATTTATAAATGTAAAGAAAAATTAATGTTTGTAAGTTAGGTTAACGATCATGGATAAGAAAAGCGCTATTATGGCTCATATGCTAACAGAACAGGGCGGTTCCGTTTTGGTCCGCTGTGAAGGCGGCTTTATCTCTCGTTTCACCCTGTCTTATGAATTTGAAGGTATAGAATTTAGTAAACATTCTGGTAATATTTCTTTGGGCGTAAATAAATCTGAATCTGTTCCAATTGGAGCAAAGAATTTATTTCTAAAAGTCGAAGAAATGTGGGGTTTTGGATGGTCAACTATTTTTATTCAACAATTTGCTGAACCCGTTCAAAAATGTTACAAGGTATATGGTACTACATTAAATCCCAAATGGATAGAAATCTAGGAGGGGGGAGAGAAATAAGCAGCCGCCAATTAATTTGAGCGGCTGTTTATTCTTTTTTAGGGAGGAAAGAATAATATGAGTTATGATCCTTTTCTAAAAATCTATGTAGAACATGAATACTCTGATTTTCAATTATGTCCAACATTACGTTTACAACCAACAAAAAATACAACGCATTGGTTAAATCAGCATAAGTGTATTTCTCTATATGGCCCAGGGAATGTTAAGATATCAAAACATGTGGATATCCATGTTGAGAAGCCCGTAATACTTGATTTTCTAGGCTTTTGTAGTGATCCCAATTTTCCAAATTACACGTTATTTGAAAATGAAGAAGTAGAAAGTGTTCCTGTGTATTTTTGTAAAACACCAAGAAGCAATAATATTAAAACTGAGTATTTGTGGGAAAAATGGGATTATCTTTTTACAGAAAATAAAATAATAAGGCCCTATTTTATCGTTAAAGTACAAATACTACCACATGTTTTACATGAACAAAAAATATCGATTCGCTTATCAAGTAAGAAAGTTTATGCAAAATATTATATCATGGGAGAGTTTGCTCAGAAACCAACACAAATCATTGATATTTCTTATGGGCATGAAAAAATCCATTTTAATCCTGTTCAGGAAACTCTTCCAGTAAGCGCTCAATCTTTTATTTCTGATCGTCCAATTCCCTTACAAAAAGGGAATAGAACGCATTTTCAATTGCAGGAAAAGGGCTCTTCTCGTATATTACTTTCTAGGCTTCCAGATGTGAATCCAAAGTCATTAATAGAAGCAAAAAAATCAGATGGCTCTGTTATTTTAATCGCTGAAACATTAGTTCTATAATAGCCTATTCCAAGTAGGACCATCAAACTCTTTGTCTTTTCTGCGCTCTTTTTGTATCAATAATAAGAAGCAATAGTAAGTTTTGGCTAATCGGGTAGTCAAAATTTTGTCATAATACAATTTATCAAAGGAATGTGCCCGAAAGTATGGAGGTCTCATGAAAAAACTATTTATCTTCGCTGCTTGTACATTATTGATTGCCTGTGCAAGCTCATCTAAAAAACCTCTGCAATATTCAAGTAATGATTTATTTATGCAGGTGCAACAAGCACAAGACTCTCTTAATAGAATAGAAAACAACTAAAAAAAAGGCTCTTAAATAAGGGCCTTCTTTTTTTGGATAAGAAGATTAATGGTATGGTTCAGTTTTAGTGTATTTGTAGTTTTCGAATAGCTACGCCTTTTTCTGAAGAGGCTTTTACAATAAATACACCTTTATGATTATTTGAGTTAAAAGAAAGCTTATTTCCGCTTAATGAACTATGTATTTCTTTTCCTTTGAGATCATAAACTTGCCATAGAGTTTTAGTCCAGTGTGAAGGAGCTGTAAATTCTATTGATTCTGCTCCATATCTAAGGTTGATTTTGTTACTCACATTAGAGGTTAATTTTTTAGGAATGGAAACGTATGGGTTGATTTCGATTCCTTTTGTGTCCTCTTTAGGATTATCTAAGTTTTCAATCACATTGCAGAAAGTCCCGCTCATTAAAGAAACGCCAAACCAAGCAAGGAATTGGTCAAAATACATTTCGTTATGGAGAGTATCTTCTAAATTTTCAGTATCTAGAATTAAGCCAAAGAAATCAGCATCTTCATCGTATTCATAAAATTTGGCCATTTCATTTGTAAAACTAATTTTATCTTCATCAGAGCCAACTGCAGTAGCGGCTGTAGACCACATTCCTATGGTTAGGTGACTGTGTTCTCTACGATATCTCCAAGTTTCTTCGTTATTTTGATCGTTGAATTCTTTCCATTTATCGCTTTCAGGAACTAATAATCCTGCATTCTCTCCTTCTATTTGATAGAAGTTAGAAGCAGAGGCACCACCTTTTGAATTAATAAAGGTTAAGGCGTATTGAAGATAGGCTTTTGCCCTTGGTTCATTAAACCATATAGCGTCTATAGCAATGCGCCATAAAGTACGAATAGCGTCCTTAAAAAAAGCACGTCCAGATAAATATGGGTTATAGCCTAGAGAGCCTCCATAAAATTTACCTTCAGGCGTCATCCAATCGGGGATTAAACCTATAGAATAGCCTGGATTAGCTTCAATAATGGAATAGCTTTTATCAACAACGCTCATCCAGTTATGATTAGGATCTACTTGACTAAAAATGCGGTACCATGCAGGTGAAAAATACCCAGGATTCACAAAATTATCGCCACCCCAGTTTGCTCCAGGAGCTAAAATGCCAGAAGAAGTGATTTGTGCTGAGCTCCACATGCAATCTAAAATCTTTTTGGCGTGATCAATATAATTTTTATTCATTTTAGGAGAAGTATAGGAGTTCCATAGGCCCTTTTCTACAAGCTTGTTT
>Ga0123334_1003779_pt1 | contig 16041 bp, 14 predicted proteins | sample BiotimSIPDNA_FD_89706 | JGI IMG/M metagenome (GOLD analysis project Ga0123334, IMG submission 89706) | Anaerobic biogas reactor microbial communites from Washington, USA - Biogas_R1 time_0 SIP DNA | ecosystem: Engineered > Bioreactor > Anaerobic > Unclassified | place: Washington, USA... | reverse complement strand
GGTTATACGATCGAAATAGATTTAAAACCTGCGCTTGACGAGAAGAAACTTGATCTCAGGCTCCTTCGCGATCTTGAGGCGGGAAAAAACAGGGATTTTTCGAATATCCTGGCCGGTCTTGTCCATCCGCTGATGATCCCCGCAGTAATCGGGCGGACAGGGATAGACGGGAGCACAAAGGCCAACTCGATAACAAAGGAACAGCGCAGGTCTTTGCTGCGCTTGCTGAAGTGTTTTGAGCTCAAAGTGAGCGCCAAGAGGCCGATAGAAGAAGCTGTTATCACTTCCGGCGGGGTCTCCACAAACGAGATCGATCCGGCAACAATGTGCTCAAAACTTGTGAAAGGCCTGTACTTTGCAGGTGAGATCATTGATGCCGACGCGTACACCGGGGGGTTTAATCTGCAGATAGCCTGGTCCACCGGCCGCGCGGCGGGCGAGAGTTTTCCCGGGGGCAGCCCGGGCCCGGAATGAAGCCCGGTACGGGCTCGCCGCCCGGGCAGGCAGCTGCCGCCGCTGCGGACATTATCGGAAAGAGAATGCGGGAATGAAATTTTACTACAGACTTGTTTACATACTGCTATGGCCCTTTTTGAAAATCAGAAACCCGATCCATGTGAGAGGAAGGGAGAATATACCGCAGGGCGCGGCCGTAATCTGCGCTAACCACCGTTCGATGCTTGACCCGCTGATCATAGCCAACGCGTTCGGATGGAAACACTGTCTGCACTTTATGGCAAAAGCGGAACTCGTAAGGGTCCCTTTTCTGGGCAGCATACTTAAAAAAGTCGGCGCCATATTTGTCCGCAGAGGCGAGCGCGACATGAGCGCCATAAAAAGCGCGCTTGACTGCCTGAAAAGCGGGCGGAAGGTCGCCATATTCCCCGAGGGGACAAGAGTGAAAGACGGGCAGAGCGCGCATGCCAGGACAGGGGCCGCGATGCTCGCGCTGCGGACGGACGTTCCGGTCGTCCCTGTATATCTGGACAACCCGGCAAGGCGCCCGTTCGGCAAACTCAACGTGGTAATCGGAGAACCGTTCAGACTGGCGCGGCGCCGGTCATCGAGAAGCGAGTTATACAAATTCAGCGCCGAGGAGATACTAAAGAAGATCTCCGTACTGGGTAAAGCGGTATGATCCGCTCCGCACGGCGCTTCGGGGCAGGCCGGAGCAAACGCGGCCTGAACAGGGGGGCGCAGCTATGAAAATCACTTTGGCGCGGACTGCAGGGTTTTGTTTCGGTGTAAACAGAGCGCTGAAGCTCGCATATGACGCGGCAGAGAGCGGTATAAACGCCGTGACCCTGGGGATGCTCATACACAACAAATCGGTAGCCGACGATCTGCGGCGCCGGGGGATCGAACAGATCGCGGACCTTGACGAATACAGACCGGGCCAGACGATCATCATACGCTCGCACGGCGTGGGGCGCAGCGTCTACGAAAAACTCGCGCGCCTGGGCGCTCCCGTCATTGACGCTACCTGCCCCTTTGTACTTCGCATACATGAGATAGTCGAAACTGAGCTTAAAGAAGGAAGAACGGTGTTCGTGATCGGCGCAAGGGAGCACCCCGAGGTAGAGGGCATTGCCGACGGACACGAGCACGTTTTCGTTTTCGAGAATACGGAAGAGATACGGGAGCTCTTATCATCGGACCCGGGGCTCAGGACCTCGCCTGTATCGGTCGTTTTCCAGACGACCCTTACACAAAACGCAAAAGTATTGGTAATTGATTTCGTCAAAAAAATATGTACAAACATCAGAATATTTGATACAATATGCAAATCAACGGAGAAAAGACAGGAAGAAGCCGCTGCGCTTGCCAGGACAGAGCAGATGATGATCGTGCTTGGCGACAAAAGCAGCTCCAACTCATGCAAACTGGCGGAAACCTGCCGCGAATACTGTGATCATGTTATATTCGCCGAAAGCGCCTGTGAGATTGAAGCAGCCTCATTAGCCGCCTTTACTTCCGTTGGTATCACGGCCGGTGCGTCCACACCGCCGTGGATAATAAAGGAGGTCTATGATAAGATGAGTGACAACCCGATTGCCGATGCGACCACGAACATTTCCGAGAAGGAGGCTGCTGAGCAAATCCTCGACGGGCAGTTCGAGCAGGTCCAGGCTGCGCCCGCAGTTCAAGCGAACGACACGGCTCCCCAGGCGGCGGAGACTATCAAGGAAGAGGTACCGGAGACAGAGGGAGCCGATATTTCGGCGGAGGATGAGGAATCCTTCGAATCGATGCTTGAGAGATCATTCAAGACGTTAACAACCGGAGAAAAAGTAAGCGGCACAGTGACGGCCATTACCCCGACCGAAGTCTATGTAGACCTGGGCACAAAGCACGCGGGCTACATACCTCTGTCCGAAATTAGCGATGATCCTACGGCAAAGGCTGAGGACATCTTCAAGATCGGCGATGCTGTCGAAGCTTACACCATCAGGGTCAACGATATCGAGGGCACGGCGATGCTCTCAAAGAAACGGCTCGATACCCAGAAAAACTGGGATACGGTTGAGACGGCTTATGAAAATAAAGGCGTAGTCGAAGGTGTTGTCACCGAGGAGAATAAGGGCGGTATCGTCGTTTCCGTTAAAGGCATACGTGTTTTTGTACCGGCTTCGCAGACAGGCCTGCCTAAGGATACGCCGATGAGCGAGCTTATTAAAACAAAGGTCCGCCTCAGGATAACCGAGGTCAACCGAGCAAGGCGCAGAGTTATAGGGTCGATCCGCTCTGTCAAGCAGGAAGAGCGAAGGATCGCGGCCGAGAAAGTCTGGAGCGAGATCGAAGTCGGAAAGCATTATTCGGGGACCGTCAAATCCCTGACGTCCTACGGCGCCTTTGTCGATATCGGCGGCGTGGACGGTATGGTCCACGTGACCGAACTGTCGTGGGACCGCATCAAGAGCCCCGCGGACGTCGTGGCAGTCGGCGACAATATCGACGTTTATGTCATCTCGTTCGACAAAGAGAAAAGAAAAATCTCGCTCGGCTGCAAGAACCCGGAGGACAACCCCTGGGTCAAGTTTACGAATAAATATGCAGTAGGGGACGTGGTCCCGGTCAAAATCGTTAAGTTCATGAATTTCGGCGCTTTCGCTCAGATCATCCCCGGTGTTGACGGGCTGATCCATATCTCGCAGATCGCCGACAGGCGTATAGGCAAACCGCAGGACGTGCTCTCGGAGGGCCAGGAGCTTGAGGTTCAGATCACGGAGATCGATAACGAGAAGAAGAGGGTATCTCTGAGCATCCGGGCCCTGCTTAACAAGGCGAGGGAAGAGGAGCAGATCCCCGCCGATCCCGATGAGCCTGAAAAAGTCATCCCTGTATTTTGATTTAATTGATTTAGTCCATATAGTACGGAGCGGGCAGTTAAGCTGCCCGCTTTCTTATGGCCGGTTATTGACGGTATTCGCTCAGGAACTCTTCAAGCCGACCGAGCGCCGTGCCGAGATCTTCGATGCAGGGCAGATACACGACGCGGAAGTGGTCCGGCGCGCTCCAGTGAAAGCCGGTCCCGTGGACGATGAGGACGTGTTTCTCACGCAGGAAATCCAGTGCGAAACGCTCGTCGTCCGTGATGCCGAACCGTGCCGCGTCAAGTTTCGGAAAGATATAGAGCCCGGCCTTCGGTTTCACGGCGCTGACCCCCGGGATGCGGTTGAGAGCGGAGTACGCGAAATCTCTCTGGAGGCAGAGCCTGCCGCCGGGCATGACCGAAACGTCCGGTTCGGACTTGAGGGCCGAAGCGACGACGAGCTGTGCGGGCACGTTTGCGCACAGGCGCATGGAGGCCATCAGTTCAAGCCCCTCAATATAACCGCTTGCCTGCGCCTTGTTGCCCGAAAGGGTCATCCAGCCGCACCGGAAGCCCGCAATATTGTGTGATTTTGACAGGCCGTTCATGGTGACGGTGAAGAGATCAGGCGCCAGCGCCGCAATCGAGGTGTGTGAAAGCCCGTCCATCACGATGCGGTCGTATATCTCGTCGGAAAAGACGATGAGGTCGCTGCTCCTCGCGATGTCCGCGATCTCGCTGAGGACAGAATCGGGGTAGAGCGCTCCTGTCGGATTGTTCGGGTTGATTATGACGATGGCCTTTGTTCTGGGCGTGATCTTCTTTTTTATATCGGCTGTATCGGGGTTCCACTCCGACTGCTCGTCACAAACATAGTGGACGGCTTTGCCTCCCGACAGAGTGACGGCGGCGGTCCAGAGCGGGTAGTCGGGAGAGGGGACCAGCACCTCGTCTCCGCTGTTCAGCAGGGCGTGCATCGACATCGCTATCAGTTCGCTCACACCGTTCCCCGTGATCACGTCTTCGGGTCCTGCGACCGGGATGTTTTTTCCCCGGCAGTATTCCACTATGGCGCACCGCGCGGACATGAGGCCTTTCGAGTCGGTGTAGCCCTCCGCGCTGCGCAGATTTTCAAGCATATCGCTGATCACCGTATCGGGCGCGCAAAAACCGAAAGGCGCGGGATTGCCGATGTTCAGCTTGATAATTTTGTTCCCTTCAAGCGAGAGCCGTTCCGCCTCGGCCGCTAAAACGCCGCGAACGTCATAGCGGACGTTGTCGAGACTTCTTGATTTTTGGAAAGTACGCATTTTGTTACCTCACTGAAGATAAAATAAAAAGCCCTAAACCGACTGTCGTCAGTTTAGGGCGGAATGACCGCGGTACCACCTAAATTCAGAGATAAACACTCTGCACTCTGCAGGTACGGGACATGATATGTCCGATACCTCTCCGATGTAACGGTCGGAACCCGTTGAGGCCTACAGGAATAATTCTTTCGGTTCAAAACTCGGAGAGGGCTTCGCCGCAGCCGCCCCGAAGATTTACACCGGCCATCTTCTCTCTGCGCGTTTGGGTGCGGGTACTCTCTCTCGTCATTGTCTGTCGCATATTTTTAATAAAGCTACCACACTTGACGCTCCGCGTCAAGTGATTTTTTTCCGGAGAGACGAATTACGTGAACAAGAAAATTATTACAGCCGAAGATACTGTTACCTCTGTTTGGTTTTACATACTTTCCTGTCAGGCTATCTATACTAATGGAAAGAAACAAGGGAGGCAGACAGGTGCTTTTCGGTTTTATGAAGCGAAAACTGAGGTATTTGCTCAGCTCCTCCGGTCAAGCGGGCGCCGGGGATGATAACAAAGAAAAACGTGCAGAACAGCATATGCCGCCCGAACTGAGCACTTCACTCGACGAGAACGTCGAGGCGCTGAAGAACGAGCTGAGCGACGGGAGCGACGTTAAGGTCCACAGGTTCAGGTTCGGGCCGGACCTCTGTTACTCGGGCGCTCTGGTATTTATCGACGGCATGACGGACAGCCTCTTTATTTCCGAGGCGATACTCCGCCCCATAGTAAGCTGGAGGACCTGTGACGAACTCCCGAAAGCCCGGGATATAGCGAGGACCGTCAGTTCCGACGTTATCTGCGCGGGCGAAGTTCAACTTATTGCGTCAGTATCCGACTGCGCGGCCTCCTGTTTGTCCGGCGACGCGGTGTTTTTTGCGGACGGTTGTCCGGAGGCGCTGCAGATAAACGCCAAGGGATATGAAAAACGAAGCGTAACGGAGCCCGCGTCGGAATCTGTCGTAAGAGGACCCAGGGAGGGGTTTACGGAGAACCTCCGCACAAATACGGCGCTGCTCCGGCGCAAGATCAGGAGCGGACGGCTGCGCTGCGAGTCATTGACTGTCGGCAAAAGAACGCAGACACATATCTGTCTGATGTATATAGACGGGATCGCGGACAAAAAAGTCATCGAGACGCTTAAATTCCGGATCAAGGGTCTCGACGTCGACTCGATCCTGGAATCGGGATATATCGAACAGTATATCGAAGATGCGCCGTTATCGCCGTTTTCCACCGTCGGGTACAGCGAAAAGCCGGACGTTATTGCCGGACGGGTGCTTGAAGGCCGCGTCGCCGTCATCATTGACGGCACGCCGTTTGTCCTGACGGTTCCCATGCTTTTTGTGGAGAGTTTTCAGACAGCCGAGGACTATTACTCGCGGCCGATGTACGCGACCATGATGCGCATCGTGCGCTATCTGGCATACATTATCGCGGTGTTCGCTCCCGCAATCTATATATCGCTCACGAGTTTTCACCACGAGATGATACCGACGACACTTCTCCTCACAATCGCAAAAGCCCGGGAGGGAACGCCGTTTCCCGTTTTCCTGGAAACTTTCATAATGGTTATCTCATTTGAGATCCTCCGTGAAGGGGGCATCCGCCTGCCCCGGCCGGTAGGTCAGGCGATAAGTATTGTCGGGGCCCTGATAATGGGCGACGCCGCGGTTTCCGCAGGTATTGTCGGCGCTCCCGTGGTGATCACCATCGCGATCACGGCTGTCGCCAGTTTTCTGATCCCCATGCAAAACGAATCGGATACGATGCTGAGGCTTGCGATGATGGCGCTCGCAGCGTTCGCGGGCTTTTACGGTGTCGCGATGGGGACTTTTGCGATTCTGATCCACCTGGCAACGCTCACCTCGTTCGGTGCAGCGTACTTTGACGGCTTTGCCTGGACCAGGAACCTTCAGGATTCGATAATTCGGATGCCTCTCTGGACAATGAAACGCCGGCCGAAGCATATCGCGAAGGGCGACACGGTTCGCATCAAATCATTTATTCCCCCTCTGCGACCGCATGCGGGCGAGAGCAACAGACAGGCTGGTGACGACTGACGATGTGTTTCCCGAAAAGAACACTGCGGGCTATGGCGCTTTTCGCGTTAGGATCGCTGCTGCTGCCGCTTGCCGGGTGCTGGAATCAGCATGAACTCAACAAGACGTTCATAGTAACGGGTATCGCACTTGATCAGGCGGAGGAGAGCGGGCTGCTTGAGGTCTCCCTTCAGATAGAAAAGAGCGAACCGGAAAGCGCTTCCTCGGGCTCGGAAGGCGGGCAGGAGAAGAGCTCGCCGACCCTTGTCCTGAAATCCGTAAAGAGCACGATGGCGCAGGGCATTGCGGATATAAACCTGAGGACGAGCCGCGAGGTTTTCATACCGCACAACCAGATCATGTTATTCGGTACGGCGCTTGCGGAGGAGGGAATGGAGCAGTATATGGATATGCTGCTGCGGGACCCCGAATCTCGCATGGACGTTCAGATGGCGATAGTCGACGGAAAGGCTTCGGATGTACTGGCGGCGGATACGGGACAGGAGCTTGTTTCGGGGACCCACCTCTCAAATATCATCAACCAGCAATCGCAGATCTCCACGCAGTATTCGACAAGGATCACAGACTTTGTAAGGAAACTCCTGAGCGGCTCTTCCTCTCCTGTCGTGCCGATCGTCAAACTGACGAAGGAGAATGAAAAAGAGTCTGTCAGTATAGAGGGGATGGCGGTTTTTGTAAAGGATAAGCTCGTTGGCCGCCTGAGCAATGACGAAGCGCAGAGTTACGTATGGGCGATGGGTGATGTGAAGGGCGGCAGCTTTACAGCAGGCTCGGGTGATAACCTTGCCGTTTTTCTCGTCGACAGCCTGGACTGCAAGAGAAAAGTCAAAAAAAACGGGCAGAGCGTTCGCGTGGAGTTTGAAGTGGATACGGTACTGCGCGTGAGCCAGATAATAGGGTTCACCGAAGTAAAGTTTCCGGATCTTATACAAAAACTGACGCAGACAGCTCAGGAGGAGATCAAAAAAAAGGTAGAGCAGACCTATGAGTCCGCACGCGGTATGGGGGCCGATATTTACGATCTCGGCCTGTCCGTATACCGGAAGGATCCGGGGGAGTGGGAATCGATGAAGGACCAGTGGGGAGAGTTATTTTCAAAAAGCGAGCTCGAAGTGTCGGTCAGGGCGCAGATCGTCGATCTGGGCAAGTCTTTGTTGACGATAGGGATGGAGAGTGCAAGCCGTGAGGGTAGATAAAGAACAGATCTCGGGCGTCCGGTTCATGTTTACGATAGTGCTGTACCTGGAGTCGTCGGCCTTGCTGACAGGGTTTCTCATACCGGTGACGCGGCATGAATCCTGGCTCACGGTCCTGTCAGGCCTGATTGTCAGCATACCCGTCATAGCGCTTTTCAGAGCCATAATGCTCATGTTTCCGGATATGAACCTGATCCAGGTGCTCGAGCGGGTCTTTGGCCCCGTACTCGGGAAGGTGCTCGGACTGAGTTACATCTGGTGGTTTCTGAATCTGACATCCCTCAACCTCAGAGATCTGGGAGACCTGACGAAGATCGTCATCCTGAAGGACACTCCGGCCCTGGTGCTCATGGTCTTGTGCATTATCGTGACCTCCTACGCCGTGAGGTACGGCATAAAGGTGGTGACGTGGTACAGCGCTCTTTTCATGACCTTAGGCTTTGCGATACTGGCGATATCGGTTTTGCTTGTTATGAACCAGATAAGGTTTGAGAACTTTCTGCCCGTATTCTCCCTGCCGATTAAGAAATACCTGCATAGTACTCACATGATCTCCACGATACCTTTAGGCGAGCTTATGGTGATAATGATGATGACTCCAAACGTGCGCATGTCGCGCAAGGATGCGACAAAGTACATTTTCGGGGGCTACTTTCTTGGCGGAGCGACGCTCCTGATAACGATTATCAGAGATATAGGGGTACTCGGTCCGACCATGGGTCTTTTTGCTCTGCCGTCGCTGATGACGCTGAGGCTGGTCAGGCTGGGGGAGGCGCTCAGCCGCATGGAGATACTGTTTGCCATAGCGCTTATCTCACAGCTCGCCTTCAAAGTAATGTTTCTTCACTATATATCCGTTATCACGATCGCGCAGATGTTCAATGTCAGGGATTACAAGCGCATCTCGCTCGTGACCGGGGCGCTCGTTATAGCATACGGGCTCACACTGTATGATAACATTGTCGACCATGCCGTGTCCGCTCAGGTTTTCGCGCCTGTCTTCTGGGTCATTTTTGAGATGCTGATCCCGTTGATCGTTTTCGTCACGGCAAAGCTGCGAAAGCTTCCGGAGATAAGGGGGACGTAGAGCGTGCTGTTTGTTGTTATAAGTTTTGCGGTGATCGTGCTGATCGATTTTATTCCGATCATAAAGGCACGGTCACGAAGGACAACTGTCGCCTTTCTGATAGTATTTATCCCCGCGCTGACTGTTTCGGTGCTTATCGCGCTGAAGGTCAGAGTCCCGAGCATTCTGCTCGTCCTCGATAAAGCGTTTAAATCGATCGGAATCAGCTACGGCAGCTCCTGAACTGCCGGCTGCTGCGCGTACGGATCGGTTCCCGGCGTGCCCGGATCGTCGCCGTGCGGGCCGATCTTCGCGCGGTCATTTACATATTGTATAGTCTGTTGTAAAATATGCCTGTTGATTCAGGGAAAGGAACAGGAGGGCGTCTATGGCAAACATAATGGATTATCTTGACTGGCGCGGGGATCTGAGTTTTTCCGCAGCGCCCTTTAACGAGGTAGACAACGTTATTCTGTGCAAGCTCTGCAGTGCCGATCTTTCCGGTATAGTACCTCCCGACGACGACCCGATGCCGATCAGACATGCCGTAAAAGGCTATTTCGCCGCGATAAAAGACCCGAAGAGACTGGGCGTTTTTTTTCCGAGGGAGACGCTCGCGCTGCTCAGGAGGCTCCCCGCCGCGAGGCGATTCAGGGATTGCCTTTTGTCAAACTACGTAAACAAGGTCGGCACTGAGCGCGACGGGCAGTTCTCCGCCCTGACTATCGATCTCGGGGACGGGACGAGCTTCGTCGCGTTTCGCGGGACGGATGATACGATCGTCGCGTGGAAAGAGAACTTCAATATGTCGGTGTACGAGGAAGTTCCGGCGCAGTCGAAAGCCAAAGAATATCTTTGCAGCCTGCTCATGAACAGTGATCGCACCGTTAGGGCGGGCGGTCACTCAAAAGGAGGAAATCTTGCGGTATACGCCGCGATGAACTGCCCGCCGGAATTGCAGGACCGCATCATCGGCGTCTACAACAATGACGGCCCGGGTTTTTTCAGGCCTGTTAAAGACCTGCCCGGATATGTGCGGATCAGGCCGAAGGTGCTGACTCTCGTGCCGCGCCATTGCATAGTAGGCTTGCTTTTAAACCACGAGGAGGAGTATCAGATCGTAAAGTGTACCCACAGAGGGGTCGCTGCCCACAACGGCTTTACCTGGGAAGTAAGGGGAGCGGGATTTGTCCGCTGCAATGAACTGTCGGCTCAGAGCGAGCTTTTCGAGCGGGCTTTTCAGAAGTGGGTAATGACGCTTAACGAGGAGGGCCGTCGGCAGTTTATTGACACTCTGTTTGCGATATTAACGTCCACCGGGGCTGAAACTCTGACCGACCTCAACGAGCACAGACTGCGGCAGGCGCTGAAGATCGCGAATAACCTGCGCCGCTCGCCGGAGGACAGGAAATTGCTCGCACTGTCTCTGAAACTCCTGATAAGGGAATACGTGAGCTGCGCGCGGGAGATACTTCCGCTGCCCGAGATCAGGCTGAAAATACAGCCCCGCAATAACGGTGAACGGGTCAATACCGGAAAGCCGACGGCAGGCGGGCGGCCGCCCAAAACATGAGCGCGCGGTTTTGCCGCGCAGCGTCGGCCGCCCTTTATATGTATGAGCGCAGATGTCGCCGGATCGCTGCGCTCGGAACTGATTTCGGCAGTTTGTCCCGGGTAAGTGCAATAACTACGATTCCAGGAATCCGCGCAGTTCTTCTTTCTTCCGCAGGCCTGCCATTGACTTCACCGGTTTGCCGCCCCGGAAGAGCATAATAGTCGGAACACTCATGATCCCGTACTTGTTTGCCATGTCCCTGTTCTTGTCGACGTCGATCTTGCATATCCTGACGCTGTCACCCATCTCGTCGGCAAGTTCGTCGATTATCGGTGAGAGCGATTTGCAGGGGCCGCACCATGAAGCGAAAAAGTCAACCAGCACGGGTTTTTCGGACTGTAATACGACGGAAGGGAAATCTCTCGATTGGATAAGTTCGGACGGCATGCTCATTCTCCTTTTATCTCGGAATGGACCTATTATGCGCATTACAGAGAAAGTTATGAAGAGGCTGTTGCGGCGGCTAAGTATCGGACTGAAAGTTTGCAAAAAAAATGCCGGGTCCGGTTCCGGCTTGCGCAGCCGGGTGATCACCGGTCCGTTATCCGTGTATCCCGGGAATCGATTTTGGCGAGAGCTGTTCTGCAGGTGGGGATATGATGATTACCGGCGCTTTTAATGCTGTACAGGATTGTTTGATCCGCGACGCGGAGCCCTCAGTCAGGCTCCGATGTTATTCGATGCAGCCGTGGTTTGACGAGTATCCTTTTACCATGCTGAAAAAAGAGCAGTACACAGAGCAGTCTCCCGTTTTTCATCCGGAGGGCAGCGTCTGGGAGCACACGGTGAGAGTTGTCGATGAAGCGGCAAAAAGGAAGACTTACAGTTCGGACATCACGGTCTTTATGTGGGCGGCACTGCTGCACGATATAGGCAAACCGGAGACGACAAGAATACGAAAAGGAAAGATAACGGCATACGATCATGACAGCACGGGGGCCGAACTGTCCCGCAGGTTTCTTGCGGAGTTTACAGTGGATAATGTCTTTATTGAACGGGTCGCGCTGCTCGTGAAGTACCATATGCAGGCCCTGTACGTCAAAAAGTCTCTGCCTTTTGCGGATATTCGGGGGATGGTGGAAAACGGCATAGTAGAGGATGTGGCTCTTTTAAGCTTTTGCGACCGCCTTGGAAGAGCAAATGCGGATCCCCCGCGCGAGAGGGAGGCTGTTCGCGCGCTGCTCAAAGCCTGCGGCATGGATCCGGATCTTGCGTGGCTGTGATCTGTACCCCTATGAGACGGGATCCGATCATCACTTTTACCTCTGCAGTTTCGCGGCGGAGCCCGGTCGAAGCGTTCATATGCCCCCGTATAAAGTGTTTTCCCGGCAAAACGTGCGAGCGTTTTCGAAATACGTCATATGTTTCTGTTAATGGCAGTCATTACAACATGTTCAGATTTCCGGCATACAAATTAATGATAAGTATCGAAATATATGACGGTTGCCATCGACAAAACACCGGCTGTCTTCATAGTATATAGTACTAATGAAGGGAGTTGGAATCATGTTTTTTTGGCCATGGATAGTCGGAGCCGCGGTCGGCGTCGGACTCGTGAGATTTGGCGCCCGCACAAGCTGCTGCGTATGCTGCCCTCCGTGTAAACCGCCATGCCCGCCTCCTGATCACGGCTGTGATCACGGTTTTGATCACGGCTGTCAGTGCAAATCAAATCCATACGATGATCGAAAGCGTTAAACAGACAATCGGATACAGACTATCCTGAGATTCCGGAGAGCTCCCGCACACGCGGGGGCTCTTTCTGAAGATCCTGCGGCGGTTCAGCCCCGGGCAGTGAACAGGTCGTGTTCGCGGACGATTATTTCATATGTCGATTTTCGGACGACGCCGTCAGGTACGAGGGAGTAAGTTCTCTGGAACCCTTTAATCGCCCGGACCATCCCCCCTCCGCATATTCCGTCAATGGCGCCGGTATAGAAACCCATGTCACCGAGCATGATCTGCACCTCATAGACATTGCTGCCTTTGGAATCCCGGCCGATGTTTCGCCAGGGGAGAGCGTCATGTTTTATGTGGACGACGGTACCCGGTGAGACGAGGCCGCGCAGTTCGTCGACATCGCCGTTCTTCATCCTTATACACCCGTGCGAGACGTTTTTTTGGCCGACGAGCCAGGGTTTTCTGGTGCCGTGGATGCCGTAACGCCCCCAGGGGACGTCAAGGCCGATCCAGGTGCCCCCGAATCCCTCGCCCCAGTTCAGCACCTCGGTAACAAGCCACGTCCCGACGGGGGACGGGGTCTCGGGAGTTCCGCCGGAAACCGGGAATGTTTTGTACAGCTCCATATCCAGATAGACAGACATCTTCAGGGTATCCAGGTCGATGTGAACCGTGCACTCGCCGCCGGTGACCTGTCTGACGGGGACCGGCCCGGTTTCGGCGGATGCGCGAAAATGGCCCGCGGATAACATGGATAACATAACAAAAACGTATAACAGCATGCCGCAGATTTTTCTCATACCCGCACGACCTCTTATTCCAACATGTTTGCGCCGGACAGCCGCAACGCCCGATCAAATAAAAAAGGGTGATCGGCCGACGCAGTCTTAATATGTGGAATCCGGCGAGAATTATTATCGCGGCGTACAACTTTGTTAAGCCAGGCACGGGCGCGGAAAAGCCGGCCGTCTGAAATCGCGCAGGCGAATTCAGACAGACCGGCTCACACATATCAGGTGATCTCTCGGACCTTACTTTATTTCCTCATCATTATCTTTTTTTCGGGGCGCGGTCAGTTTGTTCAGCGCCGCGATACACAGAACGATGACGAGGGTTATGACAAAAATGCTGACTATTCCTATCAGAATATTGGGAAGCGTGCCGACAAATGCGGAAAAATTCATGTGATCTCCCTCCTAGCCGTAGAAACTGAGTATTAGTCCGCCGGCGATAACGGAGGCTATCTGCCCGGAGACGTTTACGCCGACAGCGTGCATGAGCAGGAAGTTCTGTTTGTCCTCCGCGAGGCCCATCTTGTGGACGACCCGCGCGGACATCGGAAACGCCGATATGCCCGCCGCGCCGATCATCGGATTGATCTTGTTCTTGCTGAATAAGTTGAGGAGCTTGGCAAAAAGCACGCCGCCCACTGTATCAAATACGAAAGCGACCAGGCCCAGGGCGAGAATCATCAGTGTCCGCCAGTTGATGAATGCCTCCGCCGTCATGCTTGCGGCTACCGTTAAGCCCAGGAACAGCGTTATCAGGTTCGCGAGCACTTTCTGAGCGGTCTCGGAAAGGGAATTCAGCACTCCGCACTCGCGGATCAGGTTTCCGAACATCAGCAGGCCTACAAGAGCCACGGAGCGGGGAGATACGATACCCGCTATGATGGTGACGATAATGGGGAACAGTATCTTCGTGAGCTTGGTGATCCGGACTTTGCCGTAGGGCATGCGGATCAGCCGCTCTTTTTTAGTCGTCAGAAGGCGTATCACGGGAGGCTGCACGATAGGCACGAGTGACATATATGAATAGGCAGCCACGACGATAGGCCCGATATAATTCGATTTAAGGATATTGGCGACAAAGATAGAGGTGGGGCCGTCAGCGGCGCCGATTATCGCTATGGAGGCCGCGTCCTTTATATCGAATCCGAGAAGAGCCGCCACGCCGAGCGTGAAGAAAATGCCGAACTGGGCCGCGGCGCCGAACAAGAACAGCTTAGGGTTCGTTAGAAGCGGTTCAAAATCTATCATTGCACCGATACCGATAAAGAGCAGGAGCGGGAATACCTCGGTGGCAATACCGAAGTCGAACAGCCAGCTGAGTATACCTGTTTCGGTGCCGCTCTCGAAAACTTGGGTTATGGCGCCGGACATCGGAAGGTTGACGAGGATGGCACCGAAGCCCATCGGGAGAAGCAGCGCGGGCTCCATGTCTTTCTTTATCGCCAGATAGATGAGCAGGCCGCCGATGACCCACATAACTACCTGCTGCCACTCGACCTTCAGCAGATTTTCATACAAAATTCCCATGAAAAATTCCTCACCGTCAATATTGATAAAGACATTGTTTCAATTATAACACAGCATTCAGGTATTACAAGTATATTGTATAAATATTCTTGGGTGTATTTGTAATATTTTACGAATCAACCGGATCGATATGCTTCTTCCGCCCCGAAAGCAGGGAGTCCCGCCCTACGTACCGACTGCGCGGCTGCCGGGGCAGCGGCGTGTGACGCTGCAATTTAGGAGGCTGACAAGCAGCAGCGACCGCACATCACAAAAAAAGGAAGGGCGTCGGACACCGCGGACGCTTACGAGTATAACTTCCGACGGACGAAGGGCTTGCAGATGCGCGTATCAGACCGCACCTCCGCAAGCCCTTCGTTATGGTCCCCGCCCCTGAAGTCAGGTCATCGCGGGGCCATTGCTCTTCCAATCCTCCTCGAGGCACTTTCCACAGGAGTCGCATTTTTTATTTGTGTTGTATTTACACGGTACAGGTCCGTTGTAATACATCTCCTTTGGCCCGTCGGGAGTGTCGTATATCCCGCCGAACATGGGCATCATGCATGCGGCCTGGAAAAACACGGGCTTATCGATCCTTTTAAAATTAAGCGGGCAGTGATACACGTTTGCGGGAATGCGTACGATCGTCGGTTTGTTGATATGGTAAACTTCGGCGTCGACACCTATCTGTCCGAGAGTGAGCTCAATATCCGCGTCCCACTCGAAAACGTTCGGGAAAGATCCCCCGAGGAAGATCAGGTATTCATCCTGCGGGTGGCGATGCGGGTTTCGGTCAAGGAAGAAAGGCTTTACGAAGATCTGAAAACCGACGTTGAACTGCGACCCCGGTATTTGTGAGGAGCCTCTGAAATATGCCTGAGGCTTTATCACATATCCGGGGTCGTCGCCCTCCGCAACCACTTCGTTGTACTCTTGAGGAAAAGGAAACACCAGCTTCTCATACATACTTTTTCTTTCCTTTCAGTTGGTTATCCATCCATTATTTTGTACGTTTACCCAATCCATACAGTTCACTATATAATCAATCAACAAGTAAAGTCAATCAAAATACTGGTAATTATTTCACGAAAGTCTCGATGCATTTTTTAACATATTGCATAAATATGCTCACAAATCTGACGCAGTTTAAGTGCGAATTTATCAGTATCGGGGGTGCCGGCAGATAAGGCACAACCTGCCGATGTCCCGGTCTGCGGTATGGTCCGAAGCTGCGCCCTGCTGCTGCATCGCCGCGCCGGTTGACATTTTATGCAAAGAGGATTAGCATTTTTCTTATTAAATATCGTAACGGAAGGGGATGCAGCGTGTGCTTGTCAGAGCAATGAAAGCGCTTGAGGAAAGGGACTACAGGTCTTTTGCCGCCTGCTTCAGCGAGGACGGGAAATATTTCGACTACTGCCCGTCCTGCAACGGCAAAGACAATTATTTCATCTACGGCAG
>Ga0123334_1003773_pt1 | contig 16070 bp, 14 predicted proteins | sample BiotimSIPDNA_FD_89706 | JGI IMG/M metagenome (GOLD analysis project Ga0123334, IMG submission 89706) | Anaerobic biogas reactor microbial communites from Washington, USA - Biogas_R1 time_0 SIP DNA | ecosystem: Engineered > Bioreactor > Anaerobic > Unclassified | place: Washington, USA... | reverse complement strand
TAATCGAAAAAAAGAGGAAAATTGCATTTGAGATTAAACAAGTAGAATCCGAATTAAAGGAAAAAACCAATCAAATAGTTTCACTTGATGATGTTTTGATGCTGGAGAGTTTTGGATTATACACTCCACATTATGCATTCCAAAATAGTGAAGAATATAAAATAAAATTAGATTCAATTCGTGCAAATCAAAAAGAGATGATAAAAGCGAAAAGCGCAGCGATGGGTAATATCAATTGGACCGTAAACGGGAGTAAATCTGAAGGGACAAAAATGGTCAATGATATGATTAAACTTGTTTTGCGTGCTTTTAACAACGAATGTGACTATTGCATTGACAATGTTAAATTCAATAATATCGAGAGTGCGGAAAAACGAATGACAAGTTCTTTTGATGCATTAAATAAACTTGGTCGAGCAATGGATGTATCAATATCATATAATTACCGCCAATTAAAATTTGAAGAATTATACCTTGCACATGAATATCAACAGAAGAAACAGGAAGAAAAAGAAGAGCAAAAAAGGTTAAATGAAGAGATGCGAGAACAAATGAAGTTTGAGCAGGAATTAAAAGTTGCAAGAGAAAAATTGCAAAAAGAGAGAAAACATTACGCAAAAGCAATTACTGATATCCTAGGAAGAATTGAAAAAGCTTCTACAGAGGAAGAGAGAATCGACCTTACTGAAAAATTAAAAGAGTTAGAAAAGAGATCTTCAGAGTTAGACAAAGAAGAGAAAGAACTTGATTATCGTGAAAAAAATGCAAAGGCAGGATACGTATATGTTATTTCAAATATCGGATCTTTTGGAGAAAATGTATTTAAAATAGGGATGACACGCCGATTAGATCCCGAAGATAGAGTATATGAATTAGGTGATGCATCAGTTCCATTCCCATTCGATATACATGCAATGGTTTTCTCCGATAATGCTCCAGAGTTAGAGAGAAAATTACAAGATCATTTTAGAAAAGGACAATTAAACAAAATAAATAATCGCAAAGAATTCTTTAAAGCAGATATTCATGAGGTAGAAAAAATCATTCGTCATAATTATGATAAAGTGGTTGATTTAGTAAAGGTCGCTCCAGCAGAGCAATATCGTGAGAGTATATTGATATCTAACTCGTAACACATATGAAATCAATTTGACCTCATAAATAATAGATTAACTAAATTGAAAATATAAGAGTAATATCACAGAGAGGAATAAAATGGGTGTAGCAGAATGGTTTACAGGTTTTAATCAAAATTTAATAATTCAAGATGGTGGAACAATTTCATCGCGATACAAGGCAATAACTCGCCGACTAAACACAGATTTCAGAAATAGCAATTCAGATACTTCACATAGTTATTATGTAGGATCATACGGTCGAAATACCGCAATCAAAGGTATTAGCGATTTAGATATAATTTTTGAATTACCTTACGAGGTATATACACAATATAATAATTATAGTGGGAATGGGCAATCTGCCTTATTACAACAAGTTCGAAATTCAATGCAAAAAACCTATTCAACAACAAGCATTAGTGGAAACGGACAAGTAGTGGTAGTTAGTTTTCAAGACGGGATAACTTTCGAAGTCGTTCCTGCATTTATCAATACGGATAAAAGCTACACTTATCCTGATCCTAATAATTATGGAAGCTGGAAGGTAACGAATCCAAAACCCGAAATTGCGAGTGTCAAGGAGCGTAATGCTAGTTGCAACAATAATTTAATCCCTTTATGTCGCATGATGCGAGCATGGAAAAGAGAATGGAAGGTTCCAATAGGGGGTTTATTAATAGATACGCTCGCATATCAGTTTATTAACAGTTTCCCTCATAAAGATAAATCCTATCTATATTACGATTTTATGTGTCGTGATTTTTTTAAATGGATGAGTGAACAGGATCCAGAACAAGAGTTCTGGAAGGCACCAGGAAGTAATCAAAAAGTAAATGGAAAAGGTTTGTTTCAAGCAAAAGCAAAAAAATGTTACAACCTGTCGTTAGAAGCGATTCTAATCGCTGGAGACTCTAATAAAAAGGATACAACAGCAAAACAAAAATGGAGAGAAATATTTGGTACTGAATACCCATCCTGATTTTAATCAGCCTCAATATAAAATAATTGAAGGACAGATTCGGGAGTGTTACGGGAGGGTAGTATATACTCACAAAACTCATGAAAAATGCGCAGATACTCTTATATTACTAAATTCACGAATAAAAATAACTCAAATAATATTATCAGCTATCACAACAGGGGGGCTCATCGCTACAATCACCAACATTGAAGGTAAGATAGGAGCAATAATCAGTGTTTTACTATCAACGCTCCTTCTTATTTTAAATACTTACATTAAGAATTATGACCTTGGAGAGATAGCTGAGAAACATCGACAAGCAGCAAGAGAAATTTGGCTAATACGCGAGAAATACCTTTCGTTACTAACAGATATAAAAATGGGTCAAATGCCTATCGAAGATATTCAAACCACCCGCAATAAATTGTTAGAAGACCTACATAGGGTTTATACTGGCGCTCCAAGCACTAATTATAAAGCATATTGTGAAGCTAGAGAGGCATTAAAAAATCTTGAGGAAATGACCTTTTCTAGTGAAGAGATTGATCAGATTCTTCCGGAAGATCTCCGACGAATATAACTGATGTTACTCATTCAGGCCGAAAAACGTTCAAGGCCGAAGATATTGAGATGGCTGCTCCGAATTAATTCTATTTCTTCTTGGAAGATTTTTTCTTTTTTGACATTTCCAAGCCCTGTTTTGCGAGATCCCGGTAATACACACTGTCCGGGTTTGTGGGATCCAAAGCAAGAGAACGGTCAAATGCATCAACAGCATCCTCAAAATTTCCGAGTTCAAAAGAAGCCATCCCTATCCGGTGCCAGGCCTGATAGTAATCAGGATCAATCCCGATCGCCTCTCTCCATGCCATGATTGCCTCTTCCCGTTTTTTAAAGTATAGTAATTCGCACCCCTTTTTGTAATAGGCCTCTGTAGAAAAGGGGTCTAACTGGATTACCTGATTAAACGCATCAAGTGCCTTTTCATGATCATTGAGAGCAGAGAGACCTACCCCCAGAGTATACCATGCCATCAATTTTTGAGAATCTTTCCGGGTTACGTTTTCAGCGATTTCTACCGCTTCTTTGATCCTGCCAAATATCAGCAGGACAATGGCCTTGTGGATCCAGGCATCCGCTATTTTGGGATTGATAGAGATAGCCTGCTCAAAGGCTGAAAGGGCTTCTTCATCCCGGTTGAGGTTTCGTAAGGAAATTCCTTTACATATCCAGGTTGCTGCATTCCGGGGATCCATCACGATGGAAACCTCATACGCTACAAGGGCTTCCTGGTATTTACAGAGAGAATCCAGGGCCATCCCTTTATTTGCCCAGGCTTCTGCATTCTGCGGATTCAAACGGATAGCCTGATCAGCAGCTTCAATCGATTGTTCAAACTCTCCCATCCGGTAGTGCTGAAACCCTTTGTGAGTCCAGTCGATATCTGATACTGGCTCAGAAAATTTTTTCATCGACAGGTATTCCGTATCATATATTCAGGCTTCCCGGTTCATAACACCATTCCTCATGATCCATTAGGAAAAACACCCCAATATCTCTCTTGATTCAACATCACTTTCAAACAATTTTAGAAACTGTTAAATGAGGATATGGTTCTCAAATTATATAATAAGTCATTACCTGAACAAAGGAGAACAGGTACATTACTCCTTTAAAAACCGGCGACCGGCAAGAAGATCTTTCATACCAAGTGCTACCAGTTGATTTGATATATCAGTAGTCATATTCACGAAAAATCGTTCCATTTCGTTTCCCAAATCTGCTTTCAACTTATGAACTCTTGAAGTTTTCTCAAAAAACTGACAGCGATAAAGTCACATTTGAAAATTCGGAAGAATAAATCATTCATCGAAGAATCACCAAGAGCCGATAATCAAATATTTTCCATAATTAACCCGAAAACGCAGGTTGATAACATATATTTAGAGAATTTATCAGGCATCATCGATAAATGAGTTAAATAGAACAATTATTTTGAATCAAACGGTTTCAAATTCTTATCTTTTTGGTAGATTTATACATGGCTCGCCTTACACTGCAAATGGGAAGAATATAAATGGGATCCTGTCTTATTACTGACAATATTTCTCATGACAGAGCCTTTTTTCGATTTGAGGACAGTTGTCTTCTGCATTGTTCTCATTGAACTATTCCTCTCCCTGATTATGATATTATACTGGAAAAGGCGGAGAGGATATCCAGGTTTCGGCTTTTTCGCTCTTTCAATTTTCATATTTACTCTTGTCCATATATGCGTCCTGCTTCGGGGAAGTATACCTGATATCATCTCAATTGTGGGTACGAATCTTTTCACGATTCTCGGATTCTTATTTACGTACGAGGGAGCATCACGGTTTACCACTAACAAACCCATAACAGCGTCCTGGTACCTGCTCATTCCACTCAACTGCGCAGGTATGATGTACGGATATTATTATATCAACAGTCTCGGGCTTCGAACTATTTTTCTGTCAATTCCATCCTGTATTCTTGCATTTCAGATCGCAAGAACTTTTTTTCAGACCCGCGAACATAAAAAAGACATATTTAATTGGCTTATCATTCTGAATTTTTTAATTTTAGCGATAATATTTTTCTTCCGCATCATCGATTTCGGGGTCAGTATTCAGCAGAGGATCCTTCTTGAAAGTTCTGTATCTAATGACTTTCTCTTTATTTACTCGTTATTTTCGGCTATTGCCTCCTCAATACTCTTCATTACAATCAATACCGATCGATTGGCGCAGGAAAGAGATGCCCAGATAGGAGAAATTCAGAAATTAGCTGAAAAATATGATCTTGCGATAAAAGCAGCCGATGTAGGAGTCTGGGAGATGAATCTTACCACAAGGGAACTCACATTGGATGATCAGACTACTAAAAAGCTTGGAATTGAAAGAGATAATAATAAAAAAGATATCTTTTCAATTCAGGAACTCATTCATCCCGAAGACCTACCGCTGGTTGTGGACAAAATTAAAACAATCACCACTGAAGATCAGGAAATATCCTCAGAACACCGGCTTGTTAATAAAAATGGAGAGATACGTTACCACCTCTCCTATGCCAGAAGTTCCAAATCAAGCGATGGACCTGATCTCCGCCTTGTCGGAATGAGTATTGATGTTACTCCATTACGCCAGGCACAGAATTCCCTGAAAACAACGATGAAAAAACTCTCAATGCTCTCAAGTATTACCCGGCATGACATTCTCAACTGCACCACAGTAATAAAACTGTCTGTGAATCTTCTTGATAATGACTACCGGGATCCCCAAATCCAGAAGGGATTACTGACGATTAATGCAGCAGAGGAGAAGATCACTAATCTGATCAGGTTTACAGGAGAGTATGAGGAGATGGGACTGCATGACCCAATGTGGATCGATATCTTTGACATCCTTTCCAGACATGCAGTTATGCGGCTTATAGGTGGTATTATCCTCGTTAAGCCAGAAAAGGGTGTCCAAATCTTTGTTGATCCGATGATTGAAAAGGTTCTCTATAACCTGATAGAAAATTCTATCCGTCATGGAGGAGAGGTAAGAGAAGTATCCTTCTCCTATCAGTATGAAGATTTAGATCTCCAGATTATTTATACTGATAATGGGTCAGGGATTCCTTTCGAAGAAAAAGAGAAGATTTTTGAGAAAGGATTTGGTAAAAACACCGGAATGGGTTTATTCCTATGTCGCGAGATACTTGCCCTTACTGATATCAGACTCATCGAAGATGGAGATCCCGGTAAAGGTGCACGGTTTGTGATGACCGTCAGATCGGGATTTTTCAAGGGGGAGATGAAGACCGGGAAGATCTAGCATCCCATAGGGGTTGTCCTGTGAAGAGAATTGAAGGCTAAATCATCTCCCATATTGGCTGATTGCAATGACAGTTTATATGCAAAATCCTTTACTGGACAGATCCCCATGAGGATTGTAGTCATGAACCGGAAGCCTGAATATATTATGCATAAACCCTGATGAAAGACCCCTCCAAAAACCGACAAAGATTAACTGGACCCATATAGCGTTTCAGTTATACCGGATGGGAGAATTTGCCTCTTCCGTGTTTTGAATGGGTAACTATAAGGTAGGATCAACTGGTGGTGGGAGGAGCTTGGCCCCCGACCTCCTATCTTTGGCAGGGGTGGTAAGGAGGGGGTGCAACCCCCTCCTGTTATAACAAATTAAATAAAAATCCCATAATGGATGATACAACTCTCTTTCAAGCTGCTCTCAACCTTCAGCCTCCTTGGACCATAAAAAAGGTTATTTTTTCTTCAGAATCTCGGCGATTGGATATTTGGATTGATTTTCTTCCAGGTTCGGAGTTTGACTGTCCCAAATGTTCGAATAAAGGATGTAAGGGATATGATACTGATGATAAGACCTGGAGACATCTGAATTTTTTTCAATGCCGTTGTGATCTACATTGTCGAGTTCCACGAGTATCATGCCCAAATTGTGGAATAACTCTAATAGAAGTACCTTGGGCGAGGAAAAGAAGTGGATTTTCACTCTTGATGGAGTCACTCATCTTAATAATGGCTATGGATATGCCAATCTCAAAAGTAGCATCTCTCCTTGGACTTGATGATGGTCGGGTGTGGAGAGTTGTCGATTGTTATGTCACTAAGCTCGAGAAGTGGAAGACTATTTAAACATCAGGGCGGTAGGTTTTGATGAGACATCTTCTCGCCGAGGTCATAATTACATCACAATAGCAGTAGACTTAGATACCTCAAAGGTAATTTTTGCGTCTGAAGGAAAGGATCATACAACAATTGATAGTTTTTCAGACGATTTTATCTCTCACTTGGGTAAAGCTGAGAATATTACAGATGTCTGTTCTGATCTTTCTAAAGCTTATAATAAAGGTGTTCAGGATAATTTCCCCAATGCTGCTCATACATATGATAAATTTCACATCATGAAAATGGTTGGAGAAGCAATAGATTATGTACGAAAAGAAAAGCAAAGGTTTGATCCTATTTTACAGAAAACCAGATATTTATGGCTGAAAAATCGGAGTTCTCTTTCTTCAGGTGAGGAAATTCGATTTGATGAATTATCCAAGATGAATCTTAAAACAGCGAGGGCATATCGAATGAAAGAGGCTCGAAAGGTTATTTGGGATTGCCCAGATATCGAGTCAGCCATCAAAGTGTTCAATAAATGGTATTTTTGGGTTACTCATAGTTGCATTGAACCAATGATTAGACTCGTAAAAGCACTAAAACGTCATCAATCCGGGATTTTAAACATCGTGAAAAGTCGTATAAGTAATGGTATTGTTGAAGTTATAAATGGGAAAATTCAAATGTTGAAAAGAAGTGGAAGAGGATACCCCAACATGATAATTTTATAACCATGGTTTACTTGAGGTGTGGCAAGTTATCTTTAAACCTACCCACTTGAAATACCGAAGAGCCAAAAGTATTAAGGACAACACGAGTCATCTCAGGATAGACAGAAAAAACTGAAAGATCTGATATGAAGATTTATTAAAAAATCAGGTTATAAGGTCCTGGAGTGAAGTTATCCGTTCACGAAGAGTTTTCTCTTTTTCTGCATATTCGGTAATATCAGTTGCGGTGATGTACGTATTAATTATCCCATCATGTTCGGCTGCCGTAATTTTTCCATGAATAAACCGTTTTAGTCCATCTTTTCGCTGAATCCAGACTTTAATATCAGCAGGAGAAGTTGAACCAGGTCGTGTCTGTTTTAACAATTCCTCAATTTTTTCTTTTTCAGATTGAGAAATAATTTCTGTTAAATCCAATTCAGTAAGGTTTTCAAGCGATATCAAGTCGGTAAAACCCAGATTCATCATTTCAATATCAGAATATCCGGTAATTTCTGAAATTCCCCGGTTAGAGAAGACTATTTTACCATTTTCAATGATGATCAAACCCTCCTGAATGTTCTCTGCCATCATCCGGAACCGCTGTTCAGTCTCTCTCAATGCTGCCTCTGTTGATTTTAGTTCAGTTAGATCAGTCAGGATAATGAACACATATGTATTCTTCGAATGTTGCAAAACGGTACTCCGAACATATACAAAGCGACGTCTCCCATCTTTTCTAATGATCCATGGCTGGATCACCACTGGTTCCGGCGAGGAAGTCTCCAGACTCTTGAGCATCTTCTTCATTTTAAGTCGATCTTCGTGATCAATAATCGAAACGGGATTCTTTTGCCATAATTCTTCAATTGAATACCCGGTGATTTCAGCAAGACGGTTGTTGACATAGGCAATTTTACCGTTTTCCACGATGATAAGACCGTCCTGGATATTTTCTGCCATCAAATGAAACCGTTCTTCACTCTCCCGAATTTCTCGTTCAGAGATGATTTGATCAGTAACATCTTCGAGAATGATGGTAATACCTTTCTCCCCATTCTCAAAAACGACAGGAATTCTTTTCAGATAAAAAAATTGCTCACCCCCTTCTTTGGTCCGGAGTGTAACCGTGCGTTCCTTTTCCTCGCCGTTAATTGGAAGGATTTCAAGCAACTCATGCATTTCATCATTTGGAAGATTTATATATTGAAGATTTTTCCCAATGGTATCCTTTCGGGAAAGGTTGATCAATTTGAGAAAGTTATCATTGATATCAATAATGCGGGAGTTTTCATCAAGGACAATAACCATATCGTTTGAACAACTGAGCATGGCAGACATGGGTACTCGTTCAGATAAGGTGAACACTTTAGCCATGCCATACGTTCGCATATCGACCTGACCCGAAATGAGGAGAATATCCAGGTATCTGCCAATAGTGGCTTTACTTTTATTTAGCGCTTTTGAGATATCGGTAACACTCATCCCCTGAGGTAACTGCTTAAGAAGTTTTTTTATTTTCGCGAGTTCTTCCTGGTAATTTTGCATCATGATATCATCATATCCATATCAGCAGACTTCACAATAGTATGGTCCTGTTGATTAATTATTAGTATCGATTATAATTATGATTAATCGATAAAGCAAAGATATAAGTATATTAAATTTGAGAGAATTGTATGGAAATGGATTAAAACCAAAGGATCTCGTCGCGATCAATATTCAAATAACCGAGAAACGGATACATACATTTGAATATTCTCAAAATTTGGCAAAAACCAATAAAAGTGTGAGATTAAATGTCCGAAAATAGATCTAGTAAATTTTATAACAATCAAGGCTTGATTACGCATGACGGATGTACGAATAATCAACCAGTAAAACTAAAGAAAACACGAAGTCTCTGTCCTCAGTGTAATACAATTCTTGAAACCGAAATTATAGAGGATATGGGACAAATATGGTTAGAACGGACGTGTCCGGAACATGGCACATTTCGATCTTTATACTGGTCAGATGCCAGAATGTATCACCGATATGAACGTTATAATTCGGTGGGGGAAGGTATAGATAATCTGCAGAATGTTGATCCGATTACATGTTGCCCATCATCATGCGGATTGTGTAGTAACCATAACTCTCAAACATTGCTCGCAAATATTGATCTTACAAATCGTTGCAATCTTAATTGTGATTTTTGTTTTGCCAATGCTCAAGCATGTGGGTTTGTATACGAGCCAGAATTTGATGAAATCATAACTATGATGCAGATGTTGAGGGATCAAAAACCTGTTCCGGTTCCTGCAGTACAATTCTCAGGCGGTGAACCCACCATGAGGGATGATCTGATACCGATCATTCAAAAGGCAAAAGATCTTGGCTTTCCTCAAATACAAATCGCAACAAACGGCATTCGTCTATCAAAAGAACCCGAATTTGCCAAGCAACTTTTAAAAGCAGGGATTACCACCGTGTATCTGCACTTTGATGGGGTTTCCAAAGAAACAAATTCCATCCTCGAGATCCATAAAAAGGCTATAGAAAACCTGAATAATGCGGGCTTAGGTACGGTTCTCGTACCCACCATCGTTAGAGGAAGAAATGATCACGAAGTGGGGGAGATAATCAAGTTCGCAATTAAAAATATTTCAGTCATCCGTGGTGTGAATTTCCAGCCGGTTGCCTTCACAGGTGCAGCTAGTGAAGATGACGTCAGTTCAAACCGGGTAACCATCCCTGATCTCCTGAAAAACATTGAAGAACAGACGGATAAAGTTATTTCGTGCAATGATTTTTATCCGATCCCCTGTGTAATTCCCATATCCGATCTAGTCGAAGCATATACTGGACGCCCTCAGATCAGATTCACTGCACACCAGCACTGTGGAGCTGCAACATATGTTTTTGTTCAAAAAGATAATGCCATTGTCCCGGTAACTAAAATAATAGATGTGGATTGTTTTTTTGAATCCATTACCAAAATGGCAAGAAACCTGAAAAAAGGGGATACTATTAATAAATACACATCGCTTCTGACGGGATTAAAAGATATACATAAATCGTTCAGAAAGGAGCATGCCTGGATCACAGCCGATATCAGAAAGCTGATAAGTAAGATTCTGATCGATCAGAACATTGATGCTCTTAAGGATTTTCACCAAAACGCCCTGTTTATCGGAGTTATGCACTTCATGGACCGGTACAACTATGATCTGGACCGTGTTCAGCGATGTTGCATCCATTATGCTACACCTGAAGGACATTTAATTCCCTTCTGTACCTATAATAGTGGCCCGGTATACCGAGAGCAGGTATGGAAAAAATATGCAAAAATGAAGTCGTAAGTGAGTTAAAAGACGGGATTATTGTATCCTCTCCAAAAGTCGAGGTAGATTTACATTCCGGTATCAAATGACCCATACCAAGTTCGATGGATAACAACGTCCTGAATAGTCATTATTGATACGGAATCCTGCCTTGCGTAGAACGGTAACTCCTAATCTCTCAATCCTACCCTTCTTAGTAATCCGATCATACACATATTCAAAAAAATTGACCCCTAACTTTCTCGCAGTTTCTTTCAAAGAAAGAAACGTATCTTGAGCCTTCGTTCCCTTCGGTGTTACAGTATGAAGACTAACATCCCTTTTCCGTACCTGAACTCTTGCCCCGAGTTCCGATTCGTTGTTATGTAAGGGTATTTGAGGATTTGAATGTACCTGGAGTAGTTTACCTTTATTTCTGTAAATCACCTTTAACTTCTCATCCAACGCATTATATCCTGTTTTCACGTTGAATATCTCGTCAAATCTCTGTTCGAGAACATTTCCCTTTTCTGTAAGGGGGCGTTCTTTGAATTCTGCAAGGAGATGATAATACTCCCAGAATGATTGGATTTTTCTATATAGAAGACCCTGAATTGCCGGACTCAATGGATGTAATTTTTTAAGACTTCTTCCTGCATGAATCCAGCATAATGCATGATTATGAGCAATATGATCAAACTGTGGTGCATCATCAGTTAGGAGTATGTCAATAACGGGCCAGTCTTTTTGATTATGATACCAGGCAATACCCGATGCTTCTTTTATTCTCCGGTAAATCGTCTTGATGGATTTGTTTCGTGTTGGTAATAGACGAAGATATTTATCCAGTTCTTCTTCACTTAATACTAATTCTGCACAGTTCTTTTTAAGATATGAGATAATCTCTATTGACAAATTGAATATCTGGAGCAATTTGAATGCTTCATCATTAAACTCAAATTGAAGTGCATGCGGACCAAGAACAAGTCGTATTATTGACAACCTATCCTTATGAGTCGTTGTCTGAAACGCGGTGTAATGGGGATTACATAATATTTGAGAGTAGCATTGTCGTCCATTTACTCTGGCTCCAGTGTCATCCATTTGTTGGTACGTGGTTGATTTTAATCCGCTCAGAATAATTTCGTCCTTTTCATCATGAAACGAGTCGATATTTTGAGTCAGATGGCGTGAAATGCTAGAATCGGAAATGTGAACTCCATGATATGTCAGAAAATCTCTAATCGCAGGTTCAGAGACATTACAACAGAATTTTAAGCCTATGATGAGTGACTTAATTCCGGGTCCATATTCACCTTCATAACCATCAGGTCGGGAGCCTGAATAGGTCTTTCCAGTTGATGGAGAATAATAATTTTCAATCAGGAACCGGATATTATCTGGCTGAATCTTCAGGTCCTGTACTATAACGGTTGAATACCCTTTGAATATTGCATCATCGGGAAGGTTTTTTCAGAAACGGGGCAAATTTCTTCCCGGTTGATCAGAACATTATAATTACGTGCAGTCCGACCTTTTGGTATTTTTTTATCCGGACTTTTACGGTTTTCTTCAGAAGAGAAATTTCCTGGGTTCCCTCCGTTTTTGCGGATTTCAGGTTTCCCCTTTTCACCTTTTAATCGATTGATTTCATCACTAAGGGATTGATATTCTTGTTTTAACTCTGCAATTTCGGAAAAAGACGATTCGATTATTCCAAGAAGGCCATATATGATTTCTGGATCTGAAGTTTGAGTTATCCGATCTGGAGTAAGACTCTTAATTAATTCCAGATCCTCTGATTTCATAATAACATTATATTATTGTCCAAACTCAGTTTTATAGGTTACCCTTTATTTTGGAGAGGATACGAATTATTCTCGAATTATCGTTTACAATTTTCCTGCAGGTCTGAAGAATTCTCCTCCAAAATTTTTCAGGACAGGAGAGAAAATCCAGGAAAAATAGTCAACAATAGTCAATGGAGAATATCTATTATCCCCGACTTTCAAAATTTGGGTGGTGATCCTGAATCATTGTACTGTGTACTGAATGAAAATCCTTAACAATCCAACTTAAAATTATCCCTTCAATTGGAGAGAATAGTTTCAATTGTGGTGGATGAGTATCACAAACCCCCTAATATCTCTCACAAAATATAAGTTCTATGATCTAGTGGCTTAAGACACTTTATTTTCGTAGAGGTTTCCAAGAGGATTAGCCTTAAATTTAATTGACGAGGGGCACTAGTGTCCCTCGCCACTTTATTTCATAAAAAGGTTTTTGGATAGTACTTTATTTAGGTACGTACTATAAAATACAATGACTAAGAGGTATACAGTAAATTTAAGTGATGAAGAAAGACGAGAACTCTTATTTATAATAAAGAAGGGTGAAACATCCGTTTCACGAGTAAAACATGCTCAAATATTACTGAATTCTGATCAAAACGGCCCTAACAAAACTGACCGTGAGATCGCCGAATTCATAAAGTGTCACCCTCAAACCGTTTTTAATGTCAGAAAAAAGTATACTGAAATGGGGTTAGAACCTGCATTATACCGCAAACCCCGCGAAAACTCTCCGATACAACCTATAGTTGATGGTAAGAAAGAAGCTCAATTGATAGCTATTGCCTGTAGTCAACCCCCAGAAGGGCGCTCTCGATGGACCTTTAAGTTATTATCGGAACGAATGGTCGAATTAGAAATCATTGACTCGATATCACCAAAAACAGTAGAAAGAGTGTTAAAAAAACGAACTCAAACCTCACTTGAAAAAATGTTGGGTTATACCACCAAAACAAAACGCTGAGTTTGTGGCTCATATGGAGGATGTCCTTGAAATATACCATCTTCCGTATAATCCAGATATCCCAGTCATCTGTATGGATGAAAAACCGATTCAGTTGATTAGTGATGCCCGTACTCCAATTCCCTCTTCTCCCTCGCATCCAGAGCGTTTTGATTACGAATATCAAAGAAATGGCACCGCTAATGCCTTCATCTTCACTGAACCACTCCGGGGATGGAGAAAGGCTCTAATCAGAGAGAGAAAGACAAAACAGGATTGGGCTGAAGAAATACGCTCGATTTTGGTAGATGGTTATCCCGATGTACCAAAAATTATTCTTGTCTGTGACAACCTGAACACACATACAATCGGCGCTTTATATGCAACTTTTCCTCCACAAGAGGCGTTAATACTTGCTAAAAGATTGGAGATACATCACACACCTAAACATGGTTCCTGGCTAAACATTGCGGAAATCGAACTTAGTGCCATTACTCAACAATGTTTAAACCGGAGAATTGGTCAAATTGAGATCTTGAAACATGAAATTGATGTGTGGCAACACAAACGCAATGGAGATCAAAAATCAGTTATTTGGCAATTCACATCAGAAGACACAAGGGTGAAATTGCATCAACTTTATCCACAAATTTAAGTGGCGAGGGGCACTAGGCTCACCACCAGATTTCTGGGCAGTGTCGTTTTTTGTTGATCGGAGGTGGTGTTTCAAATATATTCAAATCAGTCAACGGCTTTGTTCATCCTCATTAGTTTGAACCAATACTAATTTCGCTTTGAAAAAATCGATATTCTATGGTTCAGAGGATCTTCGATATATGATATAAATCACAAACTGGTTTTTTCATGGGATCAAAAAGTAAGAATTAATATCCCCGAATTTCTCTTCTGACATCCTCAAGGTTCTTAATCCGCTTTTCCAGAGTCGGGTGCGTTGAGAAGAGACCTGCAAGGGTCTTTCCTGAAATAGCAGGGATGATATAGAATGCATTAGCTCCTTCAGCAGCGATTTTCGCCCTTGTAGGGACATAGTCCATCCTTTTACTTATCTTCTGTAATGCAGAGATCAGGGCATCCGGATTCCCGGTGATATATGCTGCACCACGGTCAGCTGCAAACTCGCGGTACCGGGAGAGAGCCATCATCAGGATTGTGGAAATTGCATATACTATTGCGGCGACAATACCTGCAATAATCCATGCTCCTCCTTCTTCACGGTCACTAAATATGGATGCATAGAGGAAATTGTTCATGATCATGGATGCTATCATAGCAACAAAACTTGCCACCGTCATGGTCAGGATATCCCGATTTTTGATATGTGAAAGTTCATGAGCTAAAACCGCTTCCAGTTCGTCTCTATTCAGTGTCTGCATAATGGAATCGGTGACAGCAACTACTGCATGATTTGGCCCACGACCGGTTGCAAATGCATTTGGTACCGGGGAAGGCATAATCGCAATACGGGGTTTTGGAAGGTCTGCTTCCCGGCATAATTTCTCAATCGTTCGGTGAAGATCAGGAGCCTCATCAGACTCAACAATTTTAGAACCAGTACTCATGAGGACGAGTTTATCTGAAAAGAAATACTGAACCAGCCCCATCACTACTGCAATCAGGACAATAAATCCCGATGGAAGTCCTAATGCCCAGAGTATTCCCATGAATATCAGATATACCATTAAAAGCAGTGCCCATGTCAGGAAAATGCGTCCCGACAGGCCTGCATCACGTTTCCATTTCATTTTAATTACTCACATATAAATTCAGAAAAATAAACCCGATGGAAACCGTAATGCCATGAGTATTCCCAGATATGCCAAGTATACCAATAAGAGCTATGCATATTACGGGAGTACTCATCGCGAAAGGCTTACACTTGCGTTTCAATTTCTATCTTCTCTCTTCTCCATGAATAATGGATTAATGCAATTACTACGAAAAAATATCCGGAAAATCAGCATTTACCAGATTTTTTAATTTCCAGAGTATTCTCCAGCGTATCCAGCCGCCCCTCAAGTTCAGTGAGGTTCTTCTTCATTTCTGCCTCATATTCCTTGAGTTTCTGAATACGTTCTTCGTCATGATCGAGGAGGTCATTCCGTTCATCTTTAAACTTCTGCAGTTGTGGTTTCCTGACCAGTGACCACTCTTCGATCATCTGATCGAATTTACGATCAAGATACTCATCAACTCTGCTTTCAACCGGACGAGAGATCGCTAGGTTTCCCGTTGATCCCCGGAAGAAGTAATAGACGAGAAACAGGGTCACTGCTATCAGAATGATGATGAGAACAATCTCAAGAGGTGTCATTTCTGTTTCTCCTTATATTTTTGACCCGTTCCTCGAGACCTGATAGCCGCTCATCGGTTTCTTTCTCAAAGACTTTCAGATCATTGAGATTATCCTGTACCCGTGAAAACCTCTGATGAAGATCATTCAGATCATCTTTGGTGGAGAGTTGCCAATCACTGATAATCAGGTTCATCCTGCGGTCAAGGTAGGAT
>Ga0123334_1003772_pt1 | contig 16072 bp, 13 predicted proteins | sample BiotimSIPDNA_FD_89706 | JGI IMG/M metagenome (GOLD analysis project Ga0123334, IMG submission 89706) | Anaerobic biogas reactor microbial communites from Washington, USA - Biogas_R1 time_0 SIP DNA | ecosystem: Engineered > Bioreactor > Anaerobic > Unclassified | place: Washington, USA... | reverse complement strand
TTAAGGATTCCAAGTTTACCCAAGAGCAATTGGAATGCCTTGAGCTAACCGCCATGCAGTTAAGAGAGGTTAAAATTATCGCAGGGGAGGATATCAAATGAATAATATAACTAATCAAGGTAATGCCACTACTCAAAAACAACCAATCACAATCAAATTCACGGACATTCATTCGGTAAAGCTGGGAGAAGAAGTGATTTTTAAGGAGGAGCCTAGTAGTGTAAAAAAAACGCCGGTCTATATGCATGAAATAGCGCAAGTGACAACCCCGAAGCTAACATTGGACTATTTACAGTTGGTCCAGAGCGTTAATGACCATACTCGGGTTACTCTAGGTTTTTACAATCTAACTCCGAAACTTCGAGATAAGTTTCTAAATCTAACGAATGAAAAAACCCCAATTCTGATTCAATATGTTGATCCAAAGGATCTTTTAAAAACGAAGGAAAACGATAATCCAGAAGCGATAGTAAATGATAGTTCAAAAGCGAGCAATAATGATGAACTAAAACCGAAAATCCTTTTTCAGGGCGTTGTTACTAAAATTAACGCCAAACTAAAGGGAGCCCTTTATTATTTGGAAATAATGGCGAACTCTTGGACTAATGAGTTGGATCTTAAAAAGAAGACCCGTTCGTTTAGTAAACCAAATTTAAAATATACGGAACTCTTTAAGCAGATTGAAAGTGAATATCCGAAGGCAGTGATAAGCGATATTATCACCGAAAGCACTCAACTAGGCAATCTCGTTTTACAGTATCAAGAGACGGATTGGCAGTTTTTGAAACGAATCGCCGCAAGCTTTGGAGCGGGCTTGGCTGTTAATTTCATTTCCGAAAAGCCCAATTTATCGGTAGGAGTATCAAAAGATGCCGGAATTACCAAGATTAAGGTTGATAAGTCAAATTTGCTGACATGTATCGCTAAACAGGCTTATGACTATGATTATACTTATGAAGACGATACTAAATTACATTATAAATTAACTACTCAGCAGTATTTGAATATCGGGTATCCGGTGGAAATAATTGACCCGCAACAAACCCCACAACTTCGACAAACTAAACAAAATCAACAATCTCAACAACAGGAACAGCCAGGATTGGTCTTATATGTATTCCGTTCCGTAGGAACCATGAAAAGAGGTGAGGATCTTATCTGGGAACATACTTTAATCCCGGAACAGGGTTTGACTAAAAAGTGGTATCCCAACCGGAGGATTGCCGGAATCTCCTTGGAAGGAGTTGTCCTCGACCGGATCAACGATAAAGCTTTGGTAAGGCTGGAAATTGACTTAAAGCACGGCGGGGTTGCGAAAGACCAGTATAACCCCATTCGACCGTATAGTGAAGAAACATATTTACGGGAGTTCTGGTATTATCAGTGCGCCACGCCTTACACCGCCGAAGGAAATACCGGTTGGTACTGCATGCCGGAGATCGGCGACTCGGTGGAGATCCATTTTCCGACCGAACTCCCAACCGAAGCTTTTATCAGCCAATCGGTCCGGAAACAAAGCAAAAAAGGTCCTTATCTAAAAGTTAACGATTACAATACCAAAATTTTCCGAACTAAGTTCGGTAAGGAAATACGTTTCGACCCTAACGAATTGACAATTACCATTCAAAAATACGTCCCCAGGCAAAATAATCAAGCGGAGCGAGTGGAGAGCCCTGAGTTAATTATACTAAAGCTAAACGACAAAAACGGGGTTACTCTAACAACCGACTTACCGGTGAATATCAATACCAAGAATGATCTGGCCATTGCTTCAAATGAGGGAAGTGTGAATATCACCGCCGGATCTGAATTGAATGTGAACTGTAATGGGAGCAGCATTGCCATGAAAGACGGAAATACCTTTCTTAAAGGGAAAAAAGTCAAGACCAATTAGGCGGGATGGTGTTCTCTTATTCGAAGTAGTCGTCCATGTTAGTTATCCGTTGACTAAGTGAAATTATATAAATGAGGCTGATGTGGATCGACAAGTATGAATCTTCAACTCAAGAGTTTCAATAAATTTATATGGAAACAAAGATAGAGGTGGTCAAGTTGGGAGTTGCTCAAAAAATTAAAATTACTTTGATCTGGGAGAATGGAACGGAAGAAGAGATTAATCCGAATCATATCAAGGACCTTCGAATTACCAAGAAACTTAATGATCATGTGAAGCTCTTCTTTTGCGGCGGCCGGATTGAAGTTAACGAAAAAGAAGATTTCTTATCCCGGACCAACGGGGAGACCCGGGTCAAGGTTACCTATACCGGCGAGAATTCCGAACCGGCCTTAATCTTTGCGGGAGTCGCCACCCGGATCAAGCTTTGGTTTGTGCCCGGAGAAAATTATTATTATATAAAGCTGAACGGTTCTTCGGAAACCTATTGGCTGGGTTTGGTGCGACGGCGGCGTTCCTTTCAAAATAAGGAGAAGCCTTATGAAAAAGCCCTCGACAAAATTGCGCAAGGATGCTGGACAGCCGTTATTTCCGCCGGTAAGGAGTTAATGGAGAAAAACAGCAAAGAATCAAAGAAGTTGGGCCAATTTACCTTACAGTACCAAGAGACGGACTGGCAATTCCTGAAGCGGCTGGCTTCCCGGTTTCAGACCGGACTGGTTCCGGACCCAATTGCTACCAAACCGTCCTTGTGCGTAGGATTGCCTGAGGGGAAGGAATATTCAATTAATGAGCCCCATATTTTATGGATTAAAAAACGTATCGACAAACATCGAGTCATCGAAGTAAATTATGACAAAACCAGCATTCCGGAGGAATACGTCTATTACAAGCTACGGACTGATCAATTCCTTGATATCGGAGATACCGTTACCCTTCCGGGAATCCAGCCGTCCCTTTATGTTTATCTTTCAAAGGCATATATCCTGGGCAGCGAATTTTACTTTGAAGCCGTGGTAACTCCTTATGGGGGACTGCGCCAGAAACCCCGGTATAACCGGCAGCTGTCGGGAGTAACTTTGGAAGGATATGTAATTGAAGTAGGAGGTCCGGATGATGACCCGCTCAAGGATAAGGTAAAAGTAAGAATCAATTTTGACGATCTTACCCCTCCCGAAGAAGCGGCCTGGCTTCCTTATGCTACCTATTATAGCGCTGAGAATCACACCGGGTTTTATTGCCTGCCGGAACTTGGAGATTATGTTAAAATGCGATTCTCCTCAACTGATGAGGACAAATCGATTGTTGTCAGTTCGACACGGCTTGAAAGAGATCGGGAAAAACTAGTGGATCATCTTAATACTAAAATGTTTCGGACCAACCATCGAAAAGAGCTGGCATTGACCCAAACCGGGATAACTCTCTCCGGAAAGGAAGCCAATTTACTGATCCGGCTTGACCAAGATAAGGGAGTTACCATCTCTAGCCATAATGAACTGGAGATCCGGTCCAAGGGCAACCTGAACTTGCAAGCGGGCAGGAAAGTATTGATCAGCGCCAAAAAGGCGGTTGATATTAAATGCGGCCAAAGTAAGGTGGTGTTGAATGAGAATGAAAAAAGCGGGATGATTCATATTTTTGGGTCGAAGGTGAGGAAGGAACAAGGGGCTGCTGTTGCTTCTAATATTCAGTTTAAGGAAAATGCTGCTAAAGAAGTTGGGAGTGAAGAAAAACCAAGAAAAACTGGAGAACTATATATTGTTAATTCTCCATCATTTCCTTGGTATATTAACGAAAAGGCCGAAATGCCGGATGGGGTCTTAACTGCCAAATGGAAAAACTTTAAAGGTAAAACAAAATATAGTTGGGATGTTACGATTGGGTTTGATATTACAGTTCATTATCCTAAAGTTCTAACCTTAAAAGATAGTGATGATTCTGAATGGGAAAAACGAGATGGTATGCTGGGGACAAGGGATATTACACATCATTTCACTTTGGATACAATTAGTCCTACCTTAAAACTTCAAGACTTGTTGAAGGAGAAAAAAATTAGTTATTGCGGTGACGACATAATTGTAAAAGTATCGGCAATGGCTAAGGGGAAAAAGTATAATGATGAGCTAGAAGGTAGGATATTAGGTAGAAATCCTTCTACAAACGATGCTTCAAAATATTTGGAAGAAGAATTAGAAGAATTATTTAAAAAAGTCAAAAAAGAGCATAGTGATTTTCCACTAATTAAAGAGGATGCGAAAATAATTAGAACAGTATTATTTGGTAACGAAAGTAGCTCCCATCATTTTCATGAAAAATCAAAAAGTCTTATTGGACTTCCACTATATGGGCCTCCAGATGGCTGGGGAATAATGCAAGTAGATCCTCCTGAAAAGGAAGAGGCGATATGGAGCTGGAAAGAAAATATGAAAGTAGCAATAAGTCGAATTAATACTGGATATATTGATAACATTTATAAGATAGAGAATTTTAAGCAACTTAAGGATCATCCTATGACTCGTTGGCAATGGAGGATGCTTTTATATCGAAGATATAATGGGGGTTGGTTTTGGAAATGGAACGAGGAAGATAAATGTTGGCAATGGACCAGATTTGATAAATATGCTTATTGTCTCAAAGCAATACGTATTGAAAAAAAGGAATTTAATATTGATATTGACTCAGATTATAAAGCAGATATTAAGGAAGATAAAGAATCTCTAGTGGATAGCCTAAGAGCATATGCTAAAAAAAATTGGACTAAGTGGTATGGTGACAAATATCCGGAACAGTATTTTAAATTTTAGATTGAACGAAGCAATAATACTCGAAAGGAAGTGGATGAAAGTGAAAAAAGGAAATTGGTTTTTGATATTAGGAATTATAACCTTTATTATTCTGACAGAAATACTTTCCTGCATAAATACTGGGTATACCTATTCAGATTCTTACGTTTTTTTACCTGAAATGTGGATAGATGATAATCACTATTTACAAGAACTTAATCTTGAAACGGGAATTGTTACAAAAAGAAGAATAGGAATTAATTATAAACATAGATATCTTGAAAGAAATGTAAATATTGGGAATGGAAAAATAGCACTTATTTGTAGTGCAGTATTTCCTGAAAAACATTTTGCCGATAGGAATGGTTATGTTTACTTTTATGATACCAACTTGAGAGAATTATTTACATTAAATTTTTTTGCTACAGTTGCAGATGATATTGTAATAAAACAGAGTATTAATGGTACTTTTATGGTAATTGATTACTATAAAGGCACAGATGAAAAGATTCGGAATTATCAGCTAGAGCCATTTAGGTTAATATCAGAACAAAAAACCAATAGATGGGGAGAACTTATGGAGGTAGATGACAGGTATGTATATTATGTTGATTTTGATGAAATTATTGTCATTCGATCAATTAATGGTCTTAAAGAAATAAAAAGAGTTAAGCCCATCGGTACTTGTCGTAAAATCACAAATAAAAAGGCTTTAATTTTAATTTCTAATAAGAATTATCAAATCATCGATCTATGGACTGGTGATAGTAAGGATTTTATTTTTGAGGATCGTGGATATGTTGATTTAAGTGAAGATGGCCAGTGGTTGATGTATCGTGGTGCTGATAAATACAGTTTTACCGGAAAAGTGATTGTTATCAATCTGAGTAATGATCAGAAAAAAGAAGTACAAATTGATTCCGAAATTCTAAAAGAATCAAAAGAAATGACAATAATGCGTTTTGGGAAAGCCTTTTTTATTAGAGAAAAAGAAATGACAGTTCTAGATATGCAGTCCGGAAAAATTACTCATAAGAAATTTATTTTTCAAGATGATATAACAGGACAAAAATCACCATTGGCAATTAAAGCTCAAATAGATAAATTGATTAATCAATATGAAATTTCTTTAATAAAGGCTATTAATACTAACAAATTTTCATTGGTGGCTAATACTCTGACACCTGGAAGCCCTCTATACCAGTCGCAAAAACAGCTGGTTGCTAATCTATATCGCAAACGTATTCAAGAAGATTTAAATGGTTATCATGTTAAAAAAATTCGAATGGTAGCCCCTGGTAGCTACAAAGTCTATGTTTATGAAAGAGTTGGAATTAAATATCCAAATCAAAAGGAATTTGTAGAGAAAGAATATTATTGGGCTTATACAGTGGTGGGAAAAGGAGATCAGCTTACTTTGAGTGATATTGAGAAGTGGGAAGACCCGGAAGAATTCTGATATATCAGTTATCAACTAGAACGTCATAGGTAAATAATATAATTTCTTGTGGAATTGAGGTGTTTGCAATGGCTACCAGTTATGTTGTAGATGGCGCAACTCTGAAATGTAGTAAAGGCGGGACGTGTAAACTAAAAGTCACTCCGGGGCGGAATACTTTTATCCAAGGCAAACCCCAAGCTAATGTTAATGACTATACCACTAAAAACATTCCTAAATTTAATTTTTGCAGTATACCTAGACATCACCAATGCAGGCTGTCCCTGCAAGGCCCGTGGAAGAGCGGAAAAAATGATGTAATTATTGAAGACGCGTCGGCCCTGATGCATAAGTCCAAAATAAAATGCGCTAAGGGTGGGGTAATCAGTATTCTAAAGCATAATCAATGTTTAGAATCGGATGGGGCGTTGGTGTTGCCGGTAAAGGAGCCGAAAATAGAAGTGATTGAACAGAATAATAATGAAAAAGTTAAAGGCAATTTTATCCCAATAAAATATTGTATTGATTATATCCCTTATAAGGAAGAAAAAGGTAGTAGGAGGCCAAAAATTTTTATGGAGCCGGAGTATTTGACAATTCATTCTACTGCAAATTTAAATTCCACTGCAAAAGACGAAAGAGCATGGCTGACAAATCCAAAAAACAAGATATGTGCTTCTTTTCATATTGTTGTTGACCAAAATGAAGCTATTGAAGTGATTCCATTAAATGAAGTAGCGTGGCATGCTGGGGATGGTAGAAATGGGTTAGGCAACCAAAAGAGCATAGGAATTGAGATTGCAGAAAGTGGTGATAGAGGAAAAACATTGAACAATGCTATTCTACTTGTAGCTTATATGTTAAAAGAGAGGAAATGGGGTATTGGCAAATTAAGGAGACATAAAGATTGGTCTGGAAAAAATTGCCCTAGAATCTTAATTGATAAAACTTGTAGAAAATCTCCGGAACATACTTGGGAATGGTTTATAAAAGAAGTACAAAGTAAGTTGAGTTGAAAATTGGATAAAAGAAGATGAGGTGAAAGAGATGAAAAAATTTTTATTTTTCCATTTGTTATTATTAGTTATTACAAATTTTGCTTTTGCAGGAGACATTTCAAAATACGAATTCATGGGTTTTTCTAAAGATTTAAGATATTGCGCTTTTGAAACTTACGGTATTCAAGATGGAAGCGGATTCCCCTATTCCGAGATTTACATTATTAATGTCGATAAAAATGCATATCAGACAAAACCTTATCAATATTGTAATGATGAAGATACCAATATTGATAAAACTCGAAAAGTAGTACTTAAGATGGCTGTACCATTCTTGAAAAAATACGGTATTGAAAAATCTCAACAAGGAACATTGCTTTTCAATAAACCAAAGAATTTACATTCATGTAATTTCAAGATCAAAAATAAAAAATGTTCCTTAAAACTCTTGGAAAGAGAATTGGATGATCCAACAACGGATTTTGTGAATGAAAAAATATTTGAACTGCAATTAATTGTAGATGGTAAAATAACAATTTTACAAAAAGACTCTAAGCTTCCGGAATCAAGAGGGTGCCCATATAAGTACCGTTTGTTATCCGCATATTATCACACAAATAAGATTGCGATTTTTGTTGAATATGATGATTACGGATTTGAAGGCCCTAATGTGAGGCAATTATTAGTAACAGGAATAATTGACTGTTGAAAATAAAGCCAAGGATTCATTGTATATGGAGAAAATTAAATGAACGGGACAGTGATAAACCACAACAAACTGAATCAACTAATCATTGCCAATCAGGAGCGCTACCTCAAGCGGCAGGCGGCTATGGGGCCGGAAGGGAAGACATGCCCAATCTGTCATGGAGAGAACAGGGAATGCCGGTATTTTGAGTTGCAAGAAAGACCGGGACTTCCAACCGGCTCCCCTGAGGAGAGCCTTAATACGGTACAAGATAGGGAAGATTACCGGACTACTCGGTTGAAAACCGTTAAAGAAGGCCTTTTAGGACGGATGGTAACCGTTTCCGACTTTGACGGTGAATATACGGTGGATTTGGGCAAGAGCTTAATTGTCGCCGGGCGCTATCTTAATCTTGAACAACCTTTAGAAGAGATACCCTTGCTGAAGGAAATTATGAACCGGCTTATTCCGGGTGATCCGGAAAGACAACCGGTGTCGAGGGTTTGTTTTTCTTCATTGGTTTTAAAGAGCGAAGAGATCCCGAATTTGATGAATTTGAATGAAGCGAGCCGGCAAATGATTAACGATACCATCCGAGAAAAAATGGTCCAAGAAAACATCCATTCATCCTGGGAATGGTTACCGGTCCTACTCCGTGGCAAAGAGATCAGCCATCTTCCGGAGGGGAAAAAATACTTCAATGCTGTCGAACTGCTTGATAAAGAGACTTTTTGCAGATGTCTGGAACTAGTATACCAGCACTTTTCCAGTGTAGAAGATGAATTTTTAGCCCGGATGAATCCCACTAACATCAACCAATGCCGGTATCCTTGCGAAGATTACCATCAGAGCCGGGCAAAGATCAAAAAAACGCTTAAACAAGCCCAAGCGGCTATCCTAGCCAAACTTAATACCATTAAGGAAGGTCAAGTTGATGAATGATTTTTACCTAATAATTGAAGATCCGGAATCTTCGGCTAAAATCTACCTAGGTGAGATCAGCTTAGACCCGGAAGAACGGACCGCCATGTTACTGGCAGATACCCACCGGATACCGAAGCAACCGTTGCTCATCCCGCTTATTTACCGTAATCCGGAAATGTCCGACTTTCTCAACTTGAAATTCCCCCTGATCTCGGATAAGCTCAAAAACATCCTCGACGAGTATGTCACCTCACGAATATTTTACCGGCCGGTCTTTTTAGAATATCAAGGAAGTTATGAACCCTATTACTACCTGGTGCCACCTTGCTATGAAGGGATCGACTTTTCGCATAGCGACTGTATAAAGGATGATGACCTTCCGGGTAGGGTCAAGATTGGCGAGGGAGGATTTAATCTTCGACCCAGCATGGCTGGGAAGGATGACATCTTTCGCCTGTCAGGGCTCAACCCGCGGCAGATCATAATAACTCACCGGTTAAAACAGCTCCTTACCGACAACGGAGTTATCGGAGTCAGGTATACCCCTACTTATCGATATCAGGATGGGGAGAAGCAGATAGGGAGCCAGCTGAAAGCCACCCTAGCCAACGAAAGCAAGATAACTAATGGAATAGATGAAACAGAACTGTTACGTCAAAAGGCGCAACGGATCCGGGAAGCCCAAGCACAAGCCGGCCGGGCAAGAGTTGGGAAACGTTAATGGAATGGTTGCGAAATTATGGGAGCTAATCCCCAAATTACTAATATAAGTATTGATGCTTAGTTCAGAATGGTTATGGACATTAGATAAGGCAACTTTTTTAAACCATAGTCACCCCGAAAAACCTGAGATTCTATTTTGGAGTCGACTGGCTAGATGAAAAATTGCAAAGAGAAGGAGTAATTCCAAGATGAGAAAAGCAGAAACTTCCAACTCGTTAGGTTTATATTTAATTTTTTTTGGTTTGTTAGAATTAGGTTTAGCCTGCTTTTTTTCAATATTTATTTGGATTAGTTTGTTAGAATATGATTTCATTTTACCTACAGTAATTAATCTTTCTTTGTTAGGAATTACCTTGGTTTATGGTATTGGACAATTTTTTTATCGAAAGAAGGCAAGGGTATATCTATTTGGATTAATGATGAGAATCTTTTTTATTGGCTCAGTTTTTATTTTATATCAAATTGGATTTGCACCATTTGTCCCAGATACGAGTAACTATATTTGGCTGATTATATCGATTATAGTTTATATTATCTCAGCAATTTATTGGTACAAAAAAGAAGCCAGTGTTTGGGAATTAACTTTAGAAGGTCTACAAAAATGTGGAAAGTTGAATGTGAAAAAAGGATATTTTAAAATTTGCGAAGGTTTTTATTCTGAAATTGTTGGACAAGTATTTTGAAGGTGTTTTTATGGTTCTTTTTCTGAGGTTTGGACTATTTTTCATGAGCTATGTGGCAGGAATGGCTTTTGGTAAGTTTTTGTTATATACAATCGAAATCCGTAAACTCGAAAAGAAACTGGGAATCGAGTTCCTAACGGAGTTTGGCGAGATTAAAGATAAAAAGAGAGTAAAGCTAAACCGGAAACTAAAGAAACCGTTAGAGCCTTAATAAGGGCTATCATTTAGCGAAAGAGAGGTCTTCAGATGACGCAATCAAATGAAATAAAAACGACCCCTTATCCTTTACCAGTCCATGGGGTTATCAAAATGTCAATTGTCCAAACACTGCCATTTATTTTGATGGGATTATCTTTCCTAGCCTCAGCCTTTCTCTTCTCATTGTGGTGGAACCTGATCCCGATTATTTTGGGATTGTTCTTTTTAATCATAGGTTGTTCCATGACGTTTACCGATGCAAATTCTTTTACTGTTACTGAAGCTTATTTTGAACGCAAGACCTGTTTTAAAACGCAACGTTTCCCTTGGGCGGAGATAGCTGAGGTTAAAATGTATGATTTAGGAATAATCAAGCGAATCGACTTAATGGGTGCGAAAAAACCCAGCCTCTGTAGGCAAATTTTGAACCCGGGCGCTCCGGTATCTTCAGTTCCGGTTAATTATGTTAAAAATATCGATGCCGAGCGGTTAGTGATGACAATCCAACAGATTTTATCAGAGCGAGCAACATTGGGTAAGGAGGAGTTAACCCAAGATGAAGAGCCTTTAAAAACAGAGGTAAAACCGGTAAAAGTAAGATTCCTACCGGTTCTAGTGGGGTGCTTAATTCTTGCTGGCGGAGGTTTTGCATTTATTATAGCCGGTAGAGAGATATTTGATTTTGATTTCGAGACTACCTTAATGTTATTGGCTTTTATCATTCAACCATTACTCAGTTTCATAATTGGAATTATTTTAGGCCTCTGGGTAGGACATTGGCCGTCATTTGAAATAGGGATGATTGTGGTGATTTCTTTTATTAGAAATATAGACAAACTTATCAGAGGGGAAATTGACGCCAGCGGCTGGGGCTGGGGCTGGCTGGGTTTAATCATAAGTATTGCGGTTGTATCAGGATGTCTTGCCGGTGGCGCCTCTGTGGGGAGAAGGCTAAAGAAACCTGATCGATTTGGGCGGTCGGACGCTGAAATGTAACTGTGCCAAGTGTTTAACATACCGATAAACCGGATAAAGAAAGTATGAAAGGTGGTTCTGAGTGGTACAGCCTATCGGACCAACGACGGAACAAGTTGAGAAGTCATATCCCAAAACAATCGTTTATAACAAGCTTAATAAATTAATCATCGCTCGCCGCCGGGAAATGGAAAACAATTTTCAAAAGGACTGTCCATTTTGCCAGGGAGAGGATCCGGGGTGCAACTATTTCAGTCCTTTTTTAGCAGAAACTGCTATAATCGAATCTTCATCTCAGAGGACGGCCGATTCCCAGTGGGTAGCGGAGGCCCAGACTTTTTTGGAAAAAATAAGAGGAGCTATGGCCGGACAAGTCATCACCATCAAAGCCGGTCTGATCGAGTATGATTTTGACCTAGGTGCAAATCTTAGTTTAGCCAAACGGTATCTTAATTTGTACGCTGCTTATCCGGAACTTCCTTTTTTAAGCGACCTCGGAAACAGGCTAGGTTTTTATCCCAGACCGTTCGGGGAGAATTCAGACCAGGACATCCAGTCTTGGATACCGTTTCCCTCACTTTTGATCCGGTCGGCTCAGTTTGACTTCGGAGAACTCACGAAAAAATCCTGTGCTGAGCTTACCAACTGGTATCGGGCGGTGTTGAATGACCAAAGCGAGACCGGACAATTGTACCTTGGGCTTCAGCTTATTCCGATCGATCCCGACGATGACCCCTGGGGGAATATCATCCCCGGAAACACTGGAGAAAAGACGCCTTATTTTGCGGAAATTGTAGATATTCGGTCCTATCTGAGATTGGAAAAGTACATTTTTCAACGCCTCTCTGATATTGAAGAGAGAATTTTGAGCCGGCAAGCAATGAACAAACCGGGCGAATCTGAGTATCCATGCTCTAACTTAGAACAGCTCCATAAAGAACTGCGCCACGAATTTACTGAAATAGTGGAGACGGTCAAGTTTAGAATTAACGAATGGAGATGAATGAATGGCATATTATCTCATAGAAGAAGACCCCGATTCGGAATTTCAAATCAGTCTAGGCACAGTTCCTTTGGGACGTGAAGAGCGTAAAGCAATGCTGTTGGGGGAGATGAAGTTTATTCCGGGAGAATCTTTGACAATTCCATTGGCCTACCCTCCCGGTGAAAACATGTCGGATTTCATGAATCATAAGTATCCGATAATATCGCCGAGGTTCAAGGATCTTTTGGAAGAAGCCGCCACTGATCGTTTGTTTTATAGAGAGATATATTTGGAAGATGATACATATCAATACCCCTATTATTACTTGGCAGCGCCCAAATACGACTGTATCGATTATAAAAATAGCAGCTGTATAAAAGATGAGCGAATGCCCGGAGGTATCCGGATTAAAAAAGGGTTTTATATTCGTAACGCTGCCGTACCAAAAGCGGATATTTTTCGAGCGCAAGGTTTATCTAACCGGAGATTGATAATTTCGGAACGTCTTAAGAAATTGATGGAAGCAAACAACCTTAAAGGAATTCAATATATTGAGACTACTAAGGTTAGCGATATGGAAGAAACTATAGAAGGTTTAGGAGGGACCCAAAATGAGTCAATCAAATTCGGAGTATATCGGCTATGAGAAAATTGTCAAAAAAGCGCTGGGCGGTAAGGAACTGGTAGATAAACGCAGGAGTGTCAAGGATCGGAATAAACAGTTATATTTTAAACTGGTCAGCTTAGAGATTATTCGGAAAATCAATGATCATGTCCGCATCAAGTTTTCGGGAAAAATTCAAAGCGACCAGAAAGATGAATTTATCAAGATGGCCGACTCCGAAACAACTATTGAATTTGATTACCAAGACGACCAAGGAAATGAAAAAGCGTTATTTCGGGGAATTGTCGCCAATATTGAAGTCAAGCTTAATGCCCAGGATATCTTGGAAATTGAAGGAGTATCCCATACTTACCTGTTGGATCAAGAACTTAAAAGCCGCTCTTTCCCGGATAATACCGTGAAATATAGCCAATTAATCGAGAATATCTTGGCTGAATATAAAGGGGCCGGTTATGGAGACATCGTAACGAATGGCACTCCTTTAAGCGAATTTATTCTCCAGTACCGGGAGACGGATTGGGAATTTCTAAAGCGTTTGGCGTCTCATTTTAAAACCGGTTTAGTGGCGACTGCGGAGATTAATAAACCCCATTTTTATTTCGGGATTCCGGACCAAAATTTGATAACCTTAACGGACAGTATGCCAAACAGTGAAATCGGTTCCGAGGATAACGAACGAATTCTTCAGCTGAAAAGGACAACTATTGATTGCCGGTGTATAGACGGCAAATATATCGGTAAGTATGGAAAAAAAGAAATCCTTAGCTACGAATTGAGGACCTATCGGGTCTTAAATATCGGAGACACGATACAAATTAGAAAATGGACCAAATCAATCCCGCTGAAAAAGAATACCGCCCCAGACACATTCAGCGACATCCAAGAGTTAACCTTTTATGTTTATGAATCGAAAGCCGTCATGGAGAAGAGCCGTTTCAGTTTTTATTATCAGTTGGTCTTTGAAGAGGAACTAAGCATGGATCTGCTTAGTAATCAACAGATAACCGGACTATCATTGGAAGGGACGGTGATTGGCAGAGAAAAGGATTATATCCGCGTTCACCTTCAAATTGATAAAGACTATGAAAAGGAACATAAAGTAAAAAATAACGCTATTCAAAAAGGAGCGCTTTTTCCCTATGTCACCCCGTATACGGCCGAAGGGAACACCGGTTGGTACTGTATGCCGGAAGAGGGTGACATGGTAAATCTTTACTTTCCCAGCCATAATGAAACCAGTGGAATTATCTCGAGTTCCATTCGGAGACAAACCCAAGATAGCGATAAGATCACCGATCCGGCAGTTAAATATTTTCGGCATAAGAACACGGAGGTTCGTTTCAGTGAGAACCACATCTTGATCACTCTCAATCAATACGATGAGAAAAACAAAACAGATGTGGCGCTAGTCTCGATAGAGCTTGATGAAGCCGCAGGGCTCAAAATATTCGGCCAGAAAGATGTGAAAATCACCGCCGGGAACGATATTGTTATCCAATCAACCAACGGCGCAGTCAAAATTTCCGCCGGTTCATTAATAGACATGACCTGTCAAAACAGCGGCATCTCCATGAATGGAACTACCCAACTAAAAGGAAAAGAAATCAAGCATAACTAAGCGACCGGGAATATGTATGGGAGGTATCAATGTGAGCAGTTACGCCGATATAAAAATTATTTTGAAGATGGGTGGCGAAACCATTGAGTTCGATAATAACAGACTGACTGCTTTTCAAATTGTCAAAACATTTAACGATCACTTTAAAATCAGCTTTAAAGGCGAAGTAACGGCAAACCAAGATAAATATTACGAAATGGCCGTTTATGAAGTTCATGTGGAAGTTTATTTTAACCCGGCAAACACCCTCATCTTTAATGGAGTACTTACCCGGATTACCGTTCATCCCAATCCTGAAGAAAGAACAGTCCAGGTGGAGATTGAAGGGGCTTCTTATACCCATTATTTGGATGTGAATTTGTTTAATCGGGCTTTTCAAGATCAGGCCATGACTTATCAAACATTGGTGGATACGATTACCAAAACTTATTATAAGGCTTTGGGAGAAGAGTTGGCCAACGCCGACAAGCCGATTGAAACCTTTACTCTGCAGTATCAGGAGACCGACTGGCAGTTTTTAAAGCGAATGGCGTCCCGTTTGCATATCGGTTTGGTACCGGAAGTCACCCGTGAAAACATTAAATTTTATTTTGGAATGCCGGAATTGAAAGAAAGAGGCGTATTAAAAGAAATTGCCCCCTTTTACGGCATCCGCAAAAGGCTCCGGGACTATCGGGAACTGATCGCAAGCGGGATTTCGGATGTGGTGGAAGACGACTTTCTATCGTTTGATTTTAAGACCGATGAACTCTTTAATATCGGCGACTATGTTTACTTGGATTCCGATAACAAAAACGCCAAGTTGTATGTTTACCAAGCAACCATGACTCTGGAAGGAAGTCTTTTCAGATGTTACTGCGCGGTATCGCCTTTATACGGACTGAAGCAAAAGAAAACCTATAACCCTAGGATTACCGGGTTGTCGTTGGAAGGCAAAATAGTCGCAGTCGGTGGCGCAGACAGCTCCAAAGATTACGTTAAAGTATTATTGCCCATGGGTGTTTCCACTGATAAAGAGAAGGCCTGTTGGTTTAGGTATGCTACTCCATACACTGCTGCAGGTAACACCGGTTGGTACTGGATGCCGGAAGTAAATGACTCCGTCTTGCTTTATTTCCCCACCTGCAAAGAAGAAGAGGCGATGGTAACCACTTCGGTCCGGCGTCAGGAAAGTGAGAGCGAACGTTTGCAAGATCCGAATGCGGCCTATCTCCGGACCGGTTTTGAAAAAGAATTATTGTTTAAAGAAGGCCAAATAACCCTAACCGGTAAAGACCAAGGGCTTCATATTTATCTTGATCAAAAACAAGGGATAACCATTGAAAGCCCTTCCGAGCTTGGGCTTCAAGCTGATAACAATTTGATGCTGCAGGCTGGAAGGAACTTGGTAATCTCCGCCCAAGGCGACCAAAGCGCCATTCAATTGAAACATAAGGATGGTAAAGGGAATAACCTCATTTTGAATGCGGATGGCGGTATTGGGTTTAAGGGGAAGGTGGAGAAGGAGAGCGGGAAGTTGTCTAGAGATGATGGATGTGAT
>Ga0123334_1003771_pt1 | contig 16073 bp, 14 predicted proteins | sample BiotimSIPDNA_FD_89706 | JGI IMG/M metagenome (GOLD analysis project Ga0123334, IMG submission 89706) | Anaerobic biogas reactor microbial communites from Washington, USA - Biogas_R1 time_0 SIP DNA | ecosystem: Engineered > Bioreactor > Anaerobic > Unclassified | place: Washington, USA... | reverse complement strand
CAGCCGGAACGGCGGCATGCTATTACCTGACCACCAAGGCTGAGCAAGCTTACAGCCGGATAGCGTTTTCGGACGGGGATTACCTGATCTTCGGCAGGGAAACAAGAGGATTGCCGATGCCGCTGCTTTCCCGGAATTGGGATCGTGCGTTCAGGATACCGATGCGGGACAGTCTCCGGTCATTGAACCTGTCCAACGCTGTTGCCATCGTACTGTACGAGGCTCTGAGGCAGTCTAATTTCACAAATCTATTATAAACTGATGCTTATATACAAAATCATCCATGCCCCGTTTCGTATTGACAAGATTTTCTCATGCCCATACAATGTTAATTGTTTGTCAAAAAAATGTTAAATCTTGCAGGTGGTTAAGGAATGAGTACTTCGGATATTGTAAAGATTGCACTTGAGTTTGCGGGGGGGCTTGGTCTATTTCTATACGGCATGAAGCTTATGAGCGAAAATCTTGAAAAGGCGGCCGGCAACAAGCTTAAATCGCTCCTGAGTATATTGACAAAAAACAGGTTTATGGCAGTGATCATCGGCGCACTGTTTACGATGCTGATACAGAGCTCATCCGCGACGACCGTAATGGTCGTTGGTTTTATAAATGCCGGGCTTATGAGTCTGACGCAATCCGTCGGCGTGATCATGGGAGCCAATATCGGGACAACGATAACGGCGCAGCTGGTTGCATTCAACTTGAGCAAAATAGCGCCGGCTTTTCTTTTTATCGGAGTATTACTGGTATTCTTTGCAAATAAGAAGAAGATAACCGTAGTGGGCGCTTCGATCGCAGGCTTCGGTATGCTTTTTATTGGTATGTCTTTCATGTCTTCGGCCATGAAGCCGCTGCAGAGCCTGGAAGGACTGCAGGAGACCGTCCTAAAGTTTGAAAATCCCGTATACGGCATACTTGCCGGTGCGGTCTTTACCGCAGTCATACAGAGTTCCTCGGCATCCGTCGGTATTATGCAGGCGATGGCTTCGCAGGGATTGATAGGCCTGCATGGCTCCGTTTACATCGTTCTCGGCCAGAATATAGGAACCTGCATCACCGCAATACTTGCGTGCATCAGAACGACGAAAAATGCAAAGCGGGCGGCATTGATACACTTGATGTTCAATGTTGTAGGCGCAATTGTATTTTCTGTTTTACTATCTTTCATCCCCATCGCGGATTGGATTATAAAGCTGTCACCCAACAATGCGATGAGGCAGATAGCGAACTTCCATGTACTGTTTAATATATCCATGACATTGTTGCTGTTTCCATTCGGAAACCTGCTGGTTGCGGCCTCCAGGAAGATGGTAAAAGGCGAGGAGACGGAAGAGGAGCCTCAGAAGCTGCTGTTTATAGATGAGAGGCTGTTCAATATGCCCGGGATTGCACAGATGCAGATACAAAAGGAAATCATGAGGATGGCGCGCCTTACCAGGGAGAACATCACAGATGCGGTGGCGGCATTCACAACGGGTGACGATTCCCTGATAAGCGGAGTATATAAGAAAGAACAGGTCATCGATTACCTGAACCATGAGATCACCAGATACCTTGTTAAAGCAAACCAATCCGATATTACCGAAGAAGACAAAATCGTGATAGGCTCCTTCTTCCATGTTGTGACCGATCTTGAACGGATCGGGGATCATGCGGAAAACATTGTCGAGTTTGCCGAAACCCGCATAGACGGTTCGATGGTTTTTTCAGCCGAAGCCATTGAAGAACTGCAGATGATATCCCAAAGGGTGTTTGAACTGCTTGACATCTCCTGCGCAATACTGGAGCGCAGGGATAGGAAGACCGCAAAAGCGACGGTCGCCCCGCTGGAGCAGAGAATCGACGACATGGAGAAAAACTTAAAGCAAAAGCATATTGACAGGCTGAATTCGAATCTATGCGCACCGCGGGCCGGAACAATCTTTATCGAGATATTATCCAACCTTGAGAGGGTAGCCGATCATGCAACCAATATTGCATATTCGGTGCTTCAAGACGCATGATGCAGGTTTGATAACATTTTAACAAGCGCCTTGAACATGAACTTGTGATAGAGTATAATATTTCTGGCAAAAATATGTTGATAAGGAGTGCACATTATGGATAAAAAAACATTGAGGGATATAGATGTTAAGGGAAAAAAGGTCATCGTCAGGGTGGACTTCAATGTACCGCAGAATGATGAAGGTAAAATCACCGACGACAACCGTATACAAGCCGCACTGCCCACAATCAAATATCTGATGGATCAGCATGCGAAGATCATACTTTGTTCGCACCTTGGCCGTCCGAAGGGGCAGGTAAACGCCAAGTATTCGCTCAAGCCCTGCGCCGCACGGCTTTCCGAACTGTTGGGCGTCGATGTCCCGATCGCGGCGGATGTGGTAGGAGAATCGGCCAGGAGCATGGCGGCGGATTTGGAGCCCGGCCAGGTCATGATGCTGGAAAATGTACGGTTCGAAGCCGGCGAAGAAAAGAACGACAGGGATCTTTCAAAGAAATTTGCCGACCTTGCCGAAGTGTATGTTAACGATGCGTTCGGAACAGCCCACAGAGCCCATTCCTCCACAGCCGGTATCGCCGAGTTCCTTCCGTCGGCCATGGGCTTTTTGATTGAAAAGGAAGTCAGCATCATGGGTAAGGCTCTTGAGAATCCGGAGCGTCCCTTTATCGCCATACTCGGCGGAGCCAAGGTCAAGGATAAAATCGGCGTGATCCGAAATCTGCTTGACAAGGTGGATGCGCTGATCATCGGCGGTGGAATGAGCTATACCTTCCAGAAAGCCCTCGGACGCGGCATAGGCAATTCGCTGCTTGATGCCGAAAATGTGGAATTTGCAAAGGAAATGATGGATCTTGCGGCCAAGAAGGGCGTGAAAATAGTGCTGCCAGTGGATAATGAGGCTGCCCGTGAGTTTTCAAACGACGCGGAGAAGCAAACATTCCGCAGCGAGATCCCGGATGGTTGGGAAGGCCTCGATATAGGCCCGGAAACACGCAAACTGTTTGCAGACCTGATTTCAACGGCCAAAACAGTTATTTGGAACGGACCTGTCGGCGTATTTGAATTTCCGAACTTTGCCGAAGGCACAAAAGCCGTGGCCAGGGCATTGTCAGAAATCTCCGGTACGACTATAATAGGCGGTGGGGATTCCGCTGCGGCAGTCGAGCAGCTGGGCTTTGCCGACAAGATGACGCACATATCCACCGGCGGCGGAGCTTCTTTGGAATTCCTTGAAGGAATTGTATTGCCCGGCATCGCGGCACTGTCGGATAAATAGCATATAATAACCGTCAGCTGGAATACTTTAGCCCGGCTTATAAACAGCCGGGTTATTTAATAGGAGGATGAAATGAGACTGCCAATTATTGCAGGCAATTGGAAAATGAACAAGACAATTGAGGAAGCCGCCGAATTGGTAACAGCCTTGAAGGACAAGGTTGCGAATGCGGATTGCGAGGTTGTCGTATGCCCGCCGTTTGTCAGCCTTGAGGCTGTGATAAAGGCTGCCGCTGGCACGAACATCAAGGTTGGCGCACAGAACTGCCACTTTGAAGATTCCGGAGCGTATACCGGGGAGATTTCACCGGTTTTCTTAAAAGCCATGGGTGTTGAATATGTCATCATCGGCCATAGCGAAAGAAGACAATACTTTGCTGAAACCGATGAAACCGTCAATGCAAAGATCAAGGCGGCGCTGAAGCACGGCCTGAAGCCGATTGTCTGCGTCGGGGAATCGCTGGACCAGCGCGAACGGGGTGTAACCGAAACGCTTGTCAAATACCAGACCCAGGCCGCGCTGTCGGGCCTCAGCGAAGAAGAGACGGAGCAAATCGTGATCGCTTATGAGCCCATATGGGCGATCGGCACGGGTAAAACCGCTACGGCCGAAGACGCCAACGAAGTGATAGGCTTTATAAGGGATCAGGTGGAGCGCGACTTCGGCAGGAGGGCGGCCTCAAAGATCAGGATACAATACGGCGGCTCCATGAAGCCGGACAATGTCAAAGAGCTTATGCAAAAACCCGAGATCGACGGAGGACTTGTCGGCGGGGCTTCGCTCAAGGCAGGCGACTTTGCGGCAATCGTCAATTACAACAAGTGAGGATACTGTAATGGCTAAAGACTTGACGGTGCTTATCATCATGGACGGCTACGGCATCGGGCCCGCCGATGCGTGCAATGCCGTGACCAGTGCGAAAAAGCCGAATCTTGACAGATTGTTTTCGGAATATCCGAATACGACAATCAAATGCTACGGGCTCAATGTCGGGCTTCCGGAAGGGCAGATGGGAAACAGCGAGGTCGGGCACCTGAACCTCGGGGCGGGCAGGATTATCTACCAGCCGCTGACCAGAATATCGAAATCGATAGAAGACGGCGATTTTTTCCGAAATCCGGCGCTTTTGGGCGCTATTGAAAATGTTAAGAAACACGGCACCACGCTGCATTTGATGGGTCTCGTATCCGACGGCGGCGTGCACAGCCACATGGATCATCTTCTGGGCCTTGTAATGCTGGCAAAGGATTCCGGTATTCAGGATGTTTTCATACACTGCTTCATGGACGGCAGGGATGTTCCCCCAAGGAGCGGCCTCGGTTTTATCGAAGAACTCGAGCAGCGCCTCGGTGAGATCGGTGTCGGCAAAATCGCCGGCATATCCGGGCGTTTCTATGCCATGGACAGGGACAATATATGGGACAGGGTTGAAAAGGCTTACAATGCGCTTGTGTTCGGGGATGCGAACAGGTACGCTTCGGCCGTATCAATCATGAAGGAATCCTATTCCAGGGATGTTACTGACGAGTTCATAGTGCCGTCCGTCGTTCAGAAGGGCGGAAAGCCTCTGGCCGTCATCGGGGAAAACGACTCTGTGATATTCTTCAACTTCCGCCCCGACAGGGCGAGGCAGTTGACCAGGGCATTCATTGAGCAGGATTTCTCCGCCTTTGAAAGAAAAAAAGGCTGTTTCCCGGTCTATTTTGTTTCGCTGACAAACTACGATTCGGATTTTACGAATATCCATGTCGCCTATGAACCCGAGGAATATGCGAACACATTGGGCGAATACCTGGCAAAGAACAAGCTCCCGCAGCTTCGGATTGCGGAAACCCAGAAGTATGCTCATGTGACATATTTTTTCAACGGGGGAGTGGAGGAGCCGAATCCGCTTGAGGACAGGATATTGATCGATTCTCCCAAAATCAATACATTCGATGAGAAACCGGAAATGAGCGCTTATGAGGTTACCGACGAAGTGGTCAGGCAGATCGAATCCGGCAAGTACCGCGTCATTATCATGAACTATGCAAACTGCGACATGGTTGGGCACACCGGCGTCCTGCAGGCCGCGGTTGACGCGGTCGAGGCGGTGGACAGGTGCGTGGGCAGGGTTGTTGAGGCTGTTCAACAGCAGGGCGGCAGATTGATCATAACCGCCGATCACGGCAATGCTGAGAAGATGTTCGACTGCCAGACCGGCGAGCCCTATACCGCGCATACATCCGATAATCCGGTGCCGCTTTTACTGGTGGACGACAGATTCATGGAAAAAGGGCTTAGAAGCGATGGAATACTGGCTGATGTCGCACCGACATTGCTCGATATTATGGGGCTTGAAAAGCCTGCTGAGATGACCGGCAGCACTCTGATCATAAGACCATAAGAAAATGCAAGTTAAAAGGTAGGAGTATCTTGACTTTGATTTGCATATTATGTATGATGTTAGCAAACAAGACCGTTGAAGCGGAAGATTAGCATGAATCCGGGCATGAAAGAGAATGGTATCGCCGGCTGAAAGTACCATATGTGTCGGTTTGCGAAAGTGCGCCGCGGAGGTTCCTTTTTATAAGGCGGGTCGAGCCCGATACAGCTTGCAGAAAGCGCCCGCAGAATATGCGGGAAATGGAGTGGAACCGCGGTAAGCCCGTCTTCATGTAATTGAAGGCGGGCTTTATTTATAAACATAATGAAGCAGTCTGTTCAATAGCAAAAGGGTCCGATGCCCTTGAGCTTTTTATTAATTAAGAGGGTGAGAGTCATGACGTCATATTTAAGGAGCGATATCGATGCGGCGATGAAGAGGGATCCTGCGGCAAGAAGCCGTTTTGAGGTTTTCCTTTGCTATCCCGGAATCAAAGCGATCGCATCGCACAGGATTGCACACTGGCTATACAACAAAAAATTCAGGTTCGTCGCAAGGCTTATAAGCCAGATGTCGCGTTTTTTTACGGGTATCGAGATCCATCCCGGCGCAAAGATCGGCAGAGGTTTTTTTATTGACCACGGTATGGGCGTTGTGATCGGCGAGACCTGCGAGATAGGCGATAATGTAACGCTGTACCAGGGCGTCACGCTCGGCGGCACCGGCAAGGATACCGGAAAGCGCCATCCGACCATCGGCAGCAATGTGATGATCGGCGCCGGTGCAAAGGTGCTCGGCCCGTTCAGGGTCGGCGACGGCTCGAAGATCGGCGCAGGCGCAATCGTATTAAAGGAGGTGCCGCCCGGCTGCACGGTGGTCGGCAATCCGGGGCACATAATCAAATGCACAGAGCAGGAGGCGCAGCGGGTGTGCGTCGACATGGACCAGATACACTTGCCGGATCCCATCGAAAACGAACTCGAGCAGCTGCGTTGTCAACTCAGGGAACTGCAGGAGAAAATACATGTGGCGAATCAAGGGGGTTCAAAGTGAGCACGAAGTTCAAGATCTATAACTCAAAATCCAGGGAGATTGAAGATTTCAAGCCTTTTGAGGAAGGCAAAGTAAAAATGTACGTATGCGGACCGACCGTATATGATTATATCCACGTAGGCAACGCCCGGCCGATTGTTGTGTTTGATGTGCTGCACAGATATCTGAAGCACATGGGCTATGATGTGAAATATGTGCAGAACTTTACCGACATTGACGACAGAATCATCGTCAAGGCGATAGGGGAAAGCGTCGACTACAGCGTTATTGCAAAGCGCTATATGCAGGCATTCGAGGAGGATACCAAAGACTTGAACCTGCTGTGTCCGGATGTCGCGCCCAAAGCCACCGAGCATATAGGCGAGATCATAAAGCTGATTCAAAAGCTCGAGCAAAAGGGAATCGCTTATCAAATCGACGACGGTGTCTATTTCGACACATCACGTTACGCGGACTACGGCAATATTTCGGGCAGGAACCTCGAGGAACTGCAGGCCGGCGTGCGCATCGAGGTCGACGACCAGAAGAGAAACCCGATGGACTTCGCGCTATGGAAAGCTGAAAAGCCCGGCGAGCCATCATGGGACAGCCCGTGGGGCAAGGGGCGGCCCGGATGGCACATCGAGTGCTCGGCCATGTCGATGAAGCACCTCGGCGAGACTCTGGACATACACGGCGGCGGTTCCGACCTGCTGTTCCCTCACCATGAGAATGAGGCGGCGCAGAGCACCGGAGCCACAGGCAGGGAATTTGTGCGCTACTGGATGCATAACGGCTACATCAACATCAACAACCAAAAGATGAGCAAATCCCTCGGCAACTTCTTTACCGTCAGGGATATCAGGCAGCAGTTTGACCTGGAGGTGCTCCGGTTCTTCCTGCTTTCGGTGCATTACAGAAGTCCGGTTAATTTCTCGCTTGAATTGATGGAGCAGGCCAAGGCGGGTCTTGACAGACTGTACAATGCGCGCGACACATGGAAGGACTATGCAGGCGCCGGGGAAACCTCACAGGAGATCGGAGACATAGTTTCCAATTTCCACGAATGCTTCCTGTCGGATATGAACAACGACCTGAACACGGCGGGCGCGATAGGAGAGATGTTTAAGTTTGTCAATTCCTGCAACTCCTTTTTTGACTCGCACAAGGCTTCGGCAGCCGATTATGCGGCTGCGCTTGCCTCGCTTGCGGAACATGCGGGCATACTCGGAATACTCAGCCGCGACGGCATTAAAGTGCCCGACGAAGTGGCCGGACTGCTTGAAAAAAGGCGGCAGGCCCGTGCAGACAGGGACTGGAAGCTGTCGGATGAGTTGAGGGATCAAATCCATGGTATGGGCTATACGGTCGAAGACACCCCGAAGGGTCAGAAGATAAAGAAACTGTGATATTTCAATTGACAATGATATTATGCCATAACTATAATGTTTTGTGTTGATACCAACAATACCGGATGACCACGGCGGGAGAGGCCGGCGATAAGCCGGAGCCGAAGGAGCACTTGGTGATGAACTCTCAGGCAAAAGGACCGCCGTGCGACGAAACTCTGGATACCCGTTTTTCGGGCCGAAGGGGCAACTCTTGCTATGAAAAAGCTATGCCAAGAGGAATCTCTCAGGTATTTGGACAGAGGCGCCGTTTCATTGCGGTGTCTTTTTTATTGAACATTGCGAAGCAATCCGTTCAAAACCGAAGGGGTTCGATGCGGCTGAGGTTTTCGGAAAGAACATTGCGAAGCAATCCGTTCAAAACCGAAGGGGCTCGATGCCGCTGAGGTTTTCGGAAAGAACATTGCGAAGCAATCCGTTCATTGATGCAAGGAGAAGGGAGATTCTATGGAGATTAAGAAAACGCCTCTGTATAACAGGCACATCGCTTCCGGCGGCAAGGTTGTCGAGTTCGCCGGGTACATGCTCCCAGTGCAGTATTCCGGAATTATCGTCGAGCACCATGCCGTCCGCAGCGCGTGCGGCATATTCGATGTTTCACACATGGGCGAAATCAGAGTGGACGGCCCGGGCGCATGCGGTTTTCTGCAGCGTTTGCTTCCGAATGATATATCCGGCATGAAACCCGGCAATATTAAGTATAGCCCGATGTGCAACGAACACGGCGGTATTGTGGACGATCTGCTTGTTTATAAATATGCGGATGACCTTTATATGCTGGTCGTCAATGCATCGAACAAGGATAAGGATTATGCGCATATCGCTTCGGCTGCAAACGGCGAGGCCGGTATCCTGGATATATCCGAGTCGATTACACAGATAGCGCTGCAGGGCCCGCTCGCGGAAGCTATCATGATGAAGTTGGCTCCTTGTGTACCCAAAAAGTACTACAGCTTTATCGAGACCGAGCTTTTGGGAACCAGATGCACATTGTCCCGTACGGGCTACACCGGCGAGGACGGCTTCGAGGTTTACTGCCCGAACAGTCTGGCCGAACCGCTCTGGGACGAGCTGATAAAAGCGGGGGACGGCAACGTGACCCTGTGCGGACTCGGGGCAAGGGATACGCTCCGGTTCGAAGCAAGCATGCCGCTTTACGGGCATGAGATGAATGATGAAACAACTCCGCTGGAGGCCGGGCTTTCACGCTTTGTAAAGCTTGCCAAGGACAGCAGTTTTATCGGAAAAGAACCGCTCGTCCGGCAGCAGGCCGAAGGAATCAAAAGAAGGCTGTGCGGCATTGAAATCCTGAGCCGCGGTATCGCCAGGGACGGAGCGGAGGTCTATCACAACCATAAGCCGGTGGGGCATGTGACATCAGGCACCATGTCACCGACACTCGGCAAGGCGCTGGCGATGGCAATCGTAGAGCTGCCGTACAATGAACCCGGAACCCAGCTTTCCGTAGAGGTCAGGGGAAAAATGCTGGATGCAAGAGTAATTGAAATGCCTTTTTATAAAAGGAATAAATAGGAGGTATATCCATATGAACATTCCAAACAATCTCAGGTACACCAAAAGCCATGAGTGGGTCAGGGAGGACGACGGCGTCTACTACATCGGGATTACGGATTATGCGCAAAACGAAATGGGCGACATTGTGTTTGTAGAACTGCCTTCCATAGGCGACGAATTCACGGAGGGTGACATCATCTGCACAGTGGAATCCGTCAAGGCGGTCTCCGATGTTTACAGCCCGGTATCCGGTGTTGTGCAGAATGTTAACGAGGCCCTCGAGGATGCGCCCGAGCTTGTGAACCAGGACCCCTACGGCTCGTGGTTTGCGGAGCTTATTGATGTCGAGCCCGGCAGGTTATTATCGCCGGAGGAATACAAAAGACTGATTGAAGAGGAATAAACAGATGTCCGGATATATCCCCAATACCGACGAGGACAGGCAGAGGATGTTTGAGGCAATAGGCATTCGGGGCTTCGAGGATTTGCTTTCGGATATTCCGCAGGCCCTGCGGCTTAAAAAACAGATGTCGCTGCCCGGCCCGCTTGACCAGCAGAAGCTGCTTGCGCATATGGCGGGTTTGAGCGGTAAAAACAAGGTTTACGAAGAAATCTACCGCGGAGCCGGCGCATACAATCACTTCATACCGCCGGTTGTAACGCAACTGGCATCTCGCGAGGAGTTTGTTACGGCTTATACGCCCTATCAGCCTGAGATCAGCCAGGGTATCCTGCAGGCCATATTCGAATACCAGACGATGATCTGCGAGCTTACCGGTATGGATGCTTCGAACGCATCGGTTTACGACGGCGCAACGGCGGCGGCTGAGGCGGCTTCGATGTGCGTGGATAAAAGGAGGAATCGCGTGCTGATCCCATCGACGGTCAACCCCGAGGCGATCGAGGTTATATCGACATGGCACAGGCATTCGGAGGCAAGCATCGAGATCATCGATGTGCACGGGTACACCGACCATCCGCGCTTTTTTGAAGATCTGCTGGATGACCGGTGCGCCGCGGTGCTTGTGCAATGCCCGAACTATTTCGGTGCTTATACCGATATGCAGGTGATTGCCGATATGGCGCACCGGGCAGGTGCAAAGTTGATCGCTTATGTCAATCCGATGTCTCTCGGGTTGTTAAAGGCTCCGGGCGGGTATGGCGCCGACATAGCCGTCGGCGACTGCCAACCGTTCGGTATGCCTCTATCTTTCGGGGGCCCTTACCAGGGCTTTATGGCATGTACGGAAAAGCTGATGCGCAAGCTGCCGGGCAGGATCGTCGGCGAGGCCCGCGACCACGAGGGCAGAAGGGGATTCGTGCTGACAATGCAGGCCAGGGAGCAGCACATCAGGCGCGAAAAGGCATCCTCCAACATATGCTCAAACCAGGCGCTCAATGCCCTTACGACGGCTGTGTACCTGTCCACCCTCGGCCCGCAGGGACTTGCAGAGGTTTCCCGGCTTTGCTATGAGAATGCCCATTATCTGCGCGACAGACTGGATGAAGTTGACGGCTTTCGCTGTATGGATGAGCCGTTCTTCAATGAATTTACCGTTTTGACCGAATACCACGCGGACGATGTGCTTGATCTTCTTGAAGAGTACGGCATATTGGGCGGCCTTAAGCTGAACGGAAACAGCATGCTTTGGTGCGCTACCGAAATGAACAGCAAAGAGTCCATTGACCGGCTTATCGATATACTTGAGGAGAATTTCCTTTCATGACAGACGAGAACAAATTGATTTTTGAAAAGAGCAGGGAAGGCAGGCGCTGCATCACATTTGAATCATGCCCGGCGCCCGATGACATACCCAAGGGAATGCTGCGCGAAAAACCCGCGCGCCTGCCCGAAGTCGCCGAAGTCGATCTGGTCAGGCATTACACCGGGCTTTCGCGTAAAGCGCACGGCGTCGACAACGGCTTTTACCCGCTCGGCTCCTGCACCATGAAGTACAACCCGAGGATCAACGAGGAAGCGGCGTCGATGCGCGGATTTAAGTGTGTTCACCCATACCAGGAGGAAAAGACGGTACAGGGCTGTCTGGAGCTCATGTATAACTTAAAAGCCGCGCTATGCGAAATAACCGGCATGCATGACATGACACTGCAGCCCGCAGCGGGGGCGCACGGCGAGTTTACCGGCATGCTGATGATCAAAGCCTACCATGAAAGCCGCGGGGACAGTAACAGAAATGTCATGCTGGTGCCGGACTCGGCGCACGGCACAAATCCGGCGAGCGCGGCGATGGCGGGTTTTGAAGTCAGGCAAGTGCCGTCGGATGCGGCGGGCTGTGTGGATCTTGCCGCGCTGCGCGAGCTCGCGGGCAGCGACACCGCGGGGCTCATGCTGACAAATCCCAATACGCTGGGATTATTCGACACCCACATTGCGGAAATCGCCGATGTCGTACATGAGGCGGGCGGACTGCTGTATTACGACGGCGCGAATTTAAATGCGGTCATGGGCATTGTGCGCCCGGGGGACATGGGCTTTGATGTGATTCACCTGAATCTGCACAAGACATTTTCTACACCGCACGGCGGCGGCGGGCCGGGCAGCGGCCCGGTCGGCTGCTGCGAAAAGCTTGCGCCGTTTCTTCCGGCTCCGGTGGTCGTCAAAAGGGACATCGGGTATTCTCTAGACTACGGTTCAAAGCAATCGATCGGAAGCGTCAAGAGCTTCTTCGGAAATTTCCTGGTACTCGTAAAAGCTTATACCTATATCATGAGCCTGGGGGCGCAGGGGCTTACCGATGTGTCCAAGAATGCGGTGCTGAACGCCAATTATATGTTCGCAAAGCTAAGGGGCAGCCTTGATGCTCCTTATGACAGACCGTGCATGCATGAGTTTGTGTTGTCGGCAAAGACTCTGAAGGAGAAGTCCGGCGTATCGGCGCTCGATTTATCTAAGAGTATGCTGGATTATGGAATGCACCCGCCGACCATGTATTTCCCGCTCATCGTTGAAGAGGCCCTGATGCTGGAGCCGACCGAAACGGAGTCGGTTGAGACGCTGGATGCGGCATGCGACATCATACTTGAGCTTGTCCGCAGAGCCGAATCCGACCCTGAGTCATTGCACCATTCCCCCTATACGACGCCGATCACGCGCCTTGACGAGGTCGCTGCGGCGAGAAAGCCGGTGGTCAAATATGCTTTTTTCGAACGATCCGGTGAAGAATAGCAGGTATTTTGATTTAAAGAACCTGGAATACCTGGGCGTTAACCTCGACGATGTCAGGCAGGCCGATGTTATGCACGAGAAGAACGGCAAGCGTCTAATACGGCTATTGATCGGCATCGACTACCGAATACTGTTTGAAAGCACACAGGGCGAAAGCAATGAGTTTCTCAGTTATAAACTTTTGCAAAAGCACGGCATACCGACGCTTCCGGTATACTCCATATTTGAAAATGAGGAGATCAAGCTTCTGCTGATGGAGGATCTGGGCAGGTCCGAAAACTGGGATGCCGCATACGAACCCGATGCTTCCAGCTATGATTTCGGGCACGCGCTTGGAAAATGGTACAGCGAGTTCCACGAAAAGGGTCTGCAGGCTGCCGGAGACCCGGACGCCGCGTTCTTAAGGCGTGAGACCGACGAGCTTTCGCCGGAGAGCATCATGAATACGGCCAGGCTGATGGAGCTCACCGATTACGGCTGCTGGAAGCTTGCCGCAGACAACTTCTGTCATATACAGCGGGCGATTGATAAGTTTGAAGAAACGCTCAATTATAATGATTTCTCGTATGAAAACGCAGCCAAGTCGGCGGACGGCGGCGTCGTGATGTTCGATTACCACCTGCTCGGCAGGGGCTATCGCTACAGCGACATCCGCAATGTATTGAGCGGATTGCAGGATGACGCCAGGGAAGGCTTCTTAAACGGCTACGGCTCATATAACGAAGCGGAAAAGCTGGTTGACGATGTGGTTTCGCACCTCTACTCGCTGCAGGTTGCATCGACCCATAAAAGGATACCGAAGTGGGCCGCCGACTCCATTGAGGCGGTGGAATCGGGGCAGCTTGAGAAGTCGATCGACGATCTGATGCGGTCGGTGTAAATTAACCCTCACATTCGGTCCCTCTCCCATCAGGAGAGGGAAGCTATATATCCTAGTTTAAAATATAACGTGAAGAACTCATCCAGGAGCGGGGCGGCAGCCTCGCATAGTTCCCCTCCCAACTATGAATATGTTTTAATCCAGTCAGTAATCTTGGGAGGGGATATTGGGTGGCTAAAAACAAATCCGTGAAATACATACGGTCTATTTTTTTTCGCCTGTTCATATAGATATATACAGGTGATTGATATGACATATACAAACCATGAGTCCACCAGAATCAAAAGCCACGGCGTACGTATAGAGAGCCGCGAAAAGGTATACATCACCGGCGTTGACGACGTTGACAACTTCAACGAGGGTGAAGTCAACATGCTCACTGCCGCAGGCTACCTTACGATAACCGGCAACGACCTTCATATCACAAAGCTCAATCTCGACGAAGCCCAGGTCGTCGTCGAGGGAAACATCGAGGGCGTCAATTACAGCAAGGCACCCGACCAGCAGCAGGGCGGATTCTTCGGCAGAATATTCAAATAAGAATGCTTGATACGACACAGCAGTTCATCTATGTCTTTGAGATGGCATTAAGCGGCATGATCGTTGGTTTTATATACGACATATTTAAGATTTTCAGAAGCATATCCTCCAAAAGGATATGGTTTTTCTATGATTTACTTTTCTGCATACTGGCCTATTCCGTCATACAATTTTACTTCTACCTGTCCGCGGCGGGCGCTTTCCGTATACTTGCGCTTGCCTGCTGCGGGATCGGCATACTGATTTACAAAATCGGTTTGTCCAATCTGTTCCTGAAGCTGCAGCCGATTGCCATTCATCTGAAGAAAAGAGTCATGGGAAGCAAGCTTGCCGGATTCTTATTCAAATAGGCTCCCTTTTCTTGACTAAGCTGGCTGATGAGTATAATATAGTTGTAATTTAGTTTTGAATATGGGAGCGAAAAGAAAATGAAACATGCATTCGACGTACTAAAGGAACGCGGTTTTATCAAACAAGTCGTGTTTGAGGAAGAGCTTTATAGAAAGCTGTCCGAGGAAAGCGTTACTTTGTATGTCGGATTTGACCCGACTGCACCGAGCCTTCATATCGGGCACTTCATACCGCTGATGGCAATGGCCCACATGCAGAGGGCCGGGCATAAGCCCATAGCGCTTGTCGGCGGCGGCACCGCGATGATCGGAGATCCGAGCGGAAAATCCGACATGCGCGAAATGCTGACGCACGAAACCATAGACGCTAACGTTGCCGAAATCAAGAAGCAGCTTTCCAGGTTTATAGACTTTTCGGATGACAAAGCGCTTCTGGTCAACAATGCCGACTGGCTGATGAATCTTAATTATGTAGAGTTTTTAAGGGATATCGGCGTACACTTTTCCGTCAACAAGATGCTGACGGCCGAGTGCTACAAATCGCGTATGGAAAAGGGACTGACATTCCTTGAATTCAACTACATGCTGATGCAGGCATACGACTTCCTTGTTTTAAACCAGCGCTACGGATGCTCTCTGCAGATGGGCGGCGACGACCAGTGGAGCAACATACTGGCCGGAGCGGACCTGATCCGGCGCAAGGAGAGAAAGCCCGCGTTCGCGCTGACATTCCAATTGCTGCTCACTTCCGAGGGCACCAAAATGGGCAAGACGGCCGGCGGAGCGCTGTGGTTGTCCGCTGAAAAAACACCGCCGTACGATTTCTATCAGTACTGGCGCAACATTGACGACAGGGATGTCGAAAACTGCCTTGCGATGCTGACATTCCTTCCGATGGACGAAGTCAGAAGACTGGGCGCGCTGGAGGGCTCGGAAATCAACGAGGCCAAGAAAGTATTGGCATTCGAAGTCACGAACCTGATCCACGGCAGGGAAGAAGCCGAGAAGGCGCAGGCAGCTGCAGAAGCGCTGTTCGGCGGCGGCAGCGATTTATCCGATATACCGACGACCGAGGTCACACTCTCGCAGTTTGACGGCAATCCGAGGATTGTCGAGCTGCTGGTGCTGTGCGGGCTGGTTCCGTCCAACAGCGAGGGCCGCAGGACGATACAGCAGGGCGGCGCAAGCCTTGATGACGAGAAGATCGTCGACCCGAATGCGGAAATCGACCTGTCCAAATATTCCGGAGGTTCGTTCATACTCAAGCGGGGAAAGAAGAACCATCACAGGATCATCGTCAAAGCATAATGGATATCCTGCCCGAGAGATTCAGATCATTAAAAGCCCCCGGTGAATCGGGTGAAATCGTAATCGACAAGTCCCGTTTCTACGGTTATGCAAAGAGAGCCGACACCGAGCAGGAGGCTCTTTCTTTCATAGACGAGGTCAAAGCACTGCACCCGGGTCACAGTTGCACCTGCTATGCGTATGTGTGCGGCTTTCAGGGGAATCTG
>Ga0123334_1003763_pt1 | contig 16102 bp, 16 predicted proteins | sample BiotimSIPDNA_FD_89706 | JGI IMG/M metagenome (GOLD analysis project Ga0123334, IMG submission 89706) | Anaerobic biogas reactor microbial communites from Washington, USA - Biogas_R1 time_0 SIP DNA | ecosystem: Engineered > Bioreactor > Anaerobic > Unclassified | place: Washington, USA... | reverse complement strand
TCCGACGCCCTCGACCAGCTCGTCCTGCTCGCCGGGGGAGACGCCCGGCGGGCGCTGACCTACCTCGAGGCGGCAGCGGAGGCGGCGGCAGAGGAGGGGGACGAGGGGGCGTCGATAAGCACGGAGACGGTGCGGGACAACGTCAACCGCGCCGTGGTGCGCTACGACCGTGACGGTGACCAGCACTACGACGTCATCAGCGCGTTCATCAAGTCCATCCGCGGCTCGGACGTCGACGCCGCCCTGCACTACCTCGCGCGGATGCTCGAGGCGGGGGAGGACCCGCGATTCATCGCCCGGCGACTGATCATCCACTCCTCCGAGGACATCGGCATGGCGGATCCCACCGCCCTGCAGACCGCGGTGGCCGCCGCCCAGGCCGTCGCACTGATCGGCATGCCCGAGGCCCGGCTCACCCTCGCGCAGGCCACCATCCACCTGGCCACCGCCCCGAAGTCCCCGGCGGTGATCAACGCCATCTCCGCCGCGCAGGCCGACGTGCGCGAGGGGAGGATCGGGCACGTGCCCGCCCACCTGCGGGACGGCCATTACGAGGGTGCGAAACGCCTGGGCAACGCCGTGGGCTACCTCTTCCCGCACGACGATCCCCGGGGCGTGGTGGAACAGCAGTACATCCCCGACGACCTGACCGATGCCGTGTACTACCGGCCCACCGAGCACGGCGCGGAGAAGCGCATCGCCGGCTACCTTGGCCGGCTACGCCAGATGGTGCGGGGCAAGAAGTAGCCGGCCCGGTGGGCGAGTACAGTTGAGGACCGACCTGTCACCACCTGTATAAGCGAGGACCACCACCGTGCAGACCCATGAGATCCGGGAGCGTTTCACCCGTCACTTCGTCGAGGCCGGACACGCGGACGTCCCCAGCGCCTCGCTGATCCTCGAGGACCCGGACCTGCTGTTCGTCAACGCCGGCATGGTGCCCTTCAAGCCCTACTTCCTCGGCGAGCAGAACCCGCCGTACCCCAACGGCACCGCCACCTCCATCCAGAAGTGCGTGCGCACCCTCGACATCGAGGAAGTGGGCGTGACCACCCGCCACAACACCTTCTTCCAGATGGCCGGCAACTTCTCCTTCGGCCAGTACTTCAAGGAAGGTGCGATCACCCACGCCTGGCAGCTGCTCACCGGATCGCAGGAGGACGGCGGCTACGGCCTCGACCCCGAGCGCCTGTGGGTCACCGTCTACCTCGACGACGACGAGGCCGCCGAGATCTGGGAGAAGAAGATCGGCGTGCCCGCCGAGCGTATCCAGCGCCTGGGCATGGCCGACAACTACTGGTCCATGGGCGTGCCCGGACCCTGTGGCCCCTGCTCCGAGATCTACTACGACCGTGGCCCCGAGCACGGCAGGGAGGGCGGCCCCGAGGCCGACGACACCCGCTACCTGGAGATCTGGAACCTCGTGTTCATGGAGAAGGAGCGCGGCGCCGGCACCGGCAAGGACTCCTTCGAGATCCTCGGCGACCTGCCGAAGAAGAACATCGACACCGGCATGGGCGTCGAACGCGTCGCCTGCCTGCTCCAGGGCGTGGACAACGTCTACGAGACCGACCTGCTGCGCCCGGTCATCGACGTCGCCGAGCAGATCACCGGCGCCCGCTACGAGGGCGACGGCCAGGACGCCATCCGCTTCCGCGTCATCGCCGACCACTCGCGCACCGGCATGATGCTCATCCTCGACGGCGTCACCCCGTCCAACGAGGGCCGCGGCTACATCCTCCGCCGCCTGCTGCGCCGCATCATCCGATCCGCCCGCCTGCTCGGCGCCACCGGTGAGACCCTCGAGCGTTTCATGAACACCATCATGGACACCATGACGCCGTCCTACCCGGAGATCGCCCAGAACCGCGACCGCATCGTCCGGACCGCCGTGGCGGAGGAGCGCGCCTTCCTCAAGACCCTGGAGTCCGGCACCCACCGCTTCGACGAGGCCGCCGACCGCATCAAGTCGGCGGGTGTGACCACCTTCTCCGGCGAGGACGCCTTCACCCTCCACGACACCTACGGTTTCCCCATCGACCTCACCCTCGAGATGGCCGCCGAGGCCGGCCTCGATGTCGACGTCGCCGGTTTCGAGGCCGCCATGAGCGAGCAGCGGGCCCGGGCCAAGGCCGACAACCAGGCCAAGAAGCACGGCCATGCCGACGTGTCCGTCTACCGCGAGTGGGTGGACGACAACCCCACCGAGTTCGTCGGCTTCTCCGAGCTCACCGCCGACGCGAAGGTCCTCGGCCTGGTCATCGACGGCCAGTCCGTCACCCACGCCACCGAAGGTGACGACGTCGAGGTCATCCTCGACGTCTCCCCGCTCTACGCCGAGTCCGGCGGCCAGACCGCCGACCGCGGCCGCCTCGTCGCCGACGGCACGATCCTGGAGGTCAACGATGTCCAGAAGATCGGCAAGAAGCTGTGGGTCCACAAGGCCACCGTCACCGCCGGCGGCATCGACCTGGGCCAGGCCGTCCGCGCGGAGGTCGACCCCGACTGGCGACACGGCGCCCGCCAGGCACACACCGGCACCCACCTCATCCACGCCGCCCTGCGCCAGGTGCTCGGCCCCACCGCCGTCCAGGCCGGCTCGCTCAACCGCCCCGGCTACCTGCGTTTCGACTTCAACTACACCGACCAGCTCACCCCGGAGCAGCTGACCGAGATCACGACGATCGCCAACCAGGCCGTCGACGCCGACTTCGCCGTCAACACCATCGAGACCACCCTCGACGAGGCGAAGAAGATGGGTGCGATGGCCCTGTTCGGCGAGAACTACGGCACCGACGTCCGTGTCGTCGAGATCGGCGGGCCCTTCTCCATCGAGCTGTGCGGCGGCACCCACACCGAGCACACCTCCCAGATCGGCCCCGTCGCCGTCCTCGGCGAATCCTCCGTCGGCTCCGGCGCCCGCCGCATCGAGGCGTACTCCGGCATGGACTCCTTCCGCTACTACTCCAAGGAGGCCGCGCTGGCCTCCGGCCTGGCCGCCTCCCTCAAGGCGCCGACGGAGGAACTGCCGGAACGCGTCTCCCAGCTCACGGAGAAGCTGCGGGCCGCCGAGAAGGAGATCGCCGCCCTGCGCCGCCAGCAGCTGGCCTCCCGCACCGGTGAACTGCTCGCCCAGGCCCAGCAGGTCGGGGAGATCACCGTGCTCACCCACCGCCTGCCTGACGGGGTGGCCGGTGGCGACCTGCGCACCATCGCCACCGACCTGCGTGGCCGCTTGGCCGGGAAGGCGGGCGTCGTGGTCCTGGCCTCGGCGGACGGCGACAAGCTGCCGTTCATCGTCGGAGCGACGAAGGAGGCCGTCGACCTGGGCGTGAAGTCCGGCGACCTGGTCAAGGTCCTGTCCGGCTACGTCAACGGCCGCGGCGGCGGCAAGCCCGACATGGCCCAGGGGTCCGGCTCCGACGCCGCCGGGCTCGACGCCGGCTTCGCCGCCGTGCGGGATGAACTGGCCCGACGCTGACCATCGCGGTAACATCACGAAACGGTTACGGGACACGCCGGTACCGGTGGCATCGGTCCGGCGTGGTGGCGATTACATTTGACCCACGCCCGGCCTGACCGCGGCGGGTGACGCCCCCCGCGCACCGACACCGACGAAAGGTCCCCACCCACGATGAAGGTCTCACCCGACACCCCGGGCGTCGACGACCCCGGAGCTGGGCGTCGCCTCGGCATCGACGTGGGAACCGTCCGCATCGGCGTCGCCGTCTCCGACCGGGGAGCCGTCCTGGCCACCCCGGTGGAGACGGTGCTGCGGGAAACCGGCCTCAAGGGCCGGGACATGGGCGACATCGACCGCCTGCTGGCGCTCGTGGACGAGTACGAGGTCGTGGAGATCGTCGTGGGCCTGCCCCGCGATCTGCAGGGCAACGGCTCCGCCAGCGTCAAGCACGCGAAGGACATCGCGTTCCGTCTCCGTCGTCGGATCACCGGCGCCGGCCAGGACATCCCGGTCCGCATGGGCGATGAACGCCTCACCACCGTCGCCGCCACCTCCGCCCTCCGTGCCTCCGGTGTCTCGGAGAAGGCGGGCCGGAAGGTCATCGACCAGGCCGCGGCGGTGGAGATCCTCCAGTCCTGGCTCGATGCCCGAACCTCAGCGACAGCCACCACTACCCAGGAGCAGCACCCATGAGTACCCACTCTCCCGCCCGTGGCCCCGGTGGCCGACGCATGGACAACAAGTTCGTCAAGCGCCGCCAGCGCGGACTCGCGGTGCTCGTGGCATCGCTCATCCTCATCATCGGCGCCGTGATCTACATCGGCATGCAGATCTCCGGCAGCGGGTCCTCCGGTTCCACCAACTCCGCCGACTTCGAGGGCACCGGCAACGGCGTCAACCAGCTGGTGGAGATCCCCGAGGGCTCCGCCGTGTCCCTGCTGGGTCCGGAGCTGGAGGAGCGCGGCATCGTCAAGACCGACGGCGCCTTCCAGACCGCCGCCGCCAACAACCCCGACGCCGCCGCCATCCAGCCGGGCATCTACCGCCTGCAGGAGGAGATGAGCGCCTCGGCGGCCGTCCAGGCGCTGCTCGACCCCGCCAACCGTGTCGAGATGCTCGACATCCAAGGCGGCTCCACGCTGCTCGACGTCCGCGTCGTCGGTGGACAGACCCGCCCCGGTGTCTACAGCCAGATCTCCGCGGTGACCTGCACCGAGGGCTCTGAGAACTGCATCACCGCCCAGCAGCTCGAGCAGGTCGGCGCCTCCGCCGACCTCGAGGCACTGGGTGTGCCGGAGTGGGCCCGCGAGGCCGTCGCCGCCCGCGGCAACGACCCCAAGCGCCTCGAGGGCCTCATCGCCCCCGGCCAGTACGTGGTCAACCCCGCGCACGACGCCGAGGGCATCCTCACCGACCTCATCACCCGCTCGGCCAACCAGTTCAACGAGACGGGCATCGTCGACCGGGCCGGCGCCATCGGCCTGACACCCTATGAACTGCTCACCGCGGCCTCCCTCGTCGAGCGCGAGGCCCCGGCGGGTGAGTTCGACAAGGTCGCCCGCGTCATCCTCAACCGCCTCGAGGAGCCCATGCGGCTCGAGTTCGACTCCACCGTCAACTACGGCCTGGAGGACGTCGAGGTGGCCACCACCGACGAGGACCGCGCCAACGTCACCCCGTGGAACACCTACGCCATGGACGGTCTGCCCGAGACCCCCATCGCCGCCGCCTCCATCGAGGCCATCGAGGCTATGGAGCATCCCGCCGAGGGCAACTGGCTGTTCTTCGTCACCGTCGACCAGGACGGCACCACCGTGTTCAACGACACCTTCGAGCAGCACCTCGAGGACGTCCAGCAGGCCCTCGAGTCGGGCGTCCTGGACACCAACCGATGAAGGCGGCCGTCCTCGGCTCGCCGATCGAGCATTCCCGGTCGCCGATCCTGCACAACGCCGGCTACCGGGAGCTGGGCATGGACGGGTGGGAGTACACCCGCATCCGGTGCACCGCCGAGGACCTGCCGGGCATCGTCGGCGGGGCGGAGGAGTCCTTCGTCGGTTTCTCCGTCACCATGCCGTCCAAGTTCGCGGCCCTCGAGTTCGCCGACGACGTCACCGAGCGGGCCCAGCAGATCGGCTCCGCCAACACGCTGGTGCGCACCGGCGACGGTTGGCGGGCCGACAACACCGACTGCGACGGTGTCACCGGCGCACTCGGTGAGCTCATGGGTGACACCCCGATCCGGCGGGCGCTGGTCGTCGGCGGGGGAGGCACCGCCCGCCCCGCCCTGTGGGCGCTCGCCCAGGCCGGGGTGGAGGAGGTCACCGTGATCAACCGCTCCGACCGCAGCGCCGAACTGGCACCGCTGCTCGAGCCCTCCGGCGTGCAGGTGCGGTTCCTCGGGTTCGACGCCGACCTGTCGACGGCCTCGATCGAGGCGGACGTGGTCGTCTCCACCGTCCCCTCCGCCGCTCTCGACGGGCATGAGTCAGCTCTGGCGCACGCGCCGGTCCTCGACGTCATCTACGATCCCTGGCCCACCCGCCTGACCACCGCGGCCGCCGCCAACGGCTACCTCACCGTCGGTGGTCACGTCATGCTCGCCCACCAGGCCTTCGGCCAGTTCGAACAGTTCACCGGTCGCCCCGCCCCCCGCGACGCCATGCGGCAGGCGCTGGAGGATTCCCTGCGCTAGGCTGCGGGGCATGTGGGTGCTCGGGGGAGCCGTTGCCGTCACCGTCTGCTGGGCCGTGGCGTTGTTGCTTGTCGACGAGAAACGTCGCCGCCTTCCGGACCTCCTCACCCTGCCCGCGGCCGCGGGTGCCGCGTTCGGCGCCGCGGTCACGGACCCGATTCTCCTGCTCGGCGGGCTGGGCTGGGCGGGGCTCTACCTCCTCCTGGGGGTGAGCTTCGGTGGCGTCGGGGGAGGGGACGTCAAGCTCGGGCTGAGCCTGGGGATCCTCGCCGCTGCGGCCGGTGGGACAGCGGCGTGGTTCGTGGCGGTGCTGGGGGCGTCCGTGGTGACGGTGCTGCGCGGCGCACTCACGCGGCGGAAGGCGGTGGCCCACGGGCCGTCGATGCTGCTGTCCACCGCGTTCGCGGTGGGCATGTGGTTCGGTGCGTAATTCCGGCGTCCACGGCGTCTATGTCGGAGAAATCGGCGCTCCATGAGACAATGTCCGCATGCTTCGATGGACTACCGCAGGGGAATCGCACGGTCAGGCGCTGATCGCCCTGCTTGAACACATGCCCGCCGGCGTTCCGGTCACCCGCGAGGAGATCGCCACCCAGCTCTCCCGCCGTCGCCTCGGCTACGGCCGCGGCGCCCGCATGAAGTTCGAGGCCGATGAACTCACCCTGCTCACCGGCATCCGGCACGGTTACACCCTGGGCAGCCCCATCGCGGTGATGATCGGCAACACCGAGTGGCCGAAGTGGACCACCATCATGTCCGCCGAGCCCGTCGACATGGACGACGAGGACGTGGCCAAGGCCATGACCTCCGGCCGGGGTGCCAAGCTCACCCGCCCCCGCCCCGGGCACGCCGACTTCGCCGGCATGATCAAGTACAACCACGACGAGGCCCGCCCGATCATCGAACGCTCCTCCGCCCGCGAGACCGCCGCGCGTGTCGCCGCCGCCGCCATCGCCCGCAGCTTCCTGCGTGAGACCCTCGGCGTCGAGGTCCTCAGCCACGTCATCTCCATCGGCCGCTCCGAGGTCGTCGAAGGGGAGCAGCCGACCTTCGCCGATCTGGAGAAGATCGACGAGTCCCCGGTGCGTGCCTTCAACCGCGTCGCCGAGGAGTCCATGATCGCGGAGATCGAGGCGGCCAAGAAGGCCGGTGACACCCTCGGCGGCATCGTGGAGGTCATCGTCGAGGGCCTGCCCATCGGCCTGGGTTCCCATGTCTCCGGTGAGGACCGGCTCGACGCCCAGCTCGCCGCCGCCCTCATGGGCATCCAGGCCATCAAGGGCGTCGAGGTCGGTGACGGTTTCGAGGAGGCCCGCCGTCGCGGCAGCGAGGCCCACGACGAGATGGTCCGGACCGCCGACGGCGTCGACCGCCTGAGCAATCGCGCCGGCGGCCTCGAGGGTGGCATGACCAACGGCCAGACCCTCCGCGTCCGGGCAGCCATGAAGCCGATCTCCACGGTGCCGCGGGCCCTCAGGACAGTCGACATGACCGACGGGTCCGCCGCCACCGGCATCCACCAGCGTTCCGACGTCTGCGCGGTCCCCGCCGCCGGAGTCGTCGCTGAGGCCATGGTCGCCCTCGTCCTCGCCCGCGCCGTGCTGGAGAAGTTCGGCGGCGACTCCCTCGCGGAGACGAAGCGCAACATCGACTCCTACCGTGACTATGTCGCCGGCCGCCTGGATTTCGGGGAGGAGGCATGACCCACCCCGACAGCCTCGACCTGAGCACCTCGGTCTGCCACACCCGCCCCCGTGTCGTCCTCGTCGGCCCACCCGGCGCCGGCAAGTCCACCATCGGCCGCCGTCTCGCCCGGGCGCTGGCACTGCCGTTGGTGGATTCCGATCAGCTCATCGAGCAGGAGACCGGCCGTTCCTGCGGTGACGTGTTCTCCGAACTCGGCGAGCCCGCCTTCCGGGAACTCGAGGCCCGCCACGTGGCTGCCGCGCTCGCAAGCGGCGGTGTGGTCAGTCTCGGTGGTGGCGCCGTGCTCACCGACGCCACCCGGCGGCTGCTCACCCAGCACGACGTCGTGTGGGTCGACGTCTCCGTCGAGGAGGGGGTCCGCCGTACCGCGCACGAGACCTCCCGCCCGGTACTCGCCGCCGAGGACCCGGCCGCGCACTACCGCAACCTCATCGAACAGCGTTCCCCGCTCTACCACGAGGTCGCCGGATTCCGGGTGCGCACCGACGGCCGCACTCCCGCGCAGGTTGTCGCCGACATCCTGGGCTACCTCGACGCGCTCTAGAAAGGACACCGCCCCGTGACGACGATCCCGGTCACCGGACCCACCCCCTACGAGGTCACCATCGACCACGGCCTCGACACCGCGATCGCCGACCGCGCGGCCGCCACCGGCGCGGCCAAGGTGATGATCATCCACCAGCCGACGCTCACCGAACCCGCGGCCGCCCTCGGCCGGGCCGTCGAGGAGCGCGGCCTCGAGGTCGTCCTCGCCGAGGTTCCCGACGCCGAACCCGGCAAGACCCTCGACGTCGCCGGCACCCTGTGGGACCGCCTCGGCGCGGAGACCTTCGGTCGCCGCGACGTCATCATCGGCCTCGGCGGGGGAGCGGTCACCGACCTCGCCGGCTTCGTCGCCGCCGCCTGGATGCGCGGCATCAAGGTCATCCAGGTGCCCACCACGCTGCTGGCGATGGTCGACGCCGCCGTCGGCGGCAAGACCGGCATCAACACCGCCGCGGGCAAGAACCTCGTCGGGGCGTTCCACGAGCCGGACGCCGTGTTCATCGACCTCGACCGCCTGGCCACCCTGCCGGAGGAGGAACTGGTGGCCGGCTCCGCCGAGATCATCAAGACCGGCTTCATCGCCGACACCGCCATCCTCGACCGCTACGAGTCCGACCCGGCCGCCTGCCTGCGCGCCGACGGGCACCTGCCCGAACTCATCGCCCGGTCGGTCACCGTCAAGGCGAACGTCGTCGGCCAGGACCTCAAGGAGGCCGGCCTGCGGGAGATCCTCAACTACGGGCACACCTTCGGCCACGCCGTCGAGCTGCGGGAGAACTTCCACTGGCGTCACGGCAACGCCGTCGCCGTGGGCATGATGTTCATCGCCCACCTCGCTCAGCAGCGCGGGCTCATCGACGCCGACCTCGTCGCCCGTCACGCCGCCATCCTCGAATCCATCGGCCTGCCCGTGAGCTACGAGCCCGGGCACTTCGACGAGCTCTACGCCGGCATGACCCGGGACAAGAAGAACCGCGACGGCCACATCCGCTTCGTGGCACTCACCGGACCGGGGCAGACAACCCGCCTCGAGGGTCCGGGCGTCGACGAACTGCGCGCCGCCTACGACGCGATCTCCCGGGAGGCGTGATGAAGGTCCTGGTCCTCAACGGCCCCAACCTCAACCGCCTGGGGCGACGCCAGCCGGAGGTGTACGGATCGACGACGCTCGCGGACGTGGAGAAGCTCATCGCGGAGCGGGCCGTGACGCTCGGCGTCGAGGTGGAGTGCCGTCAGTCCAACCACGAGGGTGACCTGCTCGACTGGGCGCACGAGGCGGCCGACCACGGCTGGGCCGTGATCATCAACCCCGGTGGCTTCACCCACACCTCCGTCGCCCTGCGTGACGCGCTGGCCGAGGTCGCCGACGGCGCCGGCTTCGTCGAGGTCCACATCTCCAACGTCCACGCCCGGGAGGAGTTCCGGCAGCACAGCTACCTCTCACCGATCGCCCGCGGCGTCATCGCCGGGCTCGGCGTGACCGGCTACCTCCTCGCACTGGAGTATCTCGCCGAGCATCCGGCCCCGTAGCGCCGGTGACGGGGGCCCGCCGGATACAGTTGTGTGCAGCACACCACAACTCTTAAACGCAGGAGGAGCCCCCATGGCCTACGCGGATACCCGTTTCGCCACCCGTCGCCGAGCACTGTCAGCCAAGCTCGCCGGCATGCGCATCGACGAGATGCTGGTGACCAACCTCATCCACGTGCGCTACCTCTCCGGGTTCTCCGGCTCCAACGCCGCCCTCGTCCTGGCCAAGGACCTCACCGCGACGATCTGCACTGACGGGCGCTACACCACCCAGATCGCCGAGGAGGTCCCGGACATTGAGGCGGTCATCGACCGGCCCAGCGCCGAGGCCCTGCTCGCGCGCATCGAGGGCCCGCGTCGCGTCGGCTTCGAGGCCGACTACGTCTCCGTCGCCCAGCTGGAGAAGCTGCAGGCCGCCTGCCAGGAGGATGTCACCCTCGTGCCCGTCACCGGGATCATCGAGGACATCCGCCTGACCAAGGACAACACCGAACGCATCCGCCTCACCGGGGTCGCCGAGCTGGCGTGTGAGGCCTTCGAGCAGCTCATCGACGCCGGTGAGCTCGCCGTCGGCCGGTCCGAACGCGACGTCGCCGCCGACCTCGAGTACCGCATGCGCCGCCTCGGGGCGGAACGCCCCAGCTTCGACACCATCGTCGCCTCCGGCGAGAACTCCGCCAAGCCGCACCACTCCGCCGGTGACCGCATCATCCACCGCGGCGACCTGGTCATCGTCGACTTCGGTGCCCACTCCCGCGGCTTCAACTCGGACATGACCCGCACCCTCGTCATGGCCGAGGCCGACGAGTTCTCCCGCGAGATCTACGACATCGTCCTGCGCGCCCAGCTCGCCGGTGTCGAGGCCGCCACCCCGGGCACGACACTCGTCGACGTCGACGCCGCCGCCCGCGCGGTCATCGAGGACGCCGGCTACGGCGACTACTTCGTCCACTCCACCGGACACGGCATCGGGCTCGAGGTCCACGAGGCACCGTCGGCCTCGAAGATCGGGGAGGGGGAGCTGCGCGAACACATGACCCTGACCATCGAGCCGGGCATCTACGTCCCGGGCCGCGGCGGTGTGCGGATCGAGGACACCGTCCTCATCACCGCCGGGCCGGCCCACATAATCACCCCGGTCAAGAAGGACCTGCTCGTGGTGTAGGCTGGGAAAGCTGATAATCCAGGACAACCATCAAAGGGAGATAGCTTCGTGGCATCCACCGCTGATTTCAAGAACGGTCTCGTGCTCAAGGTCGACGGCAAGCTCCAGCAGATCATCGAGTTCCAGCACGTGAAGCCGGGCAAGGGCCCCGCCTTCGTGCGCACCAAGCTCAAGGATGTCGTCTCCGGCAAGACCATCGACAAGACCTGGAACGCCGGCGTCAAGGTCGAGACCGCCACCGTGGACCGCCGCGACATGACCTACCTGTACAACGACGGCTCCTCCTACGTCGTCATGGACGACAAGAACTACGAGCAGGTCGAGCTGAGCCCGGACAAGTTCGGCAAGGCCGCCGACTTCCTCCTGGAGAACATGCGCGTCCAGGTCTCCTTCCACGAGGGCGAGGCACTGTTCGCCGAGCTCCCGGTCTCCGTTGACCTGACCATCTCCCACACCGAGCCCGGCCTGCAGGGCGACCGTTCCTCCGGTGGCACCAAGCCCGCCACCCTGGAGACCGGCGCCGAGATCCAGGTGCCGCTGTTCCTGGAGACCGGCAACGTGGTCAAGGTGGACACCCGCACCGGCGACTACCTCTCCCGCGTCTCCAACTAGGGGCGACACCTACTGTGACTGACACCCCCAACGAGGCGGCCGACGAGCAGAACTGGCGCCGCCACGGATCGCGCTACCGCGCCCGCCGACGCGCCGTGGACATCCTCTTCGAGGCCGAGGCCCGGGACCTGGATCCCGTCGCCGTGGTCGAGGACCGCGTGCAGCTGTCCCGCCAGGCCGATTCCGCCGTCGCCCCGGTCGCCGACTACACCCGGCAGATCGTCGCCGGTGCCGCCGAGGAACTGGACACCATCGACGAAGCCATCGAGCGCTACCTGGCGGAGACCTGGGAGCTGGACCGCCTGCCCGCCGTCGACCGCGCCATTCTGCGCGTCGCCGTGTGGGAGATCCTGTTCAACCCGGAGGTTGACTCACCCGTCGCCGTGGTCGAGGGCGTCGAGCTGGCGTCCCAGTACGGCAACGACGTCGCCGCCCCCTACATCCACGCGGTGCTCGACGATGTCGCCCAGTCCACCTCGGACCTCCATCCGCTGGCCACGGCGGAGGCTGACGCCGACGCCGTCGCCGAGCCGATCGCGGACTCCGAGTCCGACCCGGAGTTCACCCCGGAGGACCCGACCGTCGACGCCGAGCCGCGTCCGGCCTCCGCAGCCGATCCCGGCCCCGGCCCGTCCCGCACCACCGAGGATCCGGACATCTCCTGAGTGCAGTTGTGCCTACGATGGTGGGCATGGACAAATTCACCATGGATGAGGCATTCCAGCACCGGGTCGGCCCCGACTTCTCACTCGCCGACGTCGACCCGGGTTCCACGCCCGGTTTCGAATGGGACAAGAAGGACTGGGAGCGTGAGTTCCACGAGCACGACGACGAACTCGATGAGCTCCAGGAGAAGCTCTTCGCCAACGGCCGCGCCAAGGTGCCCGGCACCGGCGCGGTGCTCCTGGTCCTGCAGGGCATGGACACCTCCGGTAAGGGTGGCGTCGTCCGCCACGTGTTCCGTGCCTTCGACCCGCAGGCCCTGAAGATCGCCTCCTTCGGCGCGCCGACCGCGGAGGAAAGCAAGCACGACTTCCTCTGGCGGGTTCGCCCGCAGGAGCCGGAGATCGGCCAGATCGCGGTGTTCGACCGCTCCCACTACGAGGACGTCCTCATCCAGCGCGTGCGCCAGATGGCCCCGCCGGAGGAGATCGAACGCCGCTACGGCGCCATCGTTGACTTTGAGAAGGAGATGGCGGAACGCAATGTCCGCATCATCAAGGTGATGCTGCACATCTCCCGGGAGTTCCAGGCGGAGAATCTACTCGAGCGGCTCGAGGACCCGGAGAAGCACTGGAAGTACAACCCCGGCGACATCGACGAGCGGATGCTCTGGGACGAGTACCAGGAGGCGTACGAGATCGCGATGACGCGGACCTCCACTGATCACGCGCCCTGGTACTGCATCCCGGGCGACAACAAGAAGTACGCCCGCATGGCGGTCAAGTACCTCGTGCTCGACGCCCTGCGCTCCCTCGACCTGACGTGGCCGCCGGCCGACGTCGATGTCGAGGCCGAGAAGGAGCGTCTGGCGAACTCCTAGGAGTTCTGGTGCTCGTCGAGCTGCTTCTCGACGGCCGCGCGCAGCTCCGCCAGTTCCTCCGCCGCGACCTTGACGCCGTCCTGGGTGGCCAGGACGGCGTCAACAGCGTCGCGCAGCGTCGCCGACAGCTGGGCGTCGGTCAGGCCCGCGGCGATGCTGAACTCGCGTTCGGTGCGGACGATGAGGTTCTCGCCGCGGTCCATGACGGATGCGCGGGCGCCGAAGCTCACGCAGTTGACCTGGTTGCTGGCCAGGTAGAGCGTCGGGTCGGCGTCGGCGAGGGTCTGCTCGGTGACGGTGTCCGCGCGCACGAGGGCGACGGAGCCGAGGACCGCGAAGGTGACGGGCAGTCCGTTGAGGTTCGCGGAGGCGACGTCGTTGCCCTCGTGGACGTCGAGCTGGACGTCGAACCCGGACATGGCGTCGGCCACCCGCTGGATGGTGACGGGGGTGATGTCGGTGTTACTGCTCATTGTGGGGATCCTCCCAGGTGACGAGTTCCGGCAGCTGCTTCTCCACCCAGTCGTAGGCGCGCAGGACGCCGTCGAGGGAGGACATGACGAAGGCGCCGATCTGGTTGCGGCTCAGGCCCTCGGCGGTGTTGACCTGCCGGTGGGCACTGATGGTGAGGTGCCCTTCGCCGACGGAGGACTCGAAGAAGCGCAGCGTCGGCATGTACTGGGACTGGTTCCACTCGGAGACGATGCCGAGAACCTTCGGCGCGTCGGCCTTGGTCACCTCGCCGCGCCACATCGAGTCGCAGATGAGGCGGTCGCCGTCGAGGCTGAAGGCGATGGCGGCGTTGATGAAACCGGTACGGACCACGACGGTGGACGCCTCACCGTCGGGGACGGGGGCGGACTCCAGGCGGTACTGCAGGCCCTCGGCCTCCAGCAGCTCGGCCAGCCGCTCCGGGGTCACCGGGGCGACCGGGGTGTCGGGAATGGGGGAGGATGGTGGATTAGTCACCTGGCCCACCCTAATGGCTACTCCTGGGTCGTGTCAGGCTCCTCCACCACGCCGGGACCGGCGAGCTCCTCGCCGCCGAGTTCGTGGGCCAGTGCGGTGGTGATGTCCGGATAGCGGAAGGTGTGCGCGGCGTCGACAAGCGTCGCGGGGACCACCCTCTGATCGGCCAGCGCCAGCTGCTGCGCACCCTCCTTGCCCAGCAGGATGGTGGGGCCGAGGGAGGGGACGGGGATCTTCACCGGTCGGCGCAGCTGTTTCGCCAGAGCGGCGGTGAGGTCGCGGTTGAGCACGGGATGGGGGGACACGCCGTTGACCACGCCGCGGAGGTCGTTGTCGATGACGGCGCGGAAGAGGAGGTCGGTGAGGTCGTCCAGGCTGATCCAGGAGAACCAGAAGTTGCCGTCGCCGAAGCTGCCGCCCAGGCCGGTGGCGGACAGGGCCTTGAGGACCGGGAGCATGCCGCTGCGCCCGGACATGACCGATCCCGTGCGGACCCGGAGGACCCGCTTGCCGGCGGCTTCGGCGGGGGCGGTGGCGGCCTCCCAGTCGCTGACCACGTCGGCGAGGAAGCCCTCGCCGCGCTCGGCGGACTCGTCGAGGACCTCCTCGCCCCGGTCGTAGCCGTAGTAGCCGATGGAGGAACCGGAGACCATGGTGGTCACGGTGGGGGAGTCGGCGACCAGCTGGGCCAGGCGGCGGGTCGGTTCGATGCGGGAGTCGCGGATGACCTTCTTGTGGGCGTCGTTGAAACGGCCGTAGAAGGGTTCGCCGGCGAGGTGGACGACGACGTCGACCCCGTCGAGCAGGTGCGGGTCGGGGGAGAAGGTGTCCCAGTAGCGCTGGCCCGGTTTCGCGTTCTTGCGCACCAGGCGGATGACGTGGTGGCCGGCGGTGCTCAGCTGGGCGTTGAGGGCGCGGCCGACCAGGCCTCGGGAGCCGGTGAGCGCGATGGTCAGCGGCCGGTCCGGCTGGAGGTGCTCCATCCGGTTGAGGAAGGCGATGTCGTTGATGAGCTGGTGCTGGCGGTAGGCGAAGAAGCTGGCCAGGGTGGACCCGGGCATGCGGGTGGTCACGGTGTCGGTGACCAGGGTGCCGTTCGGGTGGTCGGCGAAGTCGTGGACGTGGCGCCAGTTGGCCAGCATCTTCACTGGCGCGGAGGTGCACACGTCAGTGAAGCGGTGGCCGCGGCGGAAGTTGGACAGGTCATGCCGGGAGGTCCACTTGAGGCCGGCCGGGAGGGCGAAGACGGAGGTGCCGTCGGAGAGCTTGTCCGCCTGCGTGAGCGGGGTCAGGGGCAGGAACGGCGGGGTGAGCCGGGCCATCGCCCCCGGGCGGGTGTGCCAGTCCCACACCCGCTCGCGGTCGGCGGGGACGACGTGGCTGGTGGTCAGGCTCACAGGCGGGTGTCTCTCTCGTCGGTCGGCGGGCACGCGGGGTGGTGGGCCCGGTGATGCTATGATCAGCGTCAGGTATCAAGCATAGACACCAATCGAACCATTCAGACATCCTTTAAGGACCGCACAGAGAGGCGGGGAAGGAGGTCACGATGAGTGAACACACCGGCGGCGCCGGCACCGTCGAGCTACTCGGCTCGGACGATGTCGCGCGGACCGTCGCACGCATCGCGCACCAGATCATCGAGAAGACGGCGCTGGATTCACCGGACGCCACCCCGGTCATGCTGCTGGGCATCCCGTCGGGGGGAGTGCCCCTGGCACAGCGGCTGGCGGCCAAGATCGAGGAGTTCTCCGGCGTGGCCGTGCCCGTCGGCGCCCTGGACATCACCCTCTACCGCGACGACCTGCGTCGCGGCCCGCACCGGGCGCTCAAGCCCACCACCATCCCGGCCGGGGGTATTGACGGGGTGACCGT
>Ga0123334_1003758_pt1 | contig 16107 bp, 12 predicted proteins | sample BiotimSIPDNA_FD_89706 | JGI IMG/M metagenome (GOLD analysis project Ga0123334, IMG submission 89706) | Anaerobic biogas reactor microbial communites from Washington, USA - Biogas_R1 time_0 SIP DNA | ecosystem: Engineered > Bioreactor > Anaerobic > Unclassified | place: Washington, USA... | reverse complement strand
GAATGTTGTACGCTAAGGTGTTAGCCTCTCCGTATGCACATGCCAATATCAAAAGCATCGATGCCAGCAAGGCGAGGGCACTTGAAGGGGTTGCATGTGTTCTGACCTGGGAGGATTTGCCCCGTGTTGTTCACTCGACCGCTGGTCAATCAGATCCAATCCCCGGACCTCTTGACACCTTCTCACTGGATAAGAAAGTGCGCTTTGTTGGTGACCGGGTTGCTATGGTTGCTGCTGAGACAGTTGAAATTGCCGAAAAAGCGCTGGGGCTAATTGAAGTAGAGTATGAAGTGCTCGAACCGATCATCGATATGCGCGAAGCAATGAAACCAGGCGCTCCGATAATTCATGATCAGGAAGAGTATGTAAATTTTGCTGATTCTGACCCGGCGATAAACCTGGCAGCGAAGATCCGCATTGATATCAACGATGTCGATAAAGGCTTTGAAGAAGCAGACCAGATTTTTGAACAGGAATATGTCGTTCCGAAAGTGCAACAAGCCCATATTGAACCGCATGTCGCGCTAACATATTGGGATGAGGATGACCGCCTGGTGATTCGAACCAGCACCCAGGTGCCCTTCCATGTACGCAGGATTGTTGCACCGGTGCTTGGTTTGCCAGTAAAACGAATTCGGGTGATCAAACCGCGAATTGGAGGTGGATTTGGCAACAAGCAGGAAGTATTGCTCGAAGACGTAGCAGCCCACCTTACGATTGCTACGGGCAGACCTGTGTTGTATGAGATGACCCGAGAAGAAGAGTTTATTGCTTCAAGGTCCAGACACCCCATGCGTGTCCGCATGAAAACAGGGGTAAAAAATGATGGCACTATGACGGCAAATGAGATGTATGCTCTTTCAGACACTGGTGCTTATGGCTGCCATGCCCTTACTGTCACCGGCAACACCGGACAAAAATCGATGGGTCTTTACGTTGGCGATGGAGATTACAGACTGAAACCAAACATCCGCTTTTATGCTGATATTGTTTACACAAACACACCTCCCGCAGGAGCGTATCGAGGCTATGGGGTTCCCCAGGGTTACTGGCCGCTTGACAGACATTTTGAGCATATTGCAAGGCATCTGGGGATAGACCCGATCGAATTCCGGTTAAAAAATGCACTCAGACCGGGTGAATACCAACCTTTTAGCACAGCCTGGAATGAGGGACGTGAACCAGTTCCGGAGATTGTTCAAACCATTGGGTTAGAAGAGTGTGTGCGACAGGGTAAAGCTGCAATCGGATGGGATGATAAGTTCGGAAATGAAGCCTGGCATATGGTAGCCGGCAAGCCCCATTTGCGCAGAGGGATTGGTATCGCAACTGTCATGCAGGGGACTGCTATCCCTTACCTGGATATGGGCGGAGCGCATATTAAAATCAACGATGATGCAAGTTTTAATTTGCTCGTCGGGGCAACAGACCTGGGAACTGGCAGTGATACAGCGCTTGCCCAGATCGCTGCAGAGGTTCTTGGTGTAAGGACGGAAGATATCATCGTTACTTCTTCTGATACTGATACTACTCCGTTTGACGTGGGAGCTTATGCTTCTTCTACAACATATATTTCCGGTACGGCGGTCAAGAAGGCGGCTGAACAAGCTGCCAGCCAGATAAAACGACGAGCATGCATTTTCTTCGTTGAAGAAGGTGTTGATGTAAAAGCTGAAGAAATTGTGCTGAAAAACCGCTTTGCGGTTGCTCCGAATGGCGAAAAGATAGCTTTGGAAAAAATCGCCCTTGATTCCCTACACTGGCGTGAGCAGGAGCAGATTATGGGAAGCGCTTCCTTTGTTTCACCTAAATCGCCGCCTCCTTTCGCAGCTCAATTTGCCACTGTGCTTGTGGATATTGAAACCGGACAGGTGATTGTGGAAGACCTGATAATGGCTGTTGATGCCGGGGTGATCATAAACCCGCTTGCGGCTTCGGGTCAGATCGAAGGTGGTGTTGCCCAGGCACTTGGGTACGGCGTAAGTGAAGAGATGCGTTACGATGAACACGGAAACCCGAGAGAATCAGATCTGGTTGATTATCATATCTTCAGGGCTGATGAAATGCCAAAGATTCAGTCAATTTTTGTTGAAACGTATGAAGAAAGCGGTCCGTTTGGAGCAAAAGCAGTTGCAGAAATCCCATTGGATGGTGCCGCTCCGGCTATTGGAAACGCAGTTCTGGATGCTTGTGGAGCAGATATTCTGGACAATCCTGTGACACCTGAAAAAGTATGGCGAGCATTACAGAGTTTGTGAGGTAAAAGTGGAAACTGGCAACTATCGACGTAAGAATTCTGATCAGATCTATGTAACCGGGCATATCAATCCGGATACTGATTCAATTGCAGCAGCAATTGGTTATGCCTGGTTACTTGCAGAACGAGACGGCGAGCCAACAGTTCCCAGCCGAGCAGGCGCAATTAACATGCAAACCTCTTTTGTCCTGAGAAAACTGGGTATTGATCCACCCCAGCTCATGACCGATGCCAGCCCTCGGTTTGAGTCAGTGATGCGCCGGCTTGACGTAGTGGCACCAGATAAATCATTGAATGAAGCCTGGACGATCCTTTCGCGAACGGGTGGTATTGCCCCGGTGGTGAACGACGATGGTACCCCTTATGGGATGGTAACTGGCAGCAGTATGTTCGACTTTCTGCGGAAAATCATCGGTCCTCACCCAAAATTTCGCGATATGACAATTTCGGAGATGCTGGATATACAATGCCGGGAAGCAGCGACGCGCAATATGCCAAAGTTCCAACCTCAAACTCGTATCAAAGATGTGATTAACAGGCTTTTGAGGCAACAATTTAACGAATATTGGGTGGTTGATGAGAACAACCGCTACCTTGGAGTTGTTCGCCAGGGAGATATTGTTCATCCTCCCAGAATCAAAGTGATTCTGGTCGATCATAATGAACCACAACAATCAATCGCATCTCTGGAAGAAAGCGAACTGCTTGAAATTCTGGATCATCACCGTTTGGGTAACCAACCAACACACAATCCGATCAAATTCACTGTTGATATCGTTGGTAGCACGTCCACCCTGGTGTCGGAACAAATTTCTGAAGCAGGGTTGAGCGCACCACCAAACCTGGCGGGCTTGCTGTTGGCTGGTTTACTATCAGACACCCTGATTCTGACTTCACCTACGACAACCCAACGGGACAAGGCGATATCAGAAGTTCTCGCCAGATGGGCTTTTGTGCCGGGTTCACCGCTCGAAAATGAAAATATCCAGAGTTGGGGAGAAGAAATTATCCATGCAGGCGCAGGTCTGCTCACCCAGGATCCGGATACTATCGTCCGTGCTGATATGAAGGTCTATGAAAGTGGCGGATACAATTTTTCTGTTGCCCAGGTGGAAACCACTGATTTATATCAAATTGGTGATTTCGTACCGCGCTTGTCCGATGCTTTGAAACGATTGAAAAAAGAGCTTGGACTTGATTTTGCCGGTTTAATGGTCACAGATGTTGTCGAAAGTTCCAGCCGGATCATGTTTGTTGATCCTCCACCTGTTTTAGATGAACTGCCTTATGAACCTTTGCCAGATGGAACGGAACTGGCTGAAGGGGTTGTTTCCCGTAAAAAACAATTGCTACCTATCCTATTATCTTTGTTAGAGGCGTAATGATTGAAATATTTGAGAAATTAGTTGAAGCAAGCCAGGAGGGAAAATCTGTCTGTCTTTGTGTTGTGATTGAGACAAAGGGAGCTGTTCCAAGACATGCCGGAAGCAAAATGCTGGTCTATCGTGATGGCTTTACTGTCGGAACTGTCGGCGGTGGAGAAGTAGAAAACAAAACGGTTGAAGCAGCCTTGCAAGCGTTGGAGGATGGCAAACCACAAATCCTGAATTACACGCTTGATCCAAGAGATGAAAATTCGGTCGGCGTTTGTGGAGGTGATGTCAGCGTGTACATCGAACCACAGATGAGCATGCCGGTTCTGTTGGTATTGGGTGCTGGACATGTTGGTCGATCGGTGGCTAAATTTGGTCAGCTTCTCAATTTTCGGGTAATAGTCTCAGATGACAGGACCGATTTGCTTACAAGTCAACACATTCCTGGAAAGGTGGAATTTCTACCGTGCCTGATGTCAGAAATTCCCCAACGCTTACAAATCAATAGCCAGGTTTATATTGTGGGAGTAACCCGGGGGAGCGAAGTAGATATCGAAGGTTTGCCGGCTCTCCTCGAGTTTGAACCTGCTTATATTGGTCTGATCGGCTCATTAAAACGTTGGGGAACTACGAAGAAAGCGCTTCAGGATTTAGGTATGAGTGTAGATAAAATTGCGAAGATTAAATCCCCAATTGGAATAGATATTGAGGCAGAGACGCCGGATGAGATTGCAATTAGCATATTGGCGGAAGTAATCGAAGTTCTCAACAGCTGATTAAGAATTTTCAGGAGACATCTATGTGGAAGAATTACCATATGCCAGAAACTGTCCAACAGGTTTTAGATTTGTTGAACTACGCTGGTAATGAAACAAAAATAATCGCAGGTGGAACCGATCTGATGATCGAGATCCGGGACGGCAAATGGGAAGGACTGGAGGATGTTATCGACATCAGCCGGGTAAAAGACCTTGACAAGATCTTCAAAGATGACGATGGACTGGTTCACATCCAGGCAAATGTCACTCATAATGATATTCTCAGGTCCGATTTAGTCCGAGATACAGGTTCACCACTATACCAAGCTTGCTACCAGGTATCTTCACCGCAGCTGCGCAATCGCTCAACGGTGGTCGGCAACCTGGTGACTGCATCGCCCGCGAACGATGCGATTCCCCCTTTGATGGCAATGGATGCGAGCCTTGTATTGGTTTCTGGCAGGGGAGAGCGCCAGGTAAAACTGAACGAGTTTTACACTGGCGTCCGCAAGACCGTAAGACAGCCAGATGAGTTGGTGCGGGAGATTGCTTATAAGCCATTGAAAGCAAGCCAACGAGGCAGCTTCATCAAACAAGCATTACGAAAAGTTCAGGCAATTTCCACGTTAAATTGTTGCGTAATCCTTGATTTAGAAGGGGACCTGATAAGAGACGCAATTGTTACAATGGGCTCAGTAGCCCCAACAGTTATCCATTCACAGCAAGCAGAAGATTTCTTGAAAGGCAACCATCTGAATACTGAGACTGCGCATAGAGCTTCTGAACTGGCGGCACTTGATACCAGACCAATCACGGATTTTCGCGGAAGTAACGATTATCGGCAGTACATGATGCAAGTAATTGTTGAAGATGCATTGATGGAACTGGTGGAAAACAAACAGGATACCAAAGTGCCGCTTAATCCTGTCACCCTGAGCCAGGGAGCTGGATGGCAATCGGTGCCAGGTGGAAAATGGGACCAGGAACATATCGAAACAATCATCAATGGACAACCGCTACGTTTCGGAGGGAAATTCAAGTCTACCCTTTTAAATTTCGTGCGGGAGCGCGTAGGTTATAGCGGATCAAAGCCTGGTTGTGAGGAGGGTGAGTGCGGAGCATGCACAATGTACCTCGACGGCAAAGCTGTGGTTAGTTGTCTGGTGCCTGCCCCCAGGGCGCACATGGCTACCATCACCACAATTGAAGGACTGGCGGAGGAAGGGCAGCTACACCCTGTTCAAACTGAATTTATCAATCACGGTGCCGTGCAATGCGGATTTTGCACTCCAGGTTTTGTGATGGCGGCTGCCAAATTGATGGAAGAGAAGCCCCATCCCACGGAAGATGAGATAAGGGACGGCATTTCTGGCAACTTATGTCGCTGTACAGGATATTACAAAATTATCCAGGCAATCGAAGCAGCTTGCCAGGATGGTGGAGGTGCACAATGAACGAAGTCGGAAAATCAGTCAACCGGATTGATGCCCTGGCAAAAGTGACAGGGAAAGCCAAATATCCTGGAGACTTCAGTTTTGCAGACCAGCTGTTCATGAAGGTTTTATTCTCAGAAAGAGTTCATGCAAAGGTTCTTTCAATCGATACCTCTGCCGCTGAAGCACTCGATGGGGTCGTTCTTGTTCTGACCGCTAAAGATGTTCCTGTCAATGAATATGGACTTGGAATTTATGATCAACCTGTTCTCTGTGGACCTGGTTCTGATAAAGAAGGTGGTGACATTGTCAGATTTGAGGGTGACCATGTTGCCCTGGTGATCGCTGAGAGCAAAGAAATAGCTGAAAAAGCGCTTTCTTTGATTAAAGTTGAATATCAGGACCTTCCCCTCGTAAAAACGCTGGGCGATGCACTCAAAGAAGATGCGACTATTTTGCATCCAGGACGAACGTCAAATATTTCTCATCATAACGTCGTCAGGCTCGGAGATGTCGAAGAGGCATTTAAGAAATGCGATGTCATTGTCGAAGGTGAATACCAGACACCAGTTCAGGAACATGCATACTTACAGCCGGAAGCTGGGGTTGCCTTTCTTGATGAAGAAGAAAGAATTACTATAGTTGTAGGAGGGCAATGGGTTCACAAGGACCAGGCTCAAACAGCACATGCACTTGGACTTCCTAATGAGAAGGTACGGATCATCTATCCAGCGATCGGAGGAGCTTTCGGAGGACGGGAGGACATGTCGGTTCAGATCATTCTCGGACTGGCAGTGATGCGTCTGCACGAGAAAGGTATTGACCGCCCAGTCAAAATCGTTTGGTCCAGAGAAGAATCAATGTTTGGGCATTGTAAACGGCATGCCTACACGATGAAAGCGAAATGGGGCGCAACATTTGAAGGTAAAATCATGGCTGCCCAATGCGAAATATGGGCGAATGGCGGGGCTTATTGTTACACTTCAAATAAAGTTTTAGGGAATGCCACATTATTGGCAACAGGTCCATACGAAGTCCCCAATGTAGCAACCGACGCTTATGCAGTCTACACCAACGACATTCCTGGTGGGGCTTTTCGCGGTTTTGGCGGTCCACAGGCTGCTTTTATGGTTGAAATGCAAGTGGATAAACTGGCAGAAAAACTGGGGATTGACCCGTTGGAACTGCGTACGAGGAATCTGTTTAAAGAGGGTTCAATAATCTCGATGGGTTCAGTTCTTCCGGAGGGTGTAACGATTCGGGAAGTGACCGAACGATGTGCCTTGGAAGCAGGATGGACAAAGACCGACAGTGGTTGGAAACGACCAACACCTTCAATATCGAAAAATCCGCATGTGAAATCAGGCTGGAGCATTGTATGTGGCTATAAAAATGTTGGTTTCTCTTATGGAGCTCCGGAAAACTGTGGAGCGACAATCATCCTGGAAGGCGACCAGGAGATCGAAATTGCCAGGCTATATCATGCTGGCGCTGATGTCGGTCAGGGTTCCCATACTATTTTTAGGCAACTTGCAGCGGAAACGCTTGGACTTCCACTGGAAAAAATTCATACGTTCTATTCCGATTCAGCCACTTCCCTGGATTCCGGAAGCGTTTCTGCTTCCCGCATGACTCACATGGGTGGTAATTCGGTCATCGGTGCTGCAAAATTAGCGCTGGAAAAATGGGCAGAAGGGAACCGTCCGGCAATGGGTTCGTACGTCTACCGTCCACCTAAAACCACCGCGATGGATCCGGTGGATGGGCATTGTCATCCTAATTTTACTTATGGATACGTTGCCCAGGCTTTCCATGTCGATGTGGATACAAGAACCGGAAATGTGAACCTTCGTGAGGTAATCAGCGTAGACGATGTTGGCAAAGCAATAAACCCACAGTTGGTTGAAGGTCAAATTGAAGGCGCAGTCGTCCAGGCAGCCGGATATACGCTTTTGGAAGATTGGAAAAAGAAAGACGGGAAAGCAATCACTGACCGTCTGTCGAAGTACCTTATTCCGACCGTTTGGGATATTCCGGAAAAAACTCGCAGCGTGATCATGGAATTGGCTGACCCGATTGGACCGCATGGTGCCAGGGGAGTTGGCGAAATGCCTTATTTACCGTTTGCTGCAGGTGTTTTGGAAGCTGTTTACCAGGCAACCGGAACTCGTTTTAATCGCTTTCCTCTGACAGATGAGGTTGTTCTGCGCGGGTTAGGAAAATTGGCTTCACATGATGTGGGGTTCTGGGATTACGAATAAGTGTTGAAAGAAAAGAAGGTCGCAGGAATTATTCTGGCGGCAGGTGGCTCCAGCAGGTTTGGTGGGGTTAAACAATTGTTGCCCTGGGGGGAAGCAAACCTTATTAATACTGTAATCGGGACGGCACAAGCAGCTGGACTGGAGCCAGTTGTGGTTGTTTTGGGAGCAAATTCTGGAAAAATCGGCGAAACAATCGAAAGCGCTGATATTGAAATTGTGATCAATTCAGATTGGGACAAGGGGCAAAGCACTTCGCTGAAGGCAGGCGTGAATGGAATTAATGCTGATGTTGAAGGTGCTGTCTTTTTGTTGTGTGATCAACCACAGATTTCAGTTAGTTTGGTTAGCAACGTTGTGGAAGAGGGCTTGAGAACTGATAAAGTGGTTATCCCAATCATCGATGACAGGCGAGCCAACCCGGTTTACTTTCCAAAATCATGTTTTGCTCTATTTGAAAAATTGGAAGGGGACTCTGGTGGAAGGCAGATTGTTTCCTCCTGTCCCCACACAACGCTTCAGTGGGCAGATGACTGGATGGCGAAGGACATTGATAAACCTGAGGATTATCAAATACTACGGGATCATTTTGGAGCGTAGATGTTTGTCATTCTGAACTAAATAAAGGATCTTGACTGAAATACAAAATTGACATTATTGTATAATTGACTGACTTGGAAAACTTAGCGCCTGACCTGCAGTTGCAGGTGACGAGGTGGGAGGTTTCTCTCCGCAAGGTGAGACTAACCATGACAACATGGGAAAATCGAAAGTTCGGCGGATGCCTCCAGGGTAATCCCTTTTTCCAGGAAACAAAAAAGAAACAGGAGCACTCATGTGTGGAATTGTTGCCTACATTGGTGAGCAGGATGCTACACCTATTGTTGTCAGTAGTTTAAAAAAGTTGGAATACAGGGGATATGATTCAGCAGGGATTGCTATTCTTGAAAACGAGCTGATTGAAATTCGCAGGGTTGCAGGGAAGATCGATAAATTGGAAAAACTGGTGGAGCAAAACCCGGTTCATGGAAAGATAGGCATCGGTCATACACGCTGGGCTACCCACGGGGCACCGAACGAACAAAATGCACATCCCCATGTCGGGATGTCTGGCAAGATTGTTGTCGTACACAATGGGATTGTTGAAAATTACCTGACATTGCGCGATGAATTGGTCGCTGAAGGGGTTGAATTCAAGTCAGAAACAGATACCGAAACCATCGCCCACTTGATCGAGGCTTTTTACAGCGAAAATAACGACTTGTTCAGCGCGGTTCAGAGTGCTTTACGGATGATCAGGGGTGCTCATGGAGTGGTTGTGATGTCGACCGATGAACCCGACAGGCTGATCGCTGCCAGGCTTGGTAATGCCGGCGGTGTATCGATTGGTATCGGAGATGGGGAAATGTTCGTTGCCAGTGATATTCCGGCCATTGTTGCATATACACGCAAATTGGTTTTTCTTGAATCAGGACAGATTGCAGTAATACAAAAAGATCAATACACCGTCCAGGATCTCGATGGCAACTCAGTCAAAACTGAAATTCAAACAATTCCGTGGGATCCGATTTCTGCTGAAAAAGGTAATTACCACCACTTCATGCAAAAAGAGATTCACGAACAAGTGCGTTCGTTATCAGAAACATTGAGCGGAAGGATTGACTTCGATGATTATAAAGTCAGTCTACCCGGGTTGAATCTGACAGCGGAAAAAGCCAGTGAAATTCGGAAGATTTTCATCACAGCATGCGGGACAGCTGCCTATGCTGGCATGGTCGGTAAATACCTGATCGAATCCATTGCGAGAATCCCGGTTGAGGTGATGGTTGCATCGGAGTTTCGGTATTGTGATCCAATCATCGAACCTGGTACGGTTGTGATGTCAATTTCCCAGTCTGGCGAAACAGCGGATACACTGGCGGCAATGGAAGAAGCCCGTGGAAAGGGGGCGGAGTTGTGGTCGATTGTCAATGCGATCGGTTCACAGGCAATGAGGATTGCTGATGGCTGTATCTCGATGCAAGTTGGTCCGGAAATAGGAGTTGCTTCCACCAAAGCATTTACTGCACCGCTCCTCGACCTTTATATGATTGCAGTTTATCTGGCTGATCTGAGAGGTTCGCTCAGTCATCAAAGAAGAACTGAGCTTGTCAAACATTTATTAAGCGTGCCGTCATTGGTTGGTATGACGCTCAGTCAGGAAAGTGAAATAAAGAAAGTCGCCAATAAATACCGGGGTATGAAAGGTGCGCTTTACCTTGGCAGAGGTGTCAACATGCCAATCGCCTATGAAGGTGCTTTGAAATTAAAAGAGATATCATATATTCATGCTGAAGGCTACCCGGCGGGAGAGATGAAACATGGTCCGATCGCGTTGGTGGATGAGGACCTGCCAGTGATCGTTATCGCAACCCAGGACCCGTGGTATGACAAAATGATCAGCCAGATTGAACAGGCAAAAGCCCGGGGTGGGTCTGTTCTGGCTGTAGCAACCGAAGGGGATGAACTTATACCGACAATTACTGAAGAAGTGTTTTGGGTTCCAAAGACACCATGGCTTCTTAGTCCTGTTGTAAATATAATTCCATTGCAACTTTTTGCCTATCACATAGCTTCAATTCTTGGATTGGATGTGGATCAACCCAGGAATTTAGCTAAATCAGTTACAGTTGAGTGATTTATTGTCTTTTTGATTGTAAATTGGTTCAGTACAATATAGAATAGAACGAACGAACATTACAGGAGTAATAGATGATAACCAAAGAAGCTGTGCTAAATGCATTATCAACAGTCATGGATCCGGATTTACACCAGGATTTGGTAACGCTGAACATGATTGACAACGTTCAAATTGACGGGATGAAAGTCTCGTTTTCAATTGTACTGACCACTCCCAGCTGCCCATTGAAAGGAAAGATCGAATCTGATGCCAGACGTGCGGTTTTGACAATGACCGAGGCAAAAGAGGTGGATATCAAAATGACGGCAAAAGTCCGGCAGGCGAATCCGATTGACCTGGGTTCCAATTGTTTTAAGCACGTCATAGCCGTTGGCTCTGGTAAAGGTGGGGTTGGGAAAAGCACAGTTTCGCTGAATATTGCCCTGGCGCTGGCAAAAGATGGAGCGAAGGTTGGTTTGATGGATGCCGACATTTATGGACCCAACATTCCGCGAATGCTGGGAATTGATCAGCTGCCTGACAAACCGGAAGATAGTAAGATCAGACCGGCTGAAATTCATGGGATCAAGGTTTTATCAATTGGTTTTATGGTCCAGCCCGGTCAACCATTAATCTGGCGGGGACCTATGCTTCATTCAGCGATTCAGCAATTCATCACCGATTTCGACTGGGGCGATCTGGATTACCTTGTGGTTGACTTGCCACCTGGAACTGGCGATGTGCAGCTATCCCTCGCTCAATCCATGCCTATCAGTGGAGCAGTGGTAGTTACCACACCGCAGCAAGTGGCTGTTGATGATGCCAGCCGAGCGGTTGGAATGATGGCTAAACTTGAGATTCCATTGTTTGGGATTGTGGAAAACATGTCTTTCTTGCCCCTGGAAGACGGTAGCAAAATATTTGTGTTTGGAGAAAATGGCGGTGGAAATCTCGCCAACCAGGTGGGTGCCAAATTGTTGGGGCGAATCCCAATTGACCCAGGAATTGGAGTTGGCGGAGATATCGGTTCGCCCGTTGTGTTGCAAGAACCTCTTAGCGATTCAGGTAAGGCATTTGTGGAAATCGCCAGAAATGTTGCAGCTGAAGCCAGCAAGGCAGCTTTTAATAAGAAAATCACTGGATGATATAATTAAATATTATGTCAGAACAAAAAATAATCGGAGTCCAATTCAGAACGGTTGGCAAATCCTATGACTTTTACTTGCCGGAAGATTTAGAAATTGAAATCGGTGAATTTGTTATTGTAAATACGGCACGCGGCAAACAGATAGGAAAAGTTACCCGAAAAGATATGCCGCCCTTACCTGCGGAATCACAGGATATTCAACCGGTAGAAAGGATCGCAACTTCACGAGACTTGATGCTTAAAGATATGATCAGGCAAAAAGAAGAAGAAGTTGTAAAAAAAACCGAACAATTTCTACTGGAGAATGATCAATATGATGGGGTAAAAGTTCTTGATGCAGAATATTCTTTCGACTCAAGCAAACTAACTCTTTTTTTAAGTTACGATAATGTGCAAAATTTCAATATGCGAAACTTCATTCGTGAAGCGGCACCCATGTTTCAGGACACCAGACTTGAAATACGGCAGGTTGGACCTAGAGATATGGCAAAGGAAATCTCAGGGCTTGGCGCTTGTGGGATTGAAAAACGCTGTTGTTCGAGGTTTTTGACAGAATTCAGCTCAATATCGATTCGAATGGCAAAATCGCAAAATGTCTCCCTGACTCCCTCAGAAATCACGGGGATTTGCGGGCGTTTACGCTGCTGCCTGGCTTATGAAAATGATACTTATGAAGAGGCATTAAAACTGCTTCCAAAACGCAAAAAAGTAATTCAAACCCCCCTGGGTGAAGGCAAAGTAATTCAGACTTTTCCGTTGAGCGATTCTGTGCTCGTTGATATCCCTGAAGTTGGATATCGGGAAATTAAACGAAGTGAACTGGAATCGGGCAAAATGGAAGAGAAAAAGCCAGAAGTTCCGATTTTTGAGGCGATGGTGGCTGAAAATGACGGTGATGTTGAAATGGTGTCATTAGGGAATAGTGACAAGCCAGAGCAACATTCGAGACCACGCAGGGAATCAGATCAAGGTCAGAACCAACCTTCGAGGAGTAAACGTAACAACCGGAGAGGGAAACGACCTAACAATTCCCCTGATAAACCCGAAACTGACCACCGTTCAAATAGCCAACCAGGCTCAACGGAACAGCCACGAAGCAAGCCATCAAGGCGAAGCAGACGTTTCAATAAAACAGATAACCGGAAAAATGAAAATGGAAAATAAGAAATACAACGCTGTGAAATTTGACGAATGGAAAACCAGCAAGAAGATTTTGGTCATTTTGGCTCATCCAGATGACCCTGAATTTTTTTTGGGCGGCACTATCGCCCAATGGGCGGCTGCAGGGCATGAGGTCAGTTATTTGCTATTTACCAAGGGTGAACGCGGGGTTAGTGAGAAGTATTCAAACGGAGAAGAACTAAAAAACATACGGGTTGCTGAACAGAAAAAAGCAGCAAGTGTACTTGGCGTTACAGACATAACACACCTTGATTATCCGGATGGTTACATTGAAGTAAACCTGGAAAACCGAAAAGCTCTTGTAGCAGAAATTCGGAAAAGACAACCTGACATCGTGGTTAGTTGTGACCCTCAAACCCTTTTTCATCATTTCTATGTAAACCATCCCGATCACAGGGCGGTTGGATTGTTGACTGTTGATGCTGTCTTTCCTGCGGCAGGGAGCCCGGCTTTCTTTCCGGAACAATTGGACGAGGGTATTCATGTCGCATCGATCCAGGAACTGTGGCTTAGCCTGACAACTGAACCGAATATTTCTCTTGATGTCAGTGAGCAATGGGATTTACGAATTGAAGCTTTGAAGAATCATGTTTCTCAAATAGGGAACCCGGAAGAGTTTGAGCAAAAGTGGAATGAGAGACGACGGGAAATGATGGGGACTGACGATGGATATTGCGAACATTTTCGTCGTGTAATCTTCAAATTTGGGTAGGGTTTGAGCAAATGAGTGAATCAGTTATCTATAATGCTGCCAAAAGCTTTCAAAGCAGTGCAATACAACACCGACGACACCTTCACCAGAATCCGGAACTCGCTTTTCAGGAATTTCAGACATCTGATTATATTGCTGAAGAATTAACTAAGCTTGGGCTTGAGGTTCATCGGGGATTTGGAACCACAGGACTTGTTGCAAGGTTGTCCACAGAAAAAGAGGGACCCCGATTTCTACTGCGTTTTGACATGGATGCTCTGGCAATGGAGGAACAATCAGGAGTCGAATTTGCCTCTAAAACAAAAGGTGTGATGCATTCATGCGGGCACGACGGACACATTGCGATTGGTCTGACGATTGCTGGGATTCTTGTGCAACTAAAAAAAGAGTTGGTGGGAACTTATTTCCTTGTCTTTCAGCCGGCTGAGGAGATTGGACAAGGTGCTGCTGCCATGATCGCAGATGGAATTATGGAGTTTATTCAACCTGATTATGCTCTTGCTGTACATTTATGGTCCGAGAATCCAGTTGGTTGGCTTGGCATCAGTTCTGGCCCAGTAATGGCGGGTTGTAAAGACGTAAACATCGAGGTGCATGGCGTTGGCGGGCATGGAGCCAGACCACATATGGCTGCTGATCCGATTTTGGCAAGCGCTCACCTGATAACTGCTCTTCAGTCATTAACCAGCCGGGAGACAGACCCGCTGGAAAGCCTGGTCTATTCAATCACCAAGATTCATGCCGGCACCAACAACAATGTCATTCCAAACACAGTGACACTGGGAGGGAAACCGCGCTTTTTCACAAAAGAAGTTCAAGAAATGATGGAAAAATCGACTCACCGCCTGTGCAAAGGTATTGGTGAGGCGTTCGGTAGTCAAATCAAAGCGGAATTTGGACCAGCAGTTCCCCCTGTGGATAATGAGCCGCGGGTAGTTCAGGCAGCGCAGTTGGCTGCAAGAAAGATTGATTCTGAAATTGTGATTGATCAAGGTATGCGGATGATGGCTTCTGAAGATATGGCGTTATTTCTTGATCTTGTACCAGGTGCGATGATTTTTGTCGGTTCCGGGAGTGAAGATGCTACAAAGCGGTTTGCACTACACCACCCCTGTTTTGATATTGACGAACGCAGCCTGGTCCTTGCTGCTGCACTTTTAGTCGAAACCTGTCAGCAACTGGTATTGTCATCGTAATACATAAAAACCAATACAATCTATGACAGGCAAAAAATGCCTTGAGTATGTATAATCCCACTATGGAAAAATTGCCTGAAAAAATGCCTCTGACTTCACACCTGGAAGAGCTCCGGAAAACCGTTTTAATATCTATGGTGGGGTTGATTGTTGGTGTGGTTATCGCTGCGTTTTTTGTAAATCCAATTCTTGATTATCTTGCAGCTCCTATTGGTGGATTGGAGAATCTGCATGCGATTGAAGTAACTGAAACAATGTCTGTTTACATGCGGGTGGCAATGCTGGGAGGCTTGATTATTGCTTTACCCTGGATTTTGTTTCAGGTATTTCGGTTTATCAGTAAGGGGTTGAAATCAGCTGAGAGAAGGGGAATCTTTCTTGCGCTGCCTTTCGCGATAATTATGTTTTTGGCTGGCGTAGCATTTGCTTTTTATGTTATGCTGCCAGCCTCATTGGGCTTTTTTCAAGTAATTCTGAATGTCACTACCGCAATAAGGATTAAGTCTTATTTTAGTTTTGTCACAAATCTGTTGTTTTGGATCGGGGCAAGTTTTCAAATGCCTTTAATCTTCTTTATCCTTACCAAAGTTGGAGTGGTAAACCACAAAATGCTTTTGAAGGGATGGCGAGTGGCGATCGTTGCCATTGCAGTTTTAGCGGCAGTCATTACACCAACAGGCGACCCAATTAACATGTTAATATTCATGGTGCCGCTTTTTGTATTATATTTGTTAAGTATATTGCTTTCTTTGCTGGCAGGAAAACCTGCCCAAACACAAGAAAAAGAGGAGTAGTTATGGGATCTTTACATTGGCCAGAAATATTGCTGATTGCATTCATTTTGCTTTTAGTTTTTGGTGTTGGAAGAATCACCAAAATTGGAGGTGAGTTGGGGACCGGTATACGGGCGTTCAAAGAAGGTCTGAGCGGCAAAAAAGAAGAAGAAGCTGAGACAGAGAATAACGACCAGACAAAGTCCGGCGAGAACGATCAGCCGAATTTAGACAAATAAACTTCGTATATGGAATTTTTAAACCTGGGCTGGATGGAAATCGCCTTAATCTTGATTCTGGCTTTTGTAATTCTTGGCCCAAACAAGATTGTTAAGACAGGCAAAGACCTGGGGAGCTGG
>Ga0123334_1003755_pt1 | contig 16119 bp, 16 predicted proteins | sample BiotimSIPDNA_FD_89706 | JGI IMG/M metagenome (GOLD analysis project Ga0123334, IMG submission 89706) | Anaerobic biogas reactor microbial communites from Washington, USA - Biogas_R1 time_0 SIP DNA | ecosystem: Engineered > Bioreactor > Anaerobic > Unclassified | place: Washington, USA... | reverse complement strand
TCCTTCTCCGGAGGGAGGTCATCCTTGCCGGGCAGTCGGCCTACCTCTTCCCCGGCACGGTGAGGGCAAATTTTCTTCAGTATCACCAGTACAGGGATTCCGTTCCTCCGGACAGCGAATCCATGCAGGCGTGCCTTGACGCCTGCCGGGTTCCCTTCCCTCTCGACACACCCTGCGACACCCTTTCCGGCGGCGAAAAACAGCGGGTGTTTTTGGCCATAGCGCTGAGCTTCCGCCCGGCGGTGTTTTTGCTGGATGAGCCCACCTCGGCCCTTGACGGGACCACGGCGGAGGCATTGATGGCCAACCTGACGGAGTACTGCAGAAACAGCGGCGTCGCTGCCCTGGTCGTGAGCCACGACAGGCACCTGACGGAGAAATTCGCCGAACGGACCGTCGACCTGGGAGGTGCGGTATCATGAGCGGCGCCGCGGCCATAGGCATCCAGCGGTTCCTGGTCATCTACCTTCTGCTGCTGCTGGTGCTGGCACTCATGAAACGGAGCAGGATCAGCCAGACAAAACTGCTCCTGACGGCAAGCATCCGGATGACGGTACAGCTTGTCCTCGCCGGTTTTGTGCTGACCTACATTTTTGAGAATCCCCATCCCCTGTTGACCGTGGGCTACCTGGCCGCAATGATGGCCTTCGCCATCCACAGGGTGCTGTCAAAAAACCGGGACCTCAACCGGGGATTCAAGCTTTCCATTGGATTTTCCCTGGCCTTTTCGGGTTTTGCGGTGCTGATATATTATGTCGCTGCCGTGGTGAACCAGAGCCTCTTCAATCCCCAGTACGCGATTCCCCTGAGCGGCATGATCTTCGGGAACGCCATGACAGGGGTGAACCTGGGGGTGAAGACCTTCAGGGAGAGCACGGCTGCGGGAAAGGAGAGGATGGAGGCCCTTCTCAACTTCGGGGCGAGCCCGAAGAGCATCCTGCTGCCCTTCGTGAACCAGGCCCTGGAGACGGCCATTCTTCCCACGCTGAACTCCATGATAGGCATGGGCATCGTCTCCCTTCCCGGGATGATGACGGGACAGATCCTGTCGGGCACCCTTCCCACGACGGCTATCCTCTACCAGATTTCCATCATGGTGGCCAACTGCTCGGCGGTCTGCCTGTCCGTCTTCGGCTCCCTCCATTTCGGCTATCATACCCTCTACAACAAAAGGAGCCAGTTCTGCCGGAGGGGCGGTATTCTCAACGGGGCAGGGTGTGATGAGAAAAAGCCTGAATCCGGAACGGGGGAGGGAAAAAAATGACCCCGGGAATTCTCGCGGCGAAAAAAGCGGGCGTGCAGTTCACGGTGCATGAATACGACCATGACCCTTCGGCGCCGTCCTTCGGCATGGAGGCGGCGGAGAAGCTGGCCGTTCCGCCTGAGAGGGTCTTCAAGACACTGGTGGTACGCCTTGACGGCAGAGAGCTCGCCGTGGCGGTGATCCCGGTGAATTCCATGCTCAGCATGAAGGCCGCGGCGAAGGCGGCGGGGGCGAAGAAAGCCGAAATGGCACCCCAGGCAGACGTGGAGCGTTCAACAGGATATGTTCTCGGCGGTGTGAGCCCCCTCGGGCAGAAGAAGCGCCTCCGGACGTTCATTGACGTTTCTGCGGAAGGGTTTGAGACGATCTTCGTCAGCGCGGGAAAAAGGGGGCTGGATATGGAAATCGCCCCAGGTGACCTGGCGGCGGTGTGCGGAGCGGCTTTTGCCCCCCTGCAGGACAGGGGCGGCGCATAAGCAGAACCGATTCTCCCCAGGGAGACGAATGCTTTCCAGGTGAAAAAAGCCTCCCCGGCGTGATTCCGGAGAGGCTTTCGTGCTTTCAGATCTTGAACCCCGAACTCACAAGGCTTTCCGAAGCCCGTTCCACCGAGGCCTGAATATGGCGGAGCACAAGATCTGCCGCCCTGTCGCCGTCCTGATCCCTGATGGCGTCGAGTATGTGCCGGTGTTCGCCGAAAATCTCGTCGAAACGGAGCTCCTCGCGCCGAAAGATCAGTGATGTGCTCGCTGTCTCGTAGGCCCGGGAGACCGTTTCGTAGATGCGGCAGAGAAACTGGTTTCCGGTCGCCGCCATGATCTGGGCATGGAAGATTCTGTTCCACTTGGAAAGAAGCGATTCCATGTCGTCCCTGCCGGATTCGATGATGGCCCCCATCTGAGCGACGGACTCCCCGATCTTCCGCAGGTCCTCCGGAGTACGGTTCTCCGCCACGATTCTCGCGGCTTCCGGTTCGATCATCATGCGGACCTGAAAGATCTCCAGCATCATGGAAGGCGGCCAGTCACCCGAAAAGATGAGCTCCGGCAGTTCGTGCCGGGGCATGAAGATTCCCTGCCTGTCCCGTATTTCCAGCAGCCCGAAGGCTTCGAGCACGGCGATGGCCTGTCGGAGAAGGGGCCTCGTGACGCCCAGGGCTGCGGCCATGTCCCGTTCTGAAGGGAGTTTTCCCTCCGGGTTCACCTGTATCTTCCCCGAATTCAGATGCTCGAAGAGTTCCTTTGCCAGCGCTCGTCTTCTGTCACTCATCGTGATCCCTGCCCCGTTTGTCCGGATCTGTAGGAGCCGGGGCGGTGGAACCGCCCCGGCTGAATTTGTCCTGTTGTGCTTATTATAAGGTATTCTTTCTCCCGTTCGAACGGCCTACTGCAGGAACTTTGAGTACTTCATGAAGAGCTCCCGCTGGTTCTTCAGCTCCTGGACGGAATCCTCGACGCTCAGGGTCCACGGCTCCTGCAGGTTGTACCTGTTGACTTCCTTCTTGTATTCTTCGCTGTTGGCAGAGATGTCCATCATGGCGGCATTGAGGGCCCTGACTATCTCAGGGGAGGTTCCCCTGGGAGCGAGACAGGCGTAGAGAGTGTTGAGGATGAGTTCGGGGCAGCCCGACTCGTGGGCCGTGGGAATGTCCTTCAGCAGTGCGGGGGGTTCCTTCAGGAGCGTTCCGAGCGTCCTGACCTGGCCCGCCTGGATGTATTCCTTGACCACCGCGTAGGGAACGATGGTGGCGTCCACGTGTTTGCCCAGCAGGGCGGTCATCCTGGATGCGGCGTCCCCTTCGTCGATAACGGCGAACTTCGTTCCTGCCGCATGCTCCAGAATGACGGAGGCGATGTACACACCGCCTCCGGTGGAGACTCCGAACTTGATGGTGTTGGGGTTCTTTTTGGAGGCCTCGATGAGGTCGGCAAGGGTCTTGTAGGGGGAGTCGGCAGGCACAACGATGTTTTCGCCCGACTGCTTGGCGTAGACGCTGACCACTTCAAAGGCATCGTAGCCGTAGTCGGAAAGGCCGGTGGCCTCGTTGCCCGTGAGGGCTGCCGTGTTGGTCATGAGGAAGGTGTATCCGTCGGGTGTTCCGTCCTTGTACTGGGCCATGGCGATGGCCCCGTTGCTGCCCGTCACGTTCGTGGGAACGACGGACACGCCGAGTTTCTGCTCAAGCAGGCGGCACATGAGACGGGCGTTGAAGTCGGTGTCTCCCCCGGCCCCGTGGGTGATGATGACGGTGATGTTTTTTTCCGGCCATGCCGCTTCCGCTGTTCCCGCGAAAAGGACGGTCCCGGAAAAAACTGCCGTGAGTACCAGTGCTGCTGCGATTAAAGACTTCTTCATGCTGTTTTCCTCCCTCCGGATTATGGTTCGTCTGAAAGTCCTCCCGTTGTTTTTCCGCCTGTGTCCGCCGTTATTCCATTGCACCACCCCTGTTGTGCAGACTGTGTTCCGGCGTCAGTCCAGGGCTCTTCTGTTCGCCCTGATGTTCAGCACGACCACCGCCGCGGTCACGATGAAAAAGCCAATCGCTATGGGACGTTCCGCGAAAGACAGGGGGTTCATCATGAAGAGCTGGGACATCTTTCGAAGGTTCAGCTCGAACATGGGACCCAGGATGAAGCCGAGGATCATGGGGGTGAGGGGGATCTGGGCCTTGATGAACCCGTAGCCGATAAGCCCGAAGAAGAGAATTCCCCAGACGTCGAAGACCCTGTTGCTGTCCCCGATGGCGCCGACGCAGCACAAAACGACGATGATGGGCAGGAGATAGTTCTTTGGAATGCGCAGGATCTTCGTGAAAACCCGGAGTCCCAGGAATTCGATCACGAGCATGGCGAAGGCTGCGATGACCATTGCGACAAAGATGCCGTAGACCGTGGCGCCGCTCTTGGCGAAAATCAGCGGCCCGGGAGCCACGTTGTGGACCATCAGACCGCCGAGCAGCATGGCCGTGACGGCGTCTCCGGGAATACCGAGGGAGAGGAGGGGGATCATGGCGCCGCCAATGGAGGCGTTGTTTGCCGTCTCCGAAGCCACAACGCCGTCGAGAATCCCGGTTCCGAACTTTTCCGGGTGCCTGGAGCTGTTCTTTGCGGCGGTGTAGGAGAGCATGCAGGAGACTCCTCCGCCGATTCCCGGAAGAATGCCGATGCCGATGCCGATGACGGCGGATCGGATCATGTTGATGAACTGGCTGCGGAATTCCCTGAAGGAGAAGCCGAATCCCCTGACCTTGACGTCTTCCCTGATGTCGTAGCGGATGTCTTTTCTGACTTCCTCGGCGAACCTGATCACTTCGGTGATTGCAAAGATGCCGATAAGGAAGACGAGCAGCTTGAAGCCTGCCGTCAGTTCGATGAAGCCGAAGGTGTACCGGGCCTTCGAGTCGATGGGGGCGAGCCCCACCGTGGCCCATACCGCTCCGAGGACGGCGCTGATGAGCCCCTTGGCGAGATCGCGTCCGCTGAGAGCGATAACCATGGAAAGGGAGAAAAGGGACAAGGCGCAGTATTCATAGGCGCCGAACTGGATGGCGACTTTGGCCAGAAGGGGGGAGACGACAACGAGCACCGCGACGCCGAGCAGCGTTCCCAGGAAGGAAAAGACGATTCCCGCTCCGAGGGCCTTTCCGGCCTCGCCCTTTTTCGCCATGGGGCTTCCGTCGAAGCATGTGGCAACGGAAGATGGCGTGCCCGGGATGTTCAGGAGGATGGCCGATATGAGTCCTCCAGAAATGCCGCCGATATAGAGGGCCACCAGGGTGGAGATCCCCTGGATGGGTGTCATGGTGTAGGTCATGGGCAGGAACATGACCACGGCCATGGTGGCCGTGAGTCCCGGAATTGACCCGAAAATGATGCCCACCGCCACGCCTGCGAAAATCAGCAGAAGGATGAACGGGTCCAGGGCAACGCTGGAAAAACCGGTCCATAAAGGAGAACTCATTTTTCCGCCCCCTCTCAGAAGCCCAGGATGCCCTTCGGAAGAAGGACTCCGATGAGCTTCACGAAAACGGAATCAATCAGCACGGCAAAAAAGATTCCCACCAACAGCGCTGTACCCGGTCTCCTTTTTCCCGGAGGTGTCAGGATGAGGATCTGGCCAAAAATGAACAGGGCGGAAGAGATCGTGAATCCCAGGAAGGGGAGAAAGGCAGAGTAGACGCCGATAAGGACGAAGGTGAGCACAACCTCCCGGTTGTCGGAGAGCCATTTTTTTTGCCCGGCGAGAGTCGACGGGCGGTCTGCCTTGCCATCATCGGTCCGGCGGAATCCTCCCCGGAAGATGAGCAGAAGTCCGAGGATCAGAAGACATGTTCCCCAGAAGCGGGGCATGAAAGCCGACGTAAGCGGCGTGGCGCCGCTGCCTTTGAAAACCTTGATGTCTTTTGAAAAAAAGAGGTACAGGAGAGAGAAGGCCGAAAGTACGATTCCAGTAATTCTGTCCCTTGAGAAAGACACGCGAAGCACCTCCCTGGAAAATCCCTGCCGTTTTTCAGCTCCACTTCGGGTGGCCGTACACGGACCTGTCGGCCACGTGGGGCCATTTCGTACCGTTCAGGACGGCAAAGCACCCCTCCACGCACATGAGAGCCATATTGACCACCGCTTCCTTCGTCTGGGCTGCGCTGTGGGGGCTGACCAATACATTCTTCGCCCCGAGGAGGGGGTTGTCCGCCGCAGGAGGTTCCTCCCCAAAGACGTCCACTCCCGCCCCGGCGATGAGTCCGCTGTTCAGCGCGTCCGCCAGGGCCTGCTCGTCAACGATGCCGCCCCGGGCGCAATTGATGATCATGGCCGTTTTCTTCATTTGTGCGAGGTGCCTTTCCCCAATCATGCCCTTCGTCTCCGGGAGGAGGGGCACATGGACGGAGACAAAATCGCATTCCCCGAGCATTTCTTCGTAATCGGCCCGCCAGGCGCAGCCTTCCTCCTCGATCTGTTCCCTGGTCAGGAAGGGATCATAAGCAAGGGTTTCCATGCCGATCCCCCGGCAGATCCGGGCCGTTTCCCGGCCGATGGCTCCGAGGCCTATGAAGCCCGCTTTCTTGCCCAGCACCTCAAAGGCCTTCCCGAGACCCCTGGCGGCCATGAAGTTTCCCTTCACCGTCCCGGCGTGCCCTTCCAGAAGGTTCTTGGAGAGGGCAAACATCATGGCAACGGCGTGTTCGGCCACGGAGCGGTTGTTCGCGCCGGGAGTGATGACCACGGGGATCCCTCTCTCCGAGGCAGCGGAGACGTCGATGCCGTCGTAGCCGACGCCGGTCTTGCCGATGACCTTGAGGTTCGGAGAATTTTCGATTGCCCGCCGGTCGATTTTCGCGATCCTCAGGATGACGGCATCGGCATCCTGCATCCGGTCGATGTAGTTGTTCGGGTTCCCGTCGTTTGCCACGAAAACCTCGGCCTTCGACTGCAGCTTTTCCATTCCTTCCGGGCAGAGCCCGTGGGAAAGCACGAATTTCATGACAGCGTCTCCTCTTCTCCCGGCATTTTCAGGCGTACAGCTTCAGGACGTCGAGGATGGCCCTGTCCACTACTTCCGATGCCAGGTTGAAGGGAGCCCGGCAGGGACCGAGTTTTTCGCCTCTCAGGTTGGCGGCGCGCTTGATGATGGAATTCGGATTTCCGAGCTTCATGCAGTCGCGAAGGGGCCGTATGCTGTCCTGGGCCCTTCTCGCCTCTTCAAGGTCGCCCTTCAGCCAGAGGTCGTAAATGGAGGCCATGATGCCGGGAAGGACGTTGCTCACGCCGGAAATGCCTCCGCTTCCTCCCGCCAGCAGCGTCCAGAGGATCAGGGAATCGTTTCCCGACACCACCCGGAAGGTTTTTCCTTCGATTGAACGGGTCTCCTCGATGTAGCGGAGGATGTTGTCGAAATTTCCGCTGCTGTCCTTTATACCCACTATGTTCGGTATGGAGGCGAGTCTTTTTACGGTCTGGTGCGTGAGGTTTACTCCCGTTCTCGCCGGGATGTTGTACAGCACGATAGGGATGTCCGCCCCTTCGGCGACGGCTTTAAAATGGCCGTAGAGCTGTTCCTGGGAACTTTCCGCGAAATAGGGGCAGATGACGGACGCGCAGTCCGCCCCCAGGGCCTTCGCAGCCTGGGTCAGTTCGATAGTCTCCCTCGTGGTGATGCAGCCCGTTCCCGCGTAGACGGGGAGCCGTCCCCGGTTTTCACAGATGACGGTTTCCATGATCTTCACTTTCTCATCAAAGGATAGGGCGAAACTTTCGCCGTTCGTTCCCAGGCAGAACAGCCCGTGGATTCCGGCGTCGATGAAACGGTTCACCTGGCTGCGGAGCTCGTCCCAGTTGATGGATTCGTCCTCGAAAAAGGGTGTCGCCATGGCGGCGATGATTCCTCGCGGTTCAAACATGTTGTATTCCTCCTGAACAGAATGAATCCCGGCGGCGATCCGCATCGCTGCCGGACGGAGCCGGCTAAGGCAGCAGCTTCAGGTAGATGTTCCGGGCATCCTCCGGCGTGAGGGGCTTGGGGTTGTTGTCCAGAAGACGGGTGACCTTCATCGCCGCGGCGACGATCTCGTCCAGGTCTTCTTTCCTGACCCCCAGTTCCCGGAAGTCCGACGGGATACCCAGGGAGCGCACCAGGGAGAAGATGCCCTCGACGGTCTTTTTGGACGTCTCCCCGTCATCGGTCTCCGGAGGGATTCCCATGGCGGCGGCGACTTCGGCGAACCTGTCCGTCACCGTATCGCGGTTGAACTCCATGACCCAGGGAAGAAGAATGGCGTTGGAGATGCCGTGGGGGATGCGGTACCGGCCGCCCAGGGGATAGGAGAGGGCGTGGACAGCCACGGTGCTGGAGGAGGCGATGCACATGCCCCCGTAGAAGGCGGCGAGGAGCAGGTCTTCCCGTGCCTGGAGATCCGAGCCGTCCCTGTATGCCTTCATCAGGCTGCGGCTGATGAGCCGGATGGCCTCCAGGGCATAGAGGTCAGAAAAGGGATTCCGTTTTTTCGAGATGAAGCATTCGATAGCGTGGCAGAAGGCGTCCAGCCCCGTTGCGGCGGTGACGTTCGGGGGAAGGGTCAGGGTGACGGAGGGATCGAGGATGACGCAGTCCGGGATGAAGAAGGGATGGACAACCCCCACTTTCAGCTTCTGTTCCGGCACCACAACGATGGCATTCGGCGTCGCCTCGGAACCCGTTCCGGCAGAAGTGGGTATAGCGATCAGGGGAACGCCTCTTTCTTTGATGAGCTGTGCGTCCAGAAGATTGTCCAGGTAGCCGGGGTTCCGGAGGAGCACGGAGACCATCTTGGCGCTGTCGAGGACGCTTCCGCCCCCCATGGCCACCACCAGGTCCACCCGGAGGTCCTTCAGCTTTCCGAAAAGCTCCTTCACCTGGCCTGTTTCCGGCTCTACGGGAAGATCGCTGACAACGTGGAGTTCGGAACCGGGAACGGCCAGCAGTTCCAGGATCCTGTCGGCTCCGCCGTTCTTCCGCACGTTTCCGTCCACGAGGAAGGCGACGGATGCCGGAGCGAAGGAAGAAACGATCTCCCCTATCTGCTCCAGGCTTCCCTTTCCGGAAACCACATCCCGCGGCGGACGCATCCTGTAGGTCATAATGCTCACTCTCCTGTCATGGAAAAAACCATTCGGGAAAAGGGAAATTCCCGGACAAGTTTCTGGTATACCATGGTAACCAAATAGGTCCGGCCTGATTATATTCATAACGCAGCAAACTTGTCAATGAAAAAAAGTCTCATCGGAATGATGTTCAAAATATGCACGTATAAATAAGCCTTCAGGCGGGCCGGCTGCCGACGTGTCCCGCCGGGGGATGTCCCATGTACAGGAAGTGCGGCGGCGGAACAGGAGGGGCCTGTCTTTTGGGGGGAAAACGCCGCTGTTCTTCCGCCGCTTCAGGCGATAGAATATTCTTCGTGGAATTTTCATGGAAAAACAGGGGGAAAAATGAAAAGATCCTATGGTGTGATCGCCGCGATGGCCCTCTTTTTTTCGGCTGTCGTCATTTTTCTCGTCTCCCTGTGGCTCGCTGAGGAAGTCAATGCTTTCCGGGACCGGGGCGTGACGACCATGGTGCGGATTCTGGGATTCCGGGAGGTTTCCAGCGGCGACACGGGCACAAGAACGATAGCTCTTGCCGAGATCGTGACCAATGGTGAGGATGATGCCGTGAGGGATGTTGCGGCGTCCCATATCCTGATGGACGAGGCGACGGAGACGGGTGCCCTCCGGCCGGGGCAGAAACTGGAAGTGATCGTTCTTCCCGACGGGGAATTCTCGATGACGCCCCCCGGCTACACTCACTGGTTTGTCACCCGCCGCTCCCTTGACCGCCATCTGAGGAATTCCCTTTCGCAGTGGGGATGGAATTCAGCGGTGGTGCTGACGGTGATTGCGATGCTTCTCTGGATCTGGTCCGGCCGAAAGTAGACGGCTGACCGGGACGCAGGCTCCGGCGGGGCTCTCTTCAAACACTTTCCTGGCAAACGCGTCGGCCCAGTACTGCTTCTTGTTTCTTCCCCTTTCTTTATTCGTCCAGGTCCACCAGTCCGTGACGCAGGGCGTAACGGGTCAGGCAGGTGACGTTCTCGCAGCCAAGCTTGTCGAGGATGTTGCGGCGGTGGGTGTCCACAGTGCTCTTGCTGATGTGGAGTTTTCCGGCGATCTCCCGTGTTCCGGCACCCTTCACAAGGAGGTGCAGTACCTCCCGCTCCCGTTCCGAGAGGGCGGGTTCGCTCGCTCCTTCCTGGGCTCCCTGCCGGACGAAGTCTTTCGCCACGAGGGTGGCGACCTTGGGACTGAGCCATGTTTCCCCGCGGGCAATCACCCGGAGGGCAAAGAGGAATTCCTCGGGAGTGGCTTCTTTCAGTATGTATCCTGTCATGCCGCTTTTCAGGGCTTCAAAAACCATCTGTCGGTCAAGGTGCATGGTGAGGGCCGCCATCCGGACGCCGGGCAGTGCCTCCGAAAGGATGCGGGCTGCCTCAACGCCGCTGGTTTCGGGCATGGCAAGGTCGAGAATGATAACGTCGGGGCGCTTCTCGAGCGCCAGCGCCATGCCTTCCCGGCAGCTTCCGGCCACGCCCGCCACCTCGAAATCATCCTCCCGGGCGAGAATGTCCTCAAGTCCTGCAAGAAAGAGCCTGTGGTCGTCGATCATCAGGACCCGTATCTTCATTGCGCCGTTCCTCCTTCGAATGCCAGCGGGGCGACGATGGCCACGGTGCTTCCCTTGCCCTTCTCGGAGAAAACCCGGATTTCGCCGCCCACGGAGTGAAGTTTTTCCCGTATGCTGAAAAGTCCCATGCCGCCCCACTTTCCCCAGTGTTTCGGCGTGTTGGAGGAGAACCCGGCACCGTCGTCCTCCACGAGCAGGCGGACCCGCTTGTTGCCGCGCTGCACCCGGAGAATCACCTTCTTTGCCCCGGCGTGCTTGATTACGTTCAGCAGCAGCTCCTGGGCCATCTGGTACATGAGAATGCGGATTTCCATGGAAATGTTCGCTTCAGGGCCGCATTCCCGGAAGTCGACGGATATGCCGTGGGGCGTCAGCATCCGGTCGCCGAGGGAAGCGAGGGCAGGTTCCAGTCCGACTTCGTAGAGGAGCGGCGAGCTTATCTCCAGTGTCAGGGAACGGGTGTCGGAGAGGAGCCCTTCCACTTCCTCGATGGCCGGGGCAATGTCATCGGGAGAATGCTTTTCGGCCAATGCCCTCAGTCGGGAGAGCAGGGAGACGAGGGAATAGCCTACCCTGTCGTGGAGTTTTACGGCGATCTCCCGGCGGGTCCGTTCCTCCGCGAGGGAAAGTCTGGCAGCGAGGGTGCGCAGTTCCTGGCGGTACTCCGTGAGGAGGACTTCCTTTTCCAGCAGGACCTCCTCCGCCCGCTTCCAGTCGGTCATGTCGAGGAAGATCACGGCGACGACGGAGCGGGTGGGACTGAAGGCGATGGCGTGAAGGTACTTTCCCGTGTCGTAGCTCGGACCTTCATGGCGGGCGTAGATTCCTGTGGTGGCGACCTGGAGGATGATGTCCTGCCATTCCCGTTCCTTTTCCGACCAAATTTCCCGGAAGGGGCGCCCGATCAGTTCCTCCCTGCGGATGTCCATTACCTGTTCGTAGGCGCTGTTGACCTCGATGTATACCACGTCCTGGAAGTCTCCCCGCTCATCGTAGATTGCCCGGTAGAGAGCCACGGGTTCAAGTATTTTGGCGAAAAGGGCACCGAGGGCATCGTAGGGTGTCTGGTCATGGTTCATCAGTTCCGCCTCCTTTGCAGCGAAGGCTGCTTCCCTGAGATTCTACACTTTGGGCCGGGAAAGAAACAACTTAGCCGGGAAGGCGGCCAAAGTTCTTCCCGGATGCCGATAGGCCAGAATATCCTGCGGGGAGCGGAAAGGTCCGTTGCCCGGAGCTGAACTTCCTTTGTTTTTTCATGAAATGTGCTAGCGGACAATCATGTTTTGCACGATGCGGACCGACCCCCCTTCCCCTAGACTGACCAGTGGAGGAATACGTTATTCCATTCCGGGAGGGTGAGTCTATGAAACTGGAAATAGGAAAGTTTTTTGTGAAGGAGATGGTCTTCGGTTCGAAGACCGGCTACAGCAGGGGCGTGCTGACCATAAACAAGGAAGAGGCCCTTGCGGTGGTGAAGGAAGACAGCCACATCACCGAGGCTGATCTGTATATCGTCAATCCGGGCGACGAAGTCCGCATGGTCCCCGTGAAGGAAGCCATTGAAATGCGCTGCAAGGTCTCCGGTGGCGTGATGTTCCCCGGCATGACCAATCCCGTGACGCCGGCAGGGCAGGGGAGAACCCACGCCCTGAAGGACTGCTCCCTGATCGTGGTCGGGAAGCACTGGGGAAGCTTCCAGGACGGTCTGATCGACATGAGCGGCCCCTTCCAGAGGAACACGATTTACGGTTCCCTGAAGAACCTTGTCCTTGTGGGCGACACGGATGAAGAGTTCGAGCGCCGGGAGCAGCAGAAGAAAAACCGGGCTCTGCGCTGGGCCGGGCACCGTCTCGCCGAGTACGTGGGCAAGTGCGTGGCCGCCCTCGAGCCGGAGGAGATCGAGACCTGGGAACTCGAGCCCGTCAACCGCAGGGAGAGTATCGTGCAGGAGCTTCCGTCGGTGGTCTATGTCCTTCAGCCCCAGACACAGATGGAGGCCATGGGATACAACACCCTGATCTACGGATGGGACGGCAACCACATGCTTCCCACCTTCATGCACCCCAACGAGCTGCTCGACGGGGCAGTGGTCTCCGGCAGCTTCATGCCCGTCTCCTCCAAGATGTCCACCTACGAGCACTGCAACAACCCCGTGGTGAAGCGCCTGATGAAGGAGCACGGCAAGACGCTGAACTTCCTCGGGATCGTCATGTCCAACCTCAACGTGGCCATGGACCAGAAGCAGCGTTCCGCCTACATGGTGGCCCAGATGGCGAAGAACCTCGGCGCCGACGGCGCGATCGTGGCTGAAGAAGGGTATGGCAATCCGGATGTGGACTATATTCAGACCATCGTCGAGCTGGAGAAGGTCGGCGTCAAGACCGTCGGCATCTCCAACGAGTGCACCGGCCGCGACGGAGGATCGCAGCCCCTGGTGGCCCTCGATCCGGCGGCGAACGCCCTGGTTTCCACGGGGAACGTATCCCAGTATTTCGAGCTGCCCCCGATGAAGACCGTCCTCGGCGAACTTGAATCCATGGCCCGCGACGGCCTCTCGGGCGGCTGGGAAGGGTGTGTCCGCGCCGATGGTTCCCTTGTCATGGAGAACAACGGCATGTTCTGCTCGGACCACATCAGCGGCTTCTCCGTGAAGACCTGCATGGACTACTAGGAAGGGGAGAAGGCATAATGCTCAAGGCGATTCATTACATCAACCAGTTTTTCGGGCAGGTCGGCGGCGAGGACATGGCCGACTACGAGCCTGAAATCCGCACCGGAACCGTCGGGTGCACCCAGATTTTCAACAGTCTCGCCAAAGACGTGGAGGTGACCCACACCATCATCTGCGGCGACAATTTCATGGCGTCCCGCACGGACGAGGCCCTGGCCCGCATCCTGGCGATGCTCGCGGGCGTGGAGTTCGACATCTTTATCGCCGGCCCCGCTTTTAACGCAGGCCGGTACGGGGCAGCCTGCGGCGAGGTCTGCAAGGCAGTGAAGGAGAAATACGATGTTCCCGTGATCACGTCCATGAACGAGGAAAATCCGGGAGTGGAGCTGTTCCACAAGGATATGTACATCTTCCGGGGCGGCAACCGGGCCACTTTCATGAAACAGGACATGGAGAAACTCGCCGCCTTCGCCGACAGGATCGCCCGGGGCGGGAAGCTCCTTCCGGCAGTCATGGAAGGCTACTTCCCCAGGGGAATCCGTCACGAGGTCTTCCTGGAGGACATCGGCAGGGAGCCCGTCATGGCGGCCGACCGGGTCGTGGACATGATGATCGCCAAGCTCAGGGGCGAACCCTACCAGACCGAGCTGCCCATGCCGGCCCTTGACCGTGTCCCCGTCGCCCCGGCGGTGAAGGACCTGCGGAAAGTGCGCCTGGCCCTGGTAACCTCCGGCGGCATCGTCCCCCGGGAAAACCCTGACAGAATCCAGTCCTGCTCCGCCACGAAGTGGGGGAAGTACGACATCTCCGGACTCGAAAAAGGATTCACTGCCCCGGAGTACAAGACCATTCATGCCGGCTACGATCCAGAGCAGGCCGACAGGAACCCCAACGTGGTGGTTCCCCTTGACGCCATCCGGGCCTACCAGCGGGAGGGCAGGATCGGCGAAGTGGACGATTTTTACTACACCACCGTCGGCACCGGCACCACCCAGGGCGAGGCCGCCCGCATGGGCCGTGAGATCGCCGCGGTGCTCCATGAACGGAACGTGGAAGCCGTTGTTCTCACAGCGACCTGAGGAACCTGCACTCGTTGCGGGTCAACGATCGCGAAGGAAATCGAGCGCAGCGGCATTCCCGTGGTTGTCATGTGCAACCTCACCAACATCGCGAAGACCGTCGGCGTCAACAAGATGGTTCCCACGGTCTCCGTCCCCTATCCCCTGGGCAATCCCCAGCTTCGCCCTGACGATGAATGGGCCCTCCGCTACCACAGGACGGGTGTGGCGCTTGACGCCCTCGAGACGGACGTCAGCGAGCAGACCATCTTTCCTGTGAAGATCTAGAACACCTCTCCGGGGGAGGATTCCCTCCCCCGGAACCAAGTGAAGGAGGGACGAGTATGCAGTCTCAGAAAGATAATTCCGTGTTCTTCATCTCAATGGCGGTCACCGCAGCCACAGTTCTCTGGGGTATCATTTCCCCAGCGAGTTTCGACGCGGCGGCCAAGGGGCTCTTTGGATTCCTCATCGAGTACTTCGGGTGGGGGTACATGCTCGCCATGAACATCTTTGTTCTCTTCCCCATCCTCCTCTGCATGAGCCGCTTCGGAAAGCTCCGCCTCGGCGAGCCCGGTTCGAAGCCGGAGTTCAGCAATATCTCCTGGTTCGCCATGCTCTTCTCGGCGGGAATGGGCGTTGGTCTCGTCTTCTACGGAGTCGGCGAGCCTGTGTTCCACTTCATGACGCCTCCCTTCGGAGCGGCAGCCGGCAGTGCCAGGGCCGCCGAGGACGCTCTGCGGACCACCTTCTTCCACTGGGGGCTCCACCCGTGGGCGGGATACGCCGTCATCGCCCTCTGCCTGGCCTATTTCCAGTACCGTAAGGGTGCTCCCGGGCTGATGAGCAGCATGTTCCTGCCCGTCCTCGGGAAGAAGGGGAATTCAAGCGTGCTGGGCAAAACCATCGATATTCTCGCCATCTTCGCCACCATCGCCGGTCTCGCCACGTCCCTCGGCCTGGGAACTCTCCAGATCAACAGCGGCCTGAAGTACCTCTTCGACATGCCCCAGAACGTCACCCTCCAGCTTGTCATCATTGCCGTCCTGGCCCTTGTCTACACCGGAACGGCGGTTACGGGGATCGAGCGGGGCATCAAGTTCATATCGAACCTCAATCTCTTCCTGGCCTGCCTGCTGAGCATCGCTCTCTTCTTCATCGGCCCCACCATGGCCATCGTCGAATCCCTTATGACCGGTGTGGGCGACTATCTTTCCAACGTGGTGAACCAGAGCTTCCGCATGGCTCCCTACGGCGGCGAGTACAAGGGATGGCTCGGCGGCTGGACCCTTTACTACTGGGCATGGTGGATCGCCTGGGCTCCCTTTGTCGGTTCGTTCATCGCCCGCATTTCCAGGGGGCGCACCATCCGGGAATTCGTCTCCGGCGTACTGGTTGTACCGGCCCTGGGAAGCTTTACGTGGTTCGCCATCTTCGGCACCTCCGGGCTGAACCTCGAGGTCACCGGCGTGGCTAAAATAGCGGAGAAAGTGGCGGCGGACATTTCCGTGGGCGTTTTCGAAGTCTACAAATACTACCCCCTGGGCGGCGTCATGTCCGTCATCATGGTGGCGCTGATCTCCACCTTCTTCATCACGTCGGCCAACTCGGGAACCTTCGTCCTCTCCATGTATTCCACCCAGGGCGACATGAACCCTCCGAAGGTGCGCATGGGCATCTGGGGCATCCTGATGGCGGCTCTTGCCTTTGTGCTCCTTATGAGCGGCGGGCTGCAGTCGCTGCAGATTGCCTCTATCGCTGCCGCCGCCCCCTTCGCGGTTATCATGGTGGTGGCCTGCTGGTGCCTGTGGAAGGCCCTTGTGAAGGACGAAGCCACCTTTACCGAACTTGCGGACTGACATCTGGAAGAAACCGCCATTTGCGGTTATCCTTCAGGAGGGTGCCCGCAAGTGAATGGGACCTTGCGAGTT
>Ga0123334_1003753_pt1 | contig 16119 bp, 11 predicted proteins | sample BiotimSIPDNA_FD_89706 | JGI IMG/M metagenome (GOLD analysis project Ga0123334, IMG submission 89706) | Anaerobic biogas reactor microbial communites from Washington, USA - Biogas_R1 time_0 SIP DNA | ecosystem: Engineered > Bioreactor > Anaerobic > Unclassified | place: Washington, USA... | reverse complement strand
TCATATTGACGTGAGGCACCGCGGCAATGCGGATTTGAGTGTAATAGTCTTTCAAACGGGTATATTGATGGCATACCGTCAACTGGGACGAGGTAGTCCGCCGCTACGAGCAGCACAAATAAAAATCGATAACCAGCATATGAATCCGGGTTGACATTTGTCAGCCCGGATTTATAAGGCAAGCTTAAGTTTTGCCATATACGTGGCAATATCCACCACAATATGTGATAGAATGGCGTTAAGAAGTACAAACGTACTTTAGACCATGCTTGCAGGGGGCGGCAATGACTGGCATCATTTTTGATATCCATCAGGGAGCGGTACACGACGGGCCGGGCATCCGGCAGACGGTGTTTCTGAAGGGTTGCCCGCTGCGCTGCCAGTGGTGCCACAACCCTGAAGGCCTGTCACCGGAGCCCGAACTGTTGGTATCCACCCAAGGGTGTACTGGTTGTGGGCGGTGCATGCAGGTCTGCCCGCAGGCTGCCCTGGGGGTGGTTGGTAACCGGGCGCGGCACTGCACGGCCTGCGGGCAATGCGTCAGCGCCTGTTCCCAGCGCATTCGCCGCATTGCGGGTGAACAACTAACCGCGCATGAACTTGCGCAGCGGTTGATGGAGGATGCTGCGTTTTACCGCAGCGTGGGCGGCGGGGTGACATTTTCGGGCGGCGAACCGCTGCTGCAGGCAGATTTTGTGCTGGAAACGCTGTCGCTGTTGCCGCCGGATGTGCACACTGCTGTGGAAACCTCTGGACAGGGATCAAGCGAGGCGTTTGCGCGGTTTGCGCAGGCATTTGATTGGATTATGCTGGACATGAAAGCCATGGATGATGATATCCACCACCGGTATACCGGCAGCAGCAATGCCAATATCCTGGCCAATGCCCGGCTGCTGTGTCAGGGGGATACGCCGTTTGTGGTGCGTATCCCTGTTATCCCCGGTGTCAATGATACCAACGCGCACTATCGGGCCGTTGCGGAATTGGTGCATGGCGCGCCGGCACTGCAGGGGGTAGAACTGCTGCCCTATCACCGCACCGCCGGGGCCAAATACGCCATGGCCGGGCGTGCCTACCGACCATCGTTTGATGCCGAACAGCCGGTGTTCATCAATCAGGATATATTTACACAATATGGCATAAGGAGCAGGGTGTTATGACAGAACGAATTGCAGAACTCCGCCGCTTTTTTGTGGAGCAAAGGGCGCACCATGCAGCGCGGCAGCCCGCGCGAGATGCACAGGAGTTGGCACGTATCTTTGCGCAGGGGGCGGCGCCCGATGTACAGCGGGCGGCGCAGCGGCATAGCCGCATGCTGGCGCTGGAAATGCCGGTGATTTTCCCGCAGGAGCGCCTGGTGTTTACACGCACCAATCCTACACTGTTGGCGCTGTTTACCCCGCAGGAAATGGACGCGCTGCGGCGTGCGCATACGCTGCATGAGCAGGGCGAGGTATGCAACATCTGTGTGGATTATACCCGGCTGATGGACGTGGGGCTGCAGGCCGCAAAGGACAGTTTGCTGCAGCGTGCCCAACATGAACACGGTGAAAAGGCAGCATATTTGCGTTTGCAGGCTGATATTCTGACGGCCATCCTGGAACTGGCGCGGCGATATCACGATCTGGCTGTACAGGAAGGGCGGGATGATATTGCCCGGATGCTGTCACGTGTGCCGGCGTACGCGCCGACTACCTTCCCCGAGGCGCTGCAGATGTTCCGCATCCTGCACTTTGCGATGTGGCTGGGTGGAAACTATCATAACACTGTAGGGCGCTTTGACCAGTTTATGTATCCATACTTTGCAGCCGATATGCAGTCTGGACTTCTGTCGCGGGATGCTGCGCTGGAATGGATACAGGAGTTTTTCCTCACTTTCAACCGCGACAGCGATCTGTATTCCGGCATGCAGCAGGGTGACAACGGGCAAAGCCTGATGTTGGGGGGCCTGAACCCCGATGGCACTGACAGCAGCAATGAATTGACGGAACTGTGCCTGACAGCCAGCCTGAAGCTGCGCCTGATTGACCCCAAAATCAACCTGCGTGTGCACAAGAACACCCCGCTGTCACTGTACCGCTTAGGCAGCGAGCTAACCCGGCAGGGCCTGGGCTTCCCGCAGTATGCTAATGACGAGGTGGTCATTCCCGCGCTGATACGATATGGCTATGAACCGGCTGATGCGTATAACTACACCGTTGCCGCCTGCTGGGAGTTTATCATCCCTGGCCGGGGCATGGATATCCCCAACATTGGCGCCATCAGCCTGGCCGGTGCCGTCCAGCAGGCGGTGGCGCAGGAACTGATGGCCTGTGATACCTTTGATGACTTGCTGCAGGCGGTTCGGCGCAACATTCACGAGCAGGTGCACAGCACGCTGGATTCCCTCTGCAATGTGTATTTGTTTCCCGCGCCGTACCTGTCATTGATGATGGATGGGTGCGCGCAGGCCGGTCAGGATGTGTCACTGGGCTGTAAGTACAATAACTATGGCCTGCATGGTACGGGGCTGTCTACCGCCGTGGATGCGCTGGCGGCGGTACGCGCCTGGGTGTACGGTGATGGCAGCATTGCCAAGCAGCAATTGCTCAATGCGCTGGCAACTGATTACGCTGATTGCCCTGACCTATTGGCACGGCTGCGCTTTGACGCCCCCAAGATGGGCAACAATGATCCCTTGGCTGACGATCTGGCCGTGCTGTTGCTGGATGCATTTGCCGATGCGGTGGACGGCCTGCGCAATGAGCGTGGAGGCATCATCCGCGCCGGCACGGGCTCGGCGATGTACTACCTGTGGCATGCGAACGACCTGCCCGCCACCGCCGATGGCCGCCGTGCCGGCGAAGCGTTGGCGGCCAACTATTCGCCCAGTTTGTTTGCGCGGCTGAAGGGCCCGGTGTCCATTCTGCAATCCTTTGCCAAGCCCGACTTGGGCCGCGTGTGCAATGGCGGCCCGCTGACGCTGGAACTGCATGACACCATGCTGCGCAACGATCAGGCGGTGGCCAAGGTGGCGCAACTGGTCAAAAGCTATATGGACATGGGCGGGCATCAACTGCAGCTAAACGCCATCAATCGCGATACGCTGCTGGAGGCCCGTGAAAACCCCGGCGCGCACCGCAACCTGATCGTGCGCGTATGGGGATGGAGTGGCTATTTTGTCGAACTGGACCCAGAGTATCAGGATCATATCATCAGCCGAACCGAGCATGCGGTATAGACCGCAACCAAAGGAGGTACACATGAACATACCTAAACACATGCAAGCGTTGGTAGCCCATGGCCCGGATGACTATCGCCTGATGCAGGTGCCGGTGCCGACACCCGGCCCGCATGACCTGCTTATCCGTGTGGAGGCTTGCGGCATCTGTGCCGGCGACCTCAAGGCGCAGCAACAGGCAGCACGTTTTTGGGGTGGGGATGGCATGCCCGGTTACTGCGAGCCCCCCTTCATTCCCGGCCACGAAATTGTAGGTCACGTGGTGTGGGCCGGAGAGCTGGCAGGGGAGTTTCAACCTGGCGACCGCGTTGTCAGCGAGCAGATTGTGCCCTGCGGCGCATGTCGCTATTGCCGCGATGGACGATACTGGCTGTGCGATCCGCACAATGTATATGGCTTCAAAGCCAGCCTGCCCGGCGGCATGGCGGAATACATGATACTGCCCAAAAACTCGCGCAACTATATCGTTCCGGAGGAGTTGCCGCTGCGCCGTGCCGCGCTGATTGAGCCGTTCGCCTGTTCTCTGCATGCAGTGCGGCGCGGGCGCATCACAGTGGACCATGCCGTGGTGCTGGCCGGTGCGGGCACCTTGGGGCTGGGAATGGTTGGCGCCATCCGGCAACGCAACCCCAAACAGTTTATTGTGCTTGACCTGGATGAACGGCGCTTGGCACTGGCACGATCCTTTGGTGCGGATGTGACCATTAACCCCAAGAAAGAGGACGCCGTTGCACGCGTGATGGCGCTTACCGATGGGGCAGGTTGTGATGTCTATATCGATGCCACCGGCCACGCGCCCTCGGTGGGGCAGGGACTTGCGATGATATGCAAGGGCGGCACGTTTGTGGAGCTATCGGTGTTCAGTTCTCCTGCTACGGTGGATTGGTCCATCATCGGCGATACAAAGGAAATCACCATATATGGCTCTCAACTTAGCCCTTATTGCTATGCGCCCACCATGGAGGGCATTGTGTCCGGCACCATCCCGACCGATGGAGTAATCACACATGAATTTCCGTTGTCCGCATGGCGTGAAGCATTTAATACCGCGCGCAGCGGCGATGCCATCAAGGTCATCATCCGGCCCTAACGTGGCGATTGCAAGGAGGTAACCATGTCCAAATATGCGGTGGACTATGCGCTTCAGGTGCCCACCGGCGGCGTCACGCTGACCGGAGGCAGGTTTTTGCGTGCGTTTGACAACAATGTGCGCTTCCTTCAGGGCTTTGACGTTGACCGGATGCTGTACTGGTATCGCGTCCAGGCCGGTTGGCCTGCGCCGGGCGCGCCCTATGCCGCCGGAGATGGGCACTTTGAAAACAACCTTCATGGACAGACGGCCGGGGAGTTTTTAATGGGCGCGTGCACCAGCCTGCTGTGGCGCAAAGACGATACGCTGCAGGCCATGGTACAGGCGCTGCTCAGCGAGATGGCGGCCTATCAGCAGCCCAATGGCTTTTTGCTGCCCATTGACCGGGATATGTTCCGCACCAAGGAATATCCCAACTACACGCGCGCCTGGGTTACCTTTGGCCTGCTGGATGCAGGGTATGCCGGGTTTGACGGTGCGTTTGACATGGTGCGGCGCATGGGTGACCATTTCAACCACAGCGATGTACTGCCCTTTGTCAAGGACATGAACTTGGGCTTTCAGGGCATATTGGCCAACACCCGCCTGTATGACTCCCCCGTAGGCGTGCGCAAGGATATTGACGTAGCCATCCGACATTATCAGGAGGAATGGTGGCTGGATCAACTCATTGCCGGCGACCACAGGGCCATCTACGACCACCCCGGCAACCATCCGCACAGCACGCTGCTGACCACGCTGGAGGCCTACCTGGACTTGTATCGTGTGACGGGCTGGCACAAGTATCTGGATGCTGTGCGCAGCGCGCTGGCCATGTATCAGGACAAGTGGCAGCATGTGGGCGGCGGCATTGTGATGTGTGAGTTTGACACCTACTACCCCGGCTGCAACTGGCTGTCGCCCAAGCACAAGTATAACGAGCTGTGCTCCACCAATTTCTGGGTGCTGCTGCATCAGCGCATGCACCGGTTGGAGCCTGACAATGCCCTGCATACCGATCAGATGGAAAACGCGCTGTACAACGTGTTGCTGGCCGCCCAGGTAGGCGATCAGGGATATCACTACCTGAACTTCCTGCAAAAGAACAAGGATTGGCGGTACTTAGACCGCGCCACCTGCTGCGCCGCCATGGGCACGCGGCTGGCAGGCCTGTTGCCGCAATTCCTGTACACATACAATGAGGACACCGTGTATTGTGACCTGTATGCGCCCAGTCAGGCCGTGCTGCCCAATGGTGTAACGCTGCGCGTGGACACTGGGTGGCCCGATGATGGGCGCGTGAAGGTGACGGTGCTGGAGGCGGCCAAGCCTTTCACGCTCAAGCTGCGTATCCCGGGATGGGCACGGCCGGAGGGCATTGGCATCTACCGCACGCATGAAAATGTGCAGGCCGGCCAGGTGTTTGAAATGGAGTTTCCGTTTACCTTCCGAACGGTGCACTACACCGGTGGGGAGGAGCTGAAAACGCATGAGCGCTGGGCGCTTACCCATGGGCCGCTGCTGTACGCAGCGCTGGGAGCCCCCAACCCGCTGACGCTGCGGTTTGACCCTGAGCATCCGGAGCAATGGTTTACGCCGCAGCCTGGTGAAAAGCGCACGCTGACGCTGCGCGATGACCCGCATCACATGTACATGGCATATCTGGACATTCATGATGAACCGTTTGACGTTTATCCTGCGGTGGAATGGCCATAATGTTGAAAGGTGTGTGCATACTACATAAAATATCGTATAATATAAAGCGAAAAAACCGGCGCTATGCCGGATAAAAAGGGGATAGGAGCATGAGCAAGGTACGGGTAGGATTAATTGGCTGCGGCGGGCGGCAGGGCGCGCATATCGATGCGCTGATGAAAATGGACGATGTGCAGATCGTGGCGCTGGCCGAGCCTGTGAAGGAGCGGCGCGAGGCCGCGGCTGCCAAAACCGGCGCACGCGCTTACGAAACGCACAAGGAGCTGTACGACAGCGAAAGCAAAAAAATGCTGGATGCAGTGTTTATCAGCATTGAACCCACCGCGCACACCGACACCGAAACGCGCGCCATTGATCTGGGGCTGCCTTTTATGGTGGAAAAACCCATGACGCTGGATTTGGAGCAGGCTGACCTTATCGCCAAGCGCATTGAGGAAACAGGGCTCATCACTGCCGTGGGCTTTCAGGACAGGTACTTAGACCTGATGGACATGATCAAGGAAGAGCTGCCCAAGCATCCCAAGGGCGGGCTGGTCAACGGCGCGTGGATTGGCGGCATCCCCGGCGTATGGTGGTGGCAGAAGCGTTCCACCTGCGGCGGGCAGCTGGTGGAGCAGAACATCCACTTAGCCGACGGCCTGCGCTATCTGTTTGGCGAGCCGCTGTCGGTGTATGCCGTCAGCAGCCGCGGCATTGTGCAGCCCGGCGTCACCGCCAGCCCGGAGTATGATACCGATGACTACTCCGTGTGTATCTATCGCTTCAAGGACAATGTGACCGCCACGCTGGAAAGCGCATGCTATATGGCCGGCGCCCGGCCCAACAACGGCCTGGTAATTAAGCTGCGCGATTTGGTCATTGATTACCGGCTGCGCAATAATTTGATCATGTTTACCGACCGGCGCATGGTGGATGTCAAGCGTGGCAACGACCAGACATATGACCTGGACCGTGCGTTCATCGATGCCGTCAAAACCGGCGACCCCAGCGGCATCCGATCGCCGTATGCCGACGCGCTCAAATCGCTCAAGATGACCTTTGCCGCCAATGAGTCGATGGACACCGGCAAGGTGATCCACTTCTGACAGGAAAGGGGATTTGTATGAGGATTTGTATCCCGGTGCCATGCTTCTTTGGCGACATGGACTTTGCCGAGGCCATCAAAAAGATCGGCTCCTTAGGCTTTGACGCCGCAGAAACCTACAACTGGAAAAAGTTAGACTTGGACAAAGTGCGCGCAGCCTGTGAAGAAGCAGGCGTCGAGTTGCTGAGCATGTGCACCACCGAGTTTAACATGACCAACCCGGACAAACGGCAGGATTGGCTGGACGGCCTGCGTGAAAGCTGCGCCGCCGCGCGGCGCGTGGGCGCCAGCAAGCTGATCACCCAGGTGGGTGCCGATACCGGCGCTGAGCGCCAGGTGCAGCATGACAGCATCGTGGCGGCGCTCAAGGCTGCAAAGCCCATCTTAGAGGACAGTGGCATCACCATCATGATCGAGCCGCTCAATACGCTGGTCAACCACCCCGGCTATTATCTGTGGCACTCCAAGGAGGCCTTTGACATCATCCGGGAAGTGGATCACCCGCTGGTCAAGGTGGTGTACGATATTTATCACCAGCAGGTGATGGAGGGCAACATCATCCCCAGCATCGTCAACAATCTGGATTGTATCGCCCACCTGCACAGCGCCGGCCACCCCGGCCGCATTGACCTGCAGTTTGGTGAAAATGATTACAAGGTGATCTTCCAAAAGGTGGACGAGGCGGGCTACACCGGCGCATGTGGACTGGAGTATCGTCCTACAATGGACAGCGTAAAGAGCCTGCAGGAGTTCCGAAGGATATATTTAAGGGACTGATATCGTTTTTTACTGTTATACAAAAAGGCACAGGAGTTTCCCTGTGCCTTTTTGCAAGGATGCTTAGAGCACATTTGAAAAACATAGGTATGCCCTCCAGAATGCTTTGCCACATTGCCAAGCAATGATGCATGTGCTATACTTCGCATAGAAATTCACAGCGATCAGGAAGCATTATCCGACAGAGAGGGGGAAAGCGTGTTTGTTGTATCATCCTCCCGATGAAAAGGCCCGGCAGGCTTTTCACCAGGGCACCAGCCGCCATGCGTACCGCATGTTGGGTGCGCATCCGGTTATGCAGGATGGCGCGCCCTATTGGCATTTTGCCGTGTGGGCGCCCAACGCGCGCCAGGTAAGCGTAACGGGGGAGTTTTGTGCCTGGGCGTATGAACAGTACCCCATGATCAAGCAGCACGACGGCACATGGGAATTGCGCCTGCCCGATGCATTGTTCCGCCCCGAAAGCGACCCGGAGCGCTACAATTACCCCGATGCCGCGCAAAAACTGCGCACATATAAATTTGCGGTGCAGACCGAGCAGGGCCACTGGCATCTGCGTGCCGACCCCTATGCCTTCCGTGCCGAGCTGCGGCCCAACACCGCCAGCGTGCTGTACGACCTGTCAGGCTACGAATGGGGCGACAGCGCGTGGATGCAGCAGCGCGCCCAGTGGAATCCCTACCGCAGCCCCATCAACATTTACGAGCTGCACTTGGGCAGCTGGCGGCGCGGCGAGGACGGGCGCATGCTGTCCTATTTGGAAATTGCCGATTTGCTCATCCCGTATATCACGGAGATGGGCTACACGCATGTGGAATTGCTGCCCGTGATGGAGCATCCGCTGGATATGTCCTGGGGCTATCAGGTGACGGGCTATTATGCGGCCACCGCGCGCCACGGCGCGCCCAAAGACCTGATGGCGCTGATTGACCGGCTGCATCAGGCCAACATAGGCGTCATCTTAGACTGGGTGCCGGCTCACTTCCCGCGCGATGAAATCGGCCTGCGCAACTTTGACGGCACGCCCTGTTACGAACATGTGGACCCCCGCCGTTCCGAAATGGCGCAGTGGGGCACCATGATGTTTGACTTTGCGCGCGGCGAGGTGTGCAGTTTCCTGCTGTCCAACGCCTGCTTCTGGCTGGAGATGTTCCACGCGGACGGCCTGCGGTGCGATGCGGTCAGCAGCATGCTGTACCTCGACTTTGGGCGCGAGGGCAACTACCTGCCCAACAAGCACGGCGGGCGCGAAAATTTGGACGCCATTGCCTTTTTCCAGCGCCTGAACCAGACGGTATACCATGATTTCCCCGGCGTGATGACCATTGCGGAGGAATCCACCGCCTACCCCATGATAACGCGGCCGGTGTACATGGGTGGGCTGGGCTTTGGCTTTAAGTGGAACATGGGCTGGATGAACGACATGCTAAGCTACATCAAGTTCGACCACATATACCGCCAATGGCATCACGACAAGCTGACGTTCTCGCTGTTCTATGCGTTTTCTGAAAACTATATCCTGCCGTTTTCACATGATGAGGTCGTGCACGGCAAGCACAGCATGTTAGACAAACAGCCCGGCGACATCTGGCGCAAATTTGCGGGCTTGCGCGCGCTGTATGGATATACCATGGCGCATCCGGGCAAAAAATTGCTGTTCATGGGCAGCGAGTTTGGGCAGTTTATCGAGTGGAAGGACGATGACCAGCTGGATTGGTTTTTGCTGCTGTATGAGAAGCACCCGGAGTTGCACCAGATGGTCAAGGATCTCAACGCCTTTTACCGCAGCAACCCGCCATTTTATGAAATTGAGGACAGCTGGGAGGGTTTCCAGTGGCTGGTGCCGGACGACAAGGCCAACAGCGTGGTAGCCTTTATGCGCACTGATAGAAAGGGCAACAGCATCATTGCCGTTGTGAACTTCACCCCGGCGTTCCATGCGCAGTATCAATTAGGGCTGCCCGACCCAGGCGAGATCACTGAGGTGTTCAACTCCGACCTGGCGAAATACGGCGGCTCTAACCAGTATAATGCACAGCCCCTGAAAAGCGAGGAAGTCGCCTGTTTAGGGTTTGAGCAATCGGTGAAAATCTGCGTGCCGCCGCTGGCATTTGTGTACTTCCACTACAAGCGCGCGCCCAAGGCTGTCAAAAAGTTGGCGGCCAAGGATACTAAGAAACGGGCAGCCAAGGCTGATAAAAAATCGGATGAAAAGGAAACGACCAAGGCTGTGCGCAAGAAAGATGAAAAGGCCGTCAAGGAGCCCAAGAAAAAGCGCGAAAAACCCGTGCAGGGCACTAAGAAGGCCTAAAAATACACGTTACATGATTAGGGGGAGGGGTCGTTATGTACAGGAAAAAAAGCTGTGTGGCGATGCTGCTGGCGGGCGGCCAGGGCAGCCGGCTGGGGATACTAACCCGGCATGTCGCTAAACCAGCGGTACCCTTTGGCGGGAAGTATCGCATTATTGACTTTCCGCTGTCCAACTGTGTCAACTCCGGCATCGATGTGGTCGGCGTGCTGACACAGTACCGCCCGTTGGAGCTCAATGCCTATATTGGCTCCGGCGCGCCGTGGGATTTGGACGTAAACTCCGGCGGGGTGTATGTGCTGCCGCCCTATCACACCGGAAAAACCGGCGAATGGTACCGCGGTACCGCCAACTCCATCTACCAGAACCTGGAATTTGCCAAGCAGTACAACCCGGACTATGTGCTGGTTTTGTCGGGCGATCACATTTATAAGATGGATTATGCGGAGATGATCGCCCACCACGTAAAGCACAACGCCGCGGCCACCATTGCTGTCAGACAGGTGCCGTGGGAGGAAGCCAGCCGCTTTGGCATCATGAACACCGATGAGAACAACAACATCATCGAGTTTGAGGAAAAGCCGGCCAATCCCAAGTCCAACAACGCCAGCATGGGCGTGTATGTGTTCAGCTTTGACAAGCTGTGCAGTTATTTGGAGGCCGATGAGCAGGATCCTGAATCCTCCAACGACTTTGGCAAGAACATCATCCCCGCCATGCTGAATGCAGGCGAGTGCATGACAGCCTACACCTTCAACGACTACTGGAAGGATGTGGGCACCATTGAAAGCCTGTGGGATGCCAACATGGATCTGCTCAAGGATCCCGTGCCCGTTGACCTGCGCGACAGGGAATGGCGCATCTACGCGCGCAACGTCGGCAGCCCGCCGCACTATGTGGCCGAGGGCGGCTCGGTTATCGACAGCCTGATTACTGAAGGCTGCCAGATTATGGGCAGCGTGACGCACAGCGTGCTGTCCACCAACGCCATCGTGGAGGAAGGTGCCGTTGTGATAGACAGCGTGCTGATGCCCGGCGCGCGCATTGGCAAGGGCGCGGTAATCCGGCGTGCCATCGTGGCTGAAAATGCTGTGATTGGCGAGGGCTGCGTGGTGGGCGAAGAAGAGGGCGACATCGCCGTGGTAGGCAGCAACACAAGCCTAAAGGCGGGCGAGTTTGTAGCCGCCGGCCAGCAGGTGGGCGAGTGAGGAGGCGAAGAACATGAAAAGCAACGTGGTAGGTTTGATATATACCGGAGATCGCATTGAAGATTTGCGCGATCTGATCCGCATCCGTTCGGTGGCGGCGCTGCCCATGTTAGGCCGCTATCGGCTGATCGACTTTTTGCTGTCCAACATGATCCATTCAGGCGTGCAGAATGTAGGCATCATCATGCAGGGCAATTACCACAGCCTGATGGACCACATCGGTTCGGGCCGCGAGTGGGACTTGCATGGCAAGCGCTCTGGCCTGACCATCCTGCCGCCGCATACATCCACGGTGCGCGGCGGTGTGTATGAGGGCATGCTGGACGCCCTGTATGCGAACTTAAATTTCTTAAGGCGCAGCACCGAACGCTACATTCTGGTCACCGACAGCTACCTGCTGTACCGGGTGCAGTATGATGATGTGTGCAAGCAGCACATCGAAAGCAAGGCGGACATCACGCTGCTGTACACCAAGGATCGTACCGTGCGGCGCAATGGCTGGGGCCGTTATTTAGACATTAACGGGGACAACATCGTGCAGAGCATGGAGTTTGACCCCATCATCCCACACTATCCCAACACCTACATGGGCGCTTTCCTGATCCGGCGCGAAATGCTCATTGACCTGCTTGACCGCGCGGTGGCGGCCGGCATGCATCACTTCACCCGCGAGCTGCTGGTGCAAATGCTTCAGGAGCGGCTGTATAAGATATGCGGCTACGAATGCCCCGGCGATATCTGGAGCATTGATTCCATACAGGCCTACTACCAGGCCAACATGGCTTTCCTGGATACCAGGGTGCGCACGCAGCTGTTTAACGATAAACAGCCCATCTGGACCAAGCTGCGCGATGAAATGCCCGCGCGCTATACCGACACCGCCAAGGTAGTTAATTCGCTGGTTGCTGATGGCTGCGTCATCGAAGGCACGGTGGAAAACAGCATTCTGTTCCGCTCGGTGGTGGTCAAGCCGGGTGCAGTAATCAGAAATTGCATTGTCATGCAGGATGCATTGATCAACCGAGATGCGGAAATCGATGGCTGTATCCTGGACAAACAGACCACCGTACGGGAAGGCACACGCATGATAGCGCCCAGGGAGTATCCGGTCGTTGTGGGCAAGAACTTGACAATTTGAGGCACCCCGTGTTAGCGTCAAATGCAACCGTGTGCGATAAATTGCATGCGCGAAATCGCTTTATGACGCGACCACAAGGAGAGTAACTATGAAAATTTTATTCGTTGCAAGTGAATGTGTGCCCTTTCTCAAAACCGGCGGCCTGGCCGATGTGGTGGGTTCCCTCGCGCCCGTGCTGGCCCAGAAGGGGCATGATGTGCGTGTGATGATGCCCAAGTATGCCCACATTCCGGAGCAGTATGCATCCCAAATGCGCCACGCAGTGGACTTTGAGGTGCAGCTGGGCTGGCGCAGGCAATACTGCGGCATCGAAGCGCTGGAGATGGACGGCGTTACGTATTACTTTGTCGACAACCGCTACTACTTTGGCCGCAACTATGTGTACGGCTTAGGCGGGGATGAGTACGAGCGTTTTGCATTCTTCGCCCGCGCCGTGCTCAACTCGCTGACACTCATTCCCTTTATGCCCGATATCCTGCATGCGCATGACTGGCAGGCCGGCATGGTGCCCGCACTGCTGCGCATCCAGTATGGCGGCATCCCCGGCTACGACCGCATCAAAACGGTCATGACCATCCACAATCTGCAGTACCAGGGCATCTTTGGCATCAAGGATGTGCAGGAGGTGCTGGGCCTGCCGGACAATGTGTTCACCGATGACAAGTTAGAGTGCTTTGGCTGCGCCAACTACCTGAAGGCCGGCATTGTATACAGCGACGAGGTGACCACCGTCAGCCCCAGCTATGCCGAGGAAATCCAGACCGCCTACTATGGCGAGCGACTGGACGGCCTGCTGCGCGCCAAGAACAACCACCTGACCGGTATCCTCAACGGCATTGACATCAACGACTACAACCCCGCCAGCGATCCCATGATTGCAGCGCCCTACACGGCCGAGGATATGTCCGGCAAGGCTGAAAACAAGCGCGCCCTGCAGGAGCAATTGGGCCTGCAGGTGCGCCCCGAAGTGCCCGTCATCGGCATCATCTCCCGCCTAGCCAGCCAAAAGGGGCTGGATCTGGTAGATTATGTCATCGTGGATATTCTGCGTGAGGACGTGCAGCTGGTGGTGCTGGGCATGGGCGATGCGCGGTATGTCAACCTCTTCAGCTGGGCCGAGCAAAGCTATCCCGGCCGCGTGGCTGCGCGCTTTGCCATGGACAATGAGCTGGCTCACCGCATCTATGCCGGTGCCGACATTTTCCTGATGCCCTCGCAGTTTGAGCCCTGCGGCCTGAGCCAGATGATTGCAATGCGCTACGGCACCGTGCCGCTGGTGCGCGAGACGGGCGGCCTGCGCGATACCGTGCTGTCCTACAACGAATTTACCAACGCAGGCAACGGGTTTACGTTCTTCAACTACAACTCTCACGACATGCTGCACACCCTGCAGCGTGCGCTGCACTACTACTGGAACCGCAAGGACATCTGGCACATGCTGATGCAGCGCGGCATGACGGGCGACTTCTCTTGGGCGCACTCGGCGGAGACCTACCTCTCCCTGTACAACAGCATGCTGAACCCGGCAGCGGAGGAAAAACCCGCTGCGGAAAAACCTGCCGCGCAAGCCGAACCTGCGGCGGAGGAGCAACCCGCGCCCGAAGCGCCGGCCCCCAAGCCCGCGCGCAAAGCCCCGGCGAAAAAGGCGCCTGCTGACAAGCCCGCCTCCAAGGCGGCGGCGAAGCCTGCTGCCAAAACCACGGCCAAGGCGAAACCTGCTGCAAAACCCGCAGCCAAGGCCGCCCCAGCCGATGACGAAAAAGAAGATGCCCCCAAGGCAAAAACCACGCGCAAATCGGCAGCGCGCAAGACCAAGGAAAAGACAGAGGAATAAATCGAACTGTTATCAAACAGGCGGCTGGAGGTTCCTCCGGTCGCCTGTATTTGCTATGTTGGTCGGGTTAGGGGTGAAAGGCAGATGATGCCTTGTCCATCCCTACAGGTTCGCCATTGAGCGGCGGGCGGGGGAGGAAGTACCACGCAGACAGCAAAAAGGCCACTAAAGCCAGCGCGCCCATGGCGAGGAAACCGCCGGCGGGGCCGCCCGTGATTTGTTGGACGTATCCGCCGCACAGCACGCCGAACACGCGCGCCAGGCCATAGCCCACCACGGCTAACAGCATCTGGCCCCCGGCTTTGAGTTCATCAGGCACCATGAGGCTGATGTACTTGGCCATGGTTACGGTGATGACGATAAAGCCGCCGCCGTGCGTGATCTGGTTGAGGAGCAGCAGCGTGATGTTCTGCGATAACCCCAGCACCAGAAAGCGGATGCTGATGAGCAGCGCGGACATGACCATCAGCTTGCCGGTGCCAAAACGCTGAAACAGGCGATCGGAGAAAATTAAAAACGGCGTCTCGCTCGTAGCGGAGATAAAGAACGCCAGCCCCACCAACCCTGAGGTACCGCCGGGCAGCGATGTAAAATGCAGCACAAAATAGCTGTAATAATAGCCCATGCCCAGTTGCAGCACGATGACCAGCGCCATCAGCGGCTTCAGATATGGAATGCGCAGGATGGCGCGCAGCGGCACCTTGGTTTTGCCGTGTTGATGCCCGCGGGTGGGCGGCAGCACACGGGAGGACAGCAGCATGATCAAAAGGAACAGTGCGGTTACCCATGGCACGATGTGGAAGCGCCCTTCAAACAGATGCCCCACCAGCAGGTTATTTAGTGCAAAAGAAAAACTGCCAAACAGCCGGATAGGGCCAAAGGGTGCACGCTGTCTTTCCAAATTTTCCAATATGATGGAATCGCCCATGGGCTGTATCGGTGTATAAAATGCTGCATACAGGCAGGTGATCAGCAGCAGCCAGGCATAGATTGGGTTGACAAGGATAAGCAAAATCAACACGGTGGATGCAACGATCATCACCGTCAGCGCCTGGTTGCGGGTGCGCATACGGTCGCCAATGCGGCCCCAAACAGGCTGCGCCACGATGGCGATGGCAGGCGCTGCAGCCAGCAGCGTCATCATGCGCGTGCCGTCCATGCCCATCAACTGGTAATACTTGGGCAAGTAGCCTTGGAACACCGCGTTGGTGGCATAATAGGCTGCAATAAACAACCCGTATGCCCAAGGGTAGTTCGTGCGCTTCATTCGATCTGTCCGTCGTTTTCAACGGATACAATCTGCTCCACACGACGTGTGTGCCGCCCGCCCTCAAACTCATTTTGCAGGAAAGCCAGCACGATCATCTTGGCCAGTTCAACGCCCACCACCCGCGCCCCCATGGCCAGCATGTTGGCGTTGTTGTGCCGCCGCGCCATCATCGCGGAATACGGCTCCGAGCATGTGGCGCAACGGATGCCCTTTACCTTGTTGGCGGACATGCCGATGCCCACGCCGGTGCCGCAGATAACAATGCCCAAGTCATACTCCCCCCTGGCCACCGCGCGCGCCGCGCGCACGCCGTAGATGGGGTAGTCTACGCTGTCCGGCGTCTGGGTGCCCAAGTCGGCCACCTCATGCCCAAGTTCCTCCATCAGCGCGATAAGTTCACGCTTTAGCTCCAACCCGGTATGGTCATTGGCAATGGCGATTTTCACAGGAAGCCCCCCGCATATTGATGCTTTATGGTAGCATGCAGGCGGG
>Ga0123334_1003748_pt1 | contig 16130 bp, 13 predicted proteins | sample BiotimSIPDNA_FD_89706 | JGI IMG/M metagenome (GOLD analysis project Ga0123334, IMG submission 89706) | Anaerobic biogas reactor microbial communites from Washington, USA - Biogas_R1 time_0 SIP DNA | ecosystem: Engineered > Bioreactor > Anaerobic > Unclassified | place: Washington, USA... | reverse complement strand
TTGCCCGGCATCGTCCTATCAGTATAAACGAGATTAGAGTTGGCTTCTGTTGTTTTAAACCATAAGAGCCTTAACGGGAACACGAAAGGAAGTGGATGGGATGTTAAGGGCAAAGAAAATAGTTGTATATGTTCTGTTGCTTATAATTTTGACTGCGGCTACAGCCGGATGTTCGAGCGGAAGGAAGGCGGCCGAAACCGCAACTGCGGAAGCTCCGCAGGCGCAAGCGTCAACAAGCAGCAGCCAAGCTTTTGGGATTGGTGAATATACATCAAGTGCAATGGACATGGACACCGCCGATGATAGTGGAAACTATAACGTTACTATGGAAGAGAAAGCGCTGGATATTGCGTTTTCCGATGCAAAAGGCGAATCCGCCGGACCGGCTTCAGGTATTGTTGCTACCGGATACGACGGGAAGAGCGCGAACCTTGATATTTTAGCGCAGAGAAAGGTTATAAGGAACGCGAACCTCAAACTTGAAGTGGATGAGTTTTATACTTCTTACGGAAACCTGCAGTCAATGATTACAGGAATAGGTTTTATTCAGGAAAGCAACATCCACAGGGATTATTATACGTTTGAAGGCGAGCGAAGATCAAGGATCACAGGCGACATTACAATACGCGTGGACGCACGGCATTTCGACAATATACTCAATGATGTTAAAGGCCTTGGAGAAGTAATTGACGACAGGATATACAGCACCGATGTAACCGATCAGTTTTTCGATACGGAAGGACGGCTGAGGATATTAAAAATAGAATACGAATATCTTGAGGAGTACATGCGTTCATTGAAAGATCCCGACTCGATTTTTAAAACCCGTATGCGTATGACAGAGCTTCAGACTGAAATAGAACGTCTTACAGGAACTTTGAACAAATGGTCCGATCTGGTTGAATTATCCACTATATACATACGATTAGAAGAAAAATATCCTGAAGAAATGACACTTAAGAAAACCAATACATATTGGGATCGTCTTAAGAATTCGATAAAAAACAGCCTGACCGGAATAGTTGATGCGTTTGGAGATTTGGTGATATTCATTATTGAAGCAATACCTACCCTGGTTATATTGGGCATTTTATTCCTTATTGGTTTACGTATCTATAAAAAACATATTAAGAAAAAGAAAGCTCTTCCACCGGAAGAAAAAAAGGAACAGTAAAAATACCCATTGTCACCGAAAACACCCGAATCACCCGCTGTTTATTCGGTATAATTCCCGCGGGTCCTGCTTCGGGTGTTTCGTTTCCTTGGTCGACAAAGCACATACTGTTAACACGTTTTAAATCTTTTTATTCTCGTAAAGTGGTCTCCATATCCCAGGTCGCTCATTAACCCGCTCCACATTTGACTGTTCGAAGCAGGGCGTTGAAGCATGCCGCCCTGCGTAACCGAAAACACCCGAATCACCCGCTGTTTATTCGGTATAATTCCCGCGGGTCCTGCTTCGGGTGTTTCGTTTCCTTGGTCGACAAAGCACATAACGACAACTATAACAAGCCCCTTGAAAAACGGAAAAAATTGAAGTATAATAATAGTCAGAGATAGTCAAAGACAAATTGTTAAGGGTGATTTTATGGCAAGATTAAGTGATATTATAGAATCATTTATCAAAGAAATGATAAATGATATGGATGGTTCAATAGAAATACAGAGGAATGAGCTCGCAAACCGCTTTAACTGCGTGCCGTCCCAGATTAATTATGTCATATCTACCCGGTTTTCAACAGACAAAGGATATTATGTCGAAAGCAGAAGGGGCGGCGGTGGATATATAAGCATTAAGCGTCTGAACCCAAGTTCTACCGGAGAATATCTTATGCATATTATTACATCGATAGGGGATAAATTATCACAGCACGCTTGCGAAGTGTTTATACAGAATTTTATTGATTATGATGTTGTGAACGAGCAGGAAGCGGGTTTAATGAAAGCTGCGATATCCGATAAAGCGTTAGTTTCTGTTTCGCCGGAAATTCGTGATGAAACAAGAGCGGCAATATTGAAAAATATGCTCATGAGCCTTACAATATAACCATCTTTGCCTCGTGATATATTTATGGAAGGAGGCGGTAACTATGCTGTTATGCCAGATATGCAAGCAAAGAGAAGCAACCGTCCACTTTACGCAAATAAAAAACCAGCAGAAAGTTGAAATGTATGTTTGTGAACAATGTGCAAGGGAAAATAGTCAATTAAAGATAAATATAAATAACCTTATTTCGGGAATTATGTGGACCGACAACATTACCGGAATTAAGGAACAGCCTTTTTTGTCAAAAAAATGTGATAACTGCGGCTTAACGGTCAGTGAGTTTAACAAGACAGGAATGCTTGGGTGCGTAAAATGCTACGAAACCTTCAATGACAGCATACAGACAATGCTGAAACGAATACACGGGAACGTAAAGCATCATGGTAAAATACCGAAAAAACTTTCTGGAAAAATAAAAGAAGCTAAAACATTGTTAGATTTGAAATCAAAGCTTCAGCAGTGCATTATTAACGAAGATTATGAGCAGGCCGCCCAATTGCGCGATCAAATCCGGGCAATGGAGAAGGCAAGGCAATAATATTGTGAAGCGGGGTGATAATATGAAAATGTGGTATGTTGAAAAAGGACCCGATTCAGATGTCGTTCTAAGCAGCAGAGTACGTTTGGCAAGAAATTTTGCCAGGTATCCTTTTCCACATAAAACCACTCCGGAAATGCAGCAGGATATAGTAGAAAAAACAAAAAACGCTCTGTTTGCCGGCAGTAAAAGCATGGAGGATATTTTTCAGTATATAGATTTTGCGAATCTTGATGTGATAGAAAAAGCTGTTTTGGTAGAGAAGCATATTGTAAGCAAAGAGCTTTTGGAAGCCGACCGAATCAGAGGACTGCTTATAAGTAACGACGAGCAGATTTCGATAATGGTTAACGAAGAGGATCATTTAAGGATACAGTGCCTTGTTTCGGGCATGCAGCTTTCAAAAGCGTGGGAGATATGCAATAATATTGATGATTTATTGTCGGAAACAATCGATTTTGCCTGGGATGAAAACATAGGATACCTTACCAGCTGCCCTACAAATATAGGAACCGCGATCCGTGCGTCGGTAATGATGCATCTTCCCGCTCTTGCAATGACCGGATATATAAAGCCTGTGCTTGAAGCGATCGGAAAGCTTGGGATGGCTGTTCGCGGTATGTATGGAGAGAATACCGAGGCATCGGGAAATATGTTTCAATTTTCAAACCAGGTAACACTTGGCAAAAGTGAGAATGATATAATACTTGGAATAAAAAACATAGCGCGGCAAATCATAGAACAGGAACGAAAACTACGGCAGGAAATTTTAAAGCAGAACCGTTTCCAGCTTGAGGACAAAATTTTCCGTTCTTACGGGATTTTGAAAAACGCAAGGCTTATGGATACCGGGGAAACGTTAAAACGCCTGTCGGATGTCAGGCTTGGAGTGGATATGGGCATTATTAACGGAATAGACATAACGGATATAAACGAAATAATGCTCATGATTCAGCCGGGCGGGCTGCAAAAGAGAACAGGAAGACTGTTAAAGCCCAATGAACGGGATAGCTTCCGTGCGGAGCTTGTCAGGGAAATGATAAATAAACATAAACAGCAAAGCAACTAACACAAAAATGGTTTCTCCGGATAATACGGGAACAAAAGAGAATTTGAGGTGGTATAAATGATATATGGAAGGTTCACACAAAAAGCAACGCAAGCTTTAAATTATGCAAAAGAATGCTCGTTAGCTCTTGGGCATAATTATATCGGTACGGAACATTTACTCTGGGGTCTTGTTAAGGAAGGAACCGGTATTGCGGCCGGAGTCCTTATGACCAGCGGTGTCACGGAACAGAAAGTGATGGACACCATTTTATCTATAGTGGGAAAAGGCGAAGGAAACCAGCCGGTTGTAGGCTACACTCCGCGGACTAAAAGAGTAATGGAACTTTCTTATGCCGAAACAAGGCGGATGGGACAGAACTACATCGGCACCGAACACCTGCTTTTGGGTATTTTGCGTGAAGGTGAAAGCATTGCTGTTCGCATACTTTTGGAAATGGGTATAGATATCAGCAAACTCTATGAAAACATCATTACAATGCTTCAGGAAGATACTCCCGCTGCTGTCGCGGCTGGCAAACCGAAAGCGGAGGATATTGAAACCCCCACTCTTGATTCATACGGCAGGGATTTAACGCTGATGGCAAAAGATGGCAAGACCGATCCTGTTATCGGCAGGGATAGGGAAATTGAACGAATTATTCAGATACTAAGCCGCAGAACAAAGAACAATCCGTGTCTTATCGGAGAGCCTGGCGTTGGTAAAACAGCTATTTGCGAAGGGCTCGCACAAAAGATTATTGAGGGGAATATACCTGAAATTCTTAAGGATAAAAGGGTAGTTACGCTGGATTTGTCTTCAATGGTAGCAGGTGCGAAATACCGCGGCGAGTTTGAAGACCGCCTGAAAAGATCAATTGAGGAAATACGTAACGCCGGAAATGTTATTCTTTTTATAGATGAATTGCATACAATTGTCGGAGCTGGTGCGGCCGAAGGAGCAATCGACGCGTCAAATATCCTGAAACCTCTTTTGGCAAGGGGTGAGATCCAGGTAATTGGAGCAACGACAATGGATGAGTACCGCAAATATATCGAAAAGGATGCCGCTCTTGAACGACGGTTCCAGCCAATTAAAATAGGAGAGCCGGCAGAAGATGAAGCCATAGAAATTTTAAAGGGAATCCGGGACAAGTATGAAGCGCATCATAATGTGAAAATTACCGATAACGCTTTGGAAGCTGCGGTAAAGCTGTCAATACGGTATATTACCGACAGGTATCTTCCCGATAAGGCGATAGATTTGATAGATGAAGCGGCATCAAAAGTAAGACTGAAAAGTTTTACCGCGCCTCCGGCTCTGAAGGAACTTGAACAAAAAATAGAAGAAATCCACAAGATGAAAGAGGATGCGATTGTAAGCCAGGAGTTTGAAAAAGCAGCATCCCTGCGTGACGAAGAAAACAAATTAAAGGAAGAAATGAATGCACGCAAGGAAGAGTGGAAAAAGCAGAACCAGACACAAACACAAAAGGTTACGGAGGAAGAGATAGCTGAGATTGTCGGGAGTTGGACAGGCATACCGGTAAGCCGTTTAGCCCAGGAAGAAACAGAAAAGCTTAAAAAACTGGAAGAGATTCTTCACAAGCGCATTATTGGCCAGAACGAGGCCGTTAGTGCGGTTTCTAAAGCTATCCGCCGCGGCAGGGTTGGTTTGAAAGATCCGAAGCGTCCGGTAGGTTCATTCATTTTCTTAGGACCCACCGGGGTCGGTAAGACCGAGCTGTCGAAAGCGCTTGCCGAATCTTTGTTTGGGGATGAATCCCATATGATAAGAATTGATATGTCCGAGTATATGGAAAAACACAGCGTTTCAAGGCTTGTTGGTTCACCTCCTGGTTATGTTGGTTATGACGAAGGAGGGCAGCTTACCGAAAAGGTCCGAAGAAAACCGTATGCTGTTATACTGTTTGATGAAATTGAAAAAGCCCATCCGGATGTTTTTAACATTCTTTTGCAGATATTGGAGGACGGACGGTTAACCGATTCCACCGGAAGGGTTGTTGATTTCAGAAACACGGTTATTATAATGACGTCGAATGTCGGAGCCCGGGATATAGTAGAACCGAAACGACTTGGGTTCGGCGCCGCGGTTGTTAATGAGGCGCGGGATTACGAGGACATGAAAAAAAATGTGATGAATGAGCTTAAACGCACATTCCGTCCGGAGTTTTTGAACAGGGTTGATGAGCTGATAGTTTTCCACCCGTTGACGCAAGAGAATATAAACAATATTGCAGGGTTAATGCTTAATGAGGTATCGGAAAGGCTTAAAGCGATAAATATCACGCTTTTCACCGAGGACGGCGTTAAGGCGTTTCTTGCAGAAAAAGGTTATGATAAAGTGTATGGCGCCAGGCCGCTAAGGCGAATGATACAAAACATGGTTGAGGATAAATTGGCTGAAAAAATGCTTGACGGGGAAATACAGGAAGGCGATACGGTGGAACTGCAAATTATAGACGGAAATCTTGAGTTTATAAAATACAGGGAACCGGTTCAAGAAAAATGAAATGAAACTTGAAAAAAAGAGAGAAAACAAGATATAAAGTGAAATATTAAGAGAATGAGAGAGGTATATTAAAAATACCGGAAAAATATCTTGACATTGTTTTCATCATGTATTAAAATAAGAACCGCTGCTTTATTGCAGTGGTTTTTTATTTAAAACGAATACCAGTATAGTGTAAACCTTTTATTAGGTTTCTAATACCGGAATAACAGTTTAGTTTAAAACTAATACGATAATACAACAGCACATGGGAGGGTAAGCAGTGAAAACATATATGGCAAATGCCGCTGATGTCGAAAGAAAATGGTTTGTCGTCGATGTTGAGGGCAAAGTACTTGGCCGTGCGGCATGCGAAATTGCGAAAATTTTACGCGGGAAGCACAAACCGGACTTTACGCCTCATGTTGATACAGGCGATTATGTTATTGTGTTGAATGCTGATAAAGTTTTATTAACAGGCAAAAAGCTTGATCAGAAAATGTACAGGCATCATTCGGGTTATGTGGGTAATTTAAAGGAAATTAAATACCGTCATTTCCTTGCAAAGAGGCCTGAAAAAGCTTTTGAACTGGCAGTTAAAAGAATGCTTCCAAAGAACAGCCTGGGAAGGAAAATGTTCAAGAAGCTTAAGGTATATGCCGGCTCGGAACACAAGCACCAGGCACAAAAGCCTGAAGTGCTTGAACTGGATATTTAATGATGGGAGGCATGGTTTAAATGGCAAAGTTGCAATATTACGGAACAGGCAGAAGAAAAAGCTCGGTTGCACGGGTGCGTCTTGTCCCTGGTGAAGGAAACATTACCGTAAACGGCCGTTCTCTGGATGATTATTTCGGGCTCGAAACCCTGAAAGTTATAACAAGGCAGCCATTGGTTCTTACCGAAACGGAAAGTAAGTTTGATATATATGTTAATGTTGTAGGCGGTGGTTTTACAGGGCAAGCCGGTGCTATACGTCACGGGATATCCAGGGCTCTGCTCAAAGCGGATGAGGAATACCGACCTGTTCTAAAAAAGGCAGGTTTCCTTACACGTGATCCAAGAATGAAGGAAAGAAAGAAGTATGGTTTGAAAAAGGCACGCAGGGCGCCACAGTTTTCAAAGAGATAATTTTTTGTCGACTTACACAAAAGCTTGTTTACAATTACAAAGTATGCTTATCGCAATCGCCAACCGTCAGGGGGAGAATTCTCTTTGGCGGTTTTTTGTGTACAAATCGTAAACTGGTGGTAAAATAAAAGATGTTATATAATTGACATAAAAAAATAACAACAAAAGGATGAGACTATGCTTTACAGAAGAATTACTGTTATCTTACTTGTTTTATTTACTCTTTTATCAGGCTGTTCGAAAAAAGCCAAATCAGAAATGAAAACTCCTCAGAAGTCTAAAGAAGTTTTAAGTGTACAAACTGGTGAGAAAACTGAACAGCAGGATGGAGAAAAAGATAATCCGGTTTCTTATGAATCGGAATCAGAGAGTATTGTTCCTGAAAATGACGCGGCGGAAGCGGAAGAGAATGCTCCCGAAAATGGCAAAGTGGAGACAGAAGAGGACACCCCTGAAAACAATGTAATAGAAACAGAAGGAAAGAAAAATGGGGATGGAAATGAGAAAAACAATATTATAGAGCTTATCCCGATGGCGCAACTGCCGGAACTGAACATGGATTCTCAAACACCTTACACGATAGATGATATAATCTCGGTTGGAACTTCTATGCTTACTCCTGTTTATCATGATACTTTCAGGTATCAGATCCGGGAGTTTACAAAGAATCCTGCAAGGCTTGTTATTGACATTGGCAACACAGGTGATGAAACTCTTGTCATTACCGATGAAAACATGCAATTCTCCATCCTGGACAGTGAAGGTAATGATGTTGCGGGTTCTAAAGTGCAGGACGCACCAGTTTCCATCGCCCCGGGAGAAATTAAGAGAGTGGTTGTCACTGCACAGAATCCGGACGCAGGGCTTGTTTTTCTTGAGTTGGAGGGACTATCTTACTCTCTTGGTCATCCCATCTTTTTTGCCGTATTGGATGATGCAACTGATGTTGCCGACACCACTCCATACTACAAGTATGGGTATATATTAGAAGATGAAAACGGTGCTCCCTTTATAATAGCACAGCACTTCAGGCAAGTGATAGGAAACGGCAAACTGAAGGCTATGGCCAGCAATCTCATCGTAGTGGAGAATGACAGAATCGGCCCTTTAGAGAAGGGAGACGGTTTCCTGGCTTTGGTTAAGGTCAAGATAGCCAATACCTCTAACGAAGTTATGACAATCGAAAGACTTTTCACCCGAAGCGGGGGAGCTGCGCTTGACTTCACCGAAGAGGATATGGCTGTTTTGGGGGATAAAGGTTTGCCTTTCACGATAGAGCCTTTCTCGATTGTGGAAGGTTGGATTCCTTTCAGGGTCATGGACGGCCGGGACGGATATGGCATTGTCTTTTACACTAATCTTGGAGGGTTTGTTTTGGGGCATCTTCAGACCTATCCGATCTATCCGGATTAATCAACATGATTTCAAGACCGGCAAAATTTACACACCCTATATACTTACATAACAAAAAAACGACAACCGCCGGGAATTAATGCCCTGCGATTGTCGGAGCCTATTCTGTGATGATAATTGGAATTATATCACATGGGGGAAGCTGAATATAATCTTTAACTTCCCCCGTGCATTACCTTAAGATTGAGGCTTTCTGCCAACCCCGGCCGGAAAACTTTCAACAAAATTTATTGACTTGGCCTGTTCTTCGGTCACCGGTGTTTTTGTCCAATCAATAGTGTGTTCGTAACCTGCATAATCACTTATCCGTATCGAGCAGAGAAGCCCGTCTTCTCCTCTTTCATATGCGGCTACACCGGAAATCGCGATTCTTTTTCGTTCTTCCTGTCCTGCTCTGGTTACGATATGAACCCATTCAATCACACAAGTGGTTCCATCGTCTATAATTGTTTCATATCGCATACCAACACACCGGGGTATGTATTCGGCCATTGCTTCATATTTTTTTCGGATTTCTTCCGGTGTATCAGCCGTTGCATGCCGCGTGTCCGCCGGTTCATACCCGCCAAATTTGCAATTTGGGCTCATGCAGGCTAAAATCCGGTCAACATCCACGTGCGGTACATGGTGGAGTGCCTCATAATACTCGCGTACCGCACCTGTCAATAATCCCGGATCTCCCATTTCCAAATGCGCGGATTTGAATATTGGTTTTCGGTATGCTTGTAATCCGGGAACAAACGTGTGGTGGCAATATAGTCTAACCTCATCCAAAGTATCCTTTGTGCGCAGGTCACCAATAACAAACATGGGCACCTGGTTAATCTCATTGTCAACAACAAAATTTACAACCAACTCAGTTACGGATCTGCCATTGGCACGTGTTTGTATAACAGGTGTTACAAAAGCCCGTTTTGCATGAAAGGTAGGGAGCCAGCCCTCAGCAAAGCTCCGAATGCCTTCAATGCCTTCAAACCTTCCATAGGGCGCATCTACAGCACTGGGTGCATTCCCAAAAAGCTTTTTCTCTGAAAATAGTCCCAGCGCAGTCTCAAAGTCCTGATTACAAACCGCATTAATAAATTTAAGCTCGGGCGATGTCGCCAGTATTTGATTATGCGATCCCGAATACATCTTCGCAAGACTGCATTCTTTTCGAATTTTCATAATATATCTCCCCCATTTTAATTTATATTGTATCAAGCTTTGATGGCGCCTGCCACCATATCTATAATAATTTGTCTATAAAATGAAACATAAAGCTTGAAAGAGATAAATAAATTACTGACATAAAATCCAAACAATGGTGCACGTATACCTTTAATGATTACTCTGTATCCGAACAGTAAAAGCGAAAAAAAACAGAAAAATATCGAACAAATGTTTGCATGTTTAAAATCTTCTGCTATAATTAGTAATATGCTATAGAGCATAAAAACAAATTTGGGATTAAAAGTTTGAGGAAAATGAAATATTATATACGGTTGGAGTGTAAATATGCGAGATAATATATACATTAAAGGTGCCTGTGAACACAATTTAAAGAATATCGACATTGAAATACCAAGGAATAAACTTGTTGTAATTACAGGGTTAAGCGGTTCAGGGAAGTCTTCCCTTGCATTCGATACAATATACGCCGAAGGCCAAAGAAGGTACGTCGAATCTCTTTCATCATATGCGCGCCAGTTCTTAGGGCTTATGGAGAAACCCGAAGTTGAGTATATTGAAGGGTTGTCGCCCGCGATATCGATTGATCAAAAAACCACAAGCCATAATCCGCGCTCTACAGTTGGAACCGTTACCGAAATATATGACTATCTAAGGCTATTGTTTGCAAGAATAGGGGTACCACACTGCCCGGAATGCGGAAAGGAAATATCTCAACAAACCATTGACCAGATGGTAGATTCCATCCTTTCGCTCGAAGAAGGAACCAGGATACAACTGCTCGCTCCTGTGGTAAGAGGAAGAAAAGGAGAGTACACCAAGCTTATACAGGATGCGAAAAAAAGCGGCTATGTTCGTCTGCGTATCGATGGGGAAATCATTGATATTTATGATGATGATATTAAGCTTGACAAAAATAAAAAGCATTCAATCGAAATTGTTGTAGACCGTTTAATTATACGCCCCGGCATTAATAAAAGGCTTAGCGATTCCATTGAAACCATCCTGAATCTGTCAGGCGGAATTCTTCTTGTTGATGTTTATGGAAAAGAAGAAATAATGTTCAGTCAGAACTTTGCGTGTACTGACTGCGGAATCAGTATTGAAGAGCTGACGCCAAGGATGTTTTCTTTCAATAACCCGTATGGGGCGTGTCCTTCCTGTGCCGGCCTTGGAAGCCTTATGAAAATAGATCCGGATCTTGTAATAATGGATCGCTCCAAATCGCTCGCAGAGGGCGCAATAAATGTAGGCGGCTGGAATTTTGCCAATGAGGACACATACAGCCGTATGTACCTGATTGCACTTTCAGAGCATTATGGTTTTAGTATTTATACGCCGGTAGAAAAACTGCCTCAGGGAATAGTTGATAAAATATTATACGGTACTGACGGCGAGAAAATTAAAATACGGTATGACAGAGAATATGGAAGCGGCTCTTTTATGGCTCCGTTTGAAGGGGTTATAACGAGTATGGATCGCCGCTACAGAGAAACCAAATCAGAAGGCATGAAAGAGTATTACGAAAGTTTTATGGGTAAAATCCTCTGCCAGGCTTGTCAGGGAAACAGGTTAAAAAGGGAAAGCCTTGCCGTTACCATCAGCAATAAAAACATAGCCGAGGTTGCGGATATGTCGGTATCGGACTGCATGGCCTTTTTTTCCGGACTCAAACTTACAGAGAGGGAAGAATTAATTGCCCACAGGGTTTTAAAAGAGATAAAAGCGCGTTTGGGTTTTTTAAGGGATGTCGGTCTTGATTATCTGACACTGGCGCGGTCATCAAGTACTTTATCCGGTGGTGAAGCACAGCGAATCCGTTTGGCAACGCAAATAGGTTCAGGGTTGATGGGAGTATTGTATATACTTGACGAACCGAGCATAGGGCTTCATCAAAGGGATAACAAAAGGCTCCTTGCCACTTTGTCGCGGCTGAGGGATCTCGGCAATACGGTGCTTGTAGTCGAACATGACGAAGAGACGATGAGGAGTGCCGATCACATAATTGACATGGGTCCCGGAGCAGGTGTAAAAGGCGGATATGTTGTCGCACAGGGCACCTTGGAGGATATTATTAAAACCCCTCAGTCTATAACCGGTCAGTACCTGAGCGGAGTAAAAAGAATAATGGTTCCACCGTCCAGAAGAAAACCGAATAACAAATATATCGAGGTTGTCGGGGCCTGTGAGAACAATTTAAAAAACATCAATGTCAGGTTTCCACTGGGAATATTTATCTGTGTTACCGGTGTTTCGGGTTCGGGAAAAAGCTCACTGGTAAATGAAATCCTGTATAAAAAGCTCGCCGCAAAGCTTAACAGAGCCAAAACAAAGGCTGGGCAGCATAAGGATATTATCGGAATTGAACATCTTGATAAAGTAATAAATATTGATCAATCCCCAATAGGAAGGACTCCCCGTTCAAACCCCGCGACCTATACGGGTGTATTCGATCATATCAGAAGCCTGTTTGCTTCGACAAACGACGCAAAAACGCGCGGTTACCTGCAGGGACGTTTCAGTTTTAATGTGAAGGGCGGCCGCTGTGAGGCATGCGCCGGTGATGGGATAATAAAAATTGAAATGCATTTTCTTCCCGATGTTTACGTTCCGTGCGAAGTGTGCAAAGGTAAAAGGTATAACAGGGAAACTCTTGAGGTAAAGTATAAAGGCAAGAATATAGCGGATATACTTGATATGACTGTTGATGAAGCACTGGAGTTTTTTAAGAACATACCGTCCATCAACCGGAAGATGGAAACATTAAGTGAGGTTGGCCTTGGTTATATCAAACTTGGGCAGCCGTCAACCACTCTTTCAGGCGGAGAAGCGCAGAGAGTAAAACTTGCCACCGAGCTTTCAAAAAGAAGTACAGGCAGAACACTGTATATCCTGGATGAACCTACTACGGGGCTTCATATTGCCGATGTCCACCGGCTTATTGATGTGCTCCAGAAATTGGTCGAAGGCGGCAATACCGTAATAGTAATTGAACATAACATGGATGTTATAAAAACAGCCGACTATGTTATTGATCTCGGACCTGAAGGTGGAGACAGGGGAGGAATGGTAATAGCTACCGGAACTCCTGAAATGCTTGCAGATAATCCTGACTCATATACCGGTCAATACCTGAAAAGCCTTAAGGATCTGAACACTTGATTTTTGAGATTGGCATTAGGTTTTAATATCAAAAAAGATGTAAAAAGACCGATAAATATTATATATGATAATTATTAGCATATAAATTGTTAGAAGCAGAGCCCGCATTGTTTTTTGAAGGATTGTTGAATTTATTAAAATGAAGGTGTAAAAAATGACGTTTTCGGTAAGTGTTATTAAAGAAAAAAGCGCGGATCCGAATTTCAAAGTCAAGGTATCAATATTCAGCAATTCATTTTCAGTGAGAAATGCTGAGGTTGATGTTCTACGCGTTCCTCCTAAAGTCAGTATAAGGTACCCGCAAGAAATAGAGTCAAACCTTACTGAGATAGATCGCAAAAAACTTGACCTGGAGATTTTAAACAAAGTCGTTGAATATATTATGCAAACTGCCGAAAAAAGTGAACTTAATGTTACAGCATTTTTGGGGAGAAAAAAATAGTAAATTATCAAACCAAATTTTGGTCATCAAGTAAAATAATTAACACTTTCTTTTTTTTACCGCTTTCCATTTTGGTTGAATATATAATTCCCCTTTTGAGTTTAAAGACGCAAAGAATATGTCCTTTGGGTCAGACCATCCCTTGCTTTTTAACTGCTCAATCAGCCAATTTGTGTCAAGATCTGCAAGTTCCAGATTTTCATTATGAACAACACCGTCAATGATAATGTCAAGTGAAGGCCCTTCATATTCCGTGTCTATTCCAAGATCAGCCGGTGTCAGCGGTCTTTTTTGGGATTTCATAACCATGCTTAGTTCTCCATTTGTTTCAAGTATTCCGAATTCAACATCCGATATGTTATGAACATTGCATATTCTTAACTGTTCCAACAAATCATTTATCGTATATAATTCCTTGCGGAGATTTTTTTCATGGAGAGTTCCGTTTTTTATTACCACGCGTGGCCGTCCGCAAATTATTTCACGGGCCCGTACACTTTTAATGGATATTACCGAAACAATAAACTGACAGACAACCAGTATAAAAATAGGAATAATTCCGTGCATTATGTTTTTACTTTCGTCAGTCAGGGGAAATGCCGCGATTTCAGAAATCATTACAGCTATGGCAAACTCAAAAGGCTGCAGCTGCCCGATTTGCCTTTTACCCATAAGGCGCATGGATAGAACAACAGTTAAATATAATAACGCCGTCTTCCATACAATATTGATAAACATCCGATTCCTCCATAAAAATTAAATGATGTTAAGCCTACTTTTATTTTTTCATATTCATCAAGGATATATTCAGAGAAAACACCGCTCTAAAGCTGCCTGTAAGCAGCAGAGCGTTCGAACATGTCGCACTGCGCAGCCGAAAACACCCGAATCAAAGCCGCGTACCTGCCGGAACGCTGCAACAATGGATAGACCCGTTATCACCCGCTATGTATTTGATATTATTTCCGCGGGTCCTGTTTCGGGTGTTTAGCCAAGAAGATTTGAAAGAGGGGGACATTCTTCACGGAGGAGTGAAAACAGATTTAAATCGTGATATTTACCGTCGTGATACGTAGCTTTTCGCATGGTACCCTCATATTTAAACCCGCATTTTTCAGCAACCTTGCAGCTGCTTATGTTCTCGCGCATTGCATTAACCTGAATGCGATTTATTGGGTAGCACGCGAACAGATATCCACAGAAAAGAAGCAGTGCTTCAGTCATATAGCCTTTACCGCCATAGGACGGATGAAAAAGCTCATATCCAACCTCGAACCCGGACTGATACTCAAGACCTTTAAAGAACAGAATTTCGCCTAAATACTTAGTGTCATTAATGTCCATAATAAGCATTCTGCCTTCTCTTTTGCCCCAAAGGCCGGTTTCTGAAAATTCTCTTTTGAATTCGGCTTCAGACGGAATAATAAGGTGCCAGTACGGACCTTTGTTGTTAATGCTGCAAATAAGATTGTATACCACTTCCATCTCTTTTTCTCTGATTGTACGCAGTAAAACTTTCTTTCCTTTAATCATTTGCTCCATTCCCTAAATATCAAAAAGTGTTTAGTAATTCCATCACATTTGGTATACATATTATATCATGAATTTAAAAAAATTATAAGATTTTCACTTGGTGAGGTTATTATATCATGAATTTAAGAAATCATATGATTTTCATTTGGTGAAACCGAGGGCAGCCAAGCATCGGCTGTATAAATTCATGATACAACGTTCTCGGGCACCCGTTCGAAATCTACGATTTCGGTAACGGGTGAGGTTATTATATCACAAACAAAATATACCCACATCGTAATAAAATAAGCTATAATAAAATCAATTAAGATAACGGAAAAATCATTCCGAATAACCAGCGGGTGATTCAGGTGTTTTCGGTTATGCCGGGCGACATGCTTTAAGGCCCTGCTTCTTACAGGAAAATGTGGAGCGGGTTAATGAGCGACCCGGGATATGGAGACCTCTCAGCAGAAATAAAAAGGATCTAAAGCGTGTTATTGGTATGCGCTTTGTCGCGCAAGTAAACGAAACACCCGAAGCAGGACCCGCCGAAATCAGATAATCTGCTTCTTTTATTTTGGAGGATGGCTGTGACGACAAGACGTATAAAAATAATAGTTGAATATAACGGTTCCGGATATCACGGATGGCAGGTTCAGCAGAATGCGCATACTGTCCAGGCTGAAATTGAAAATGCGATATTAGCGATAACAGGCGAAAAAGTGCGCATTACAGGAGCCGGCAGAACAGACGCGGGCGTTCATGCATATGGACAGACAGCACATTTTGATACGAAATCGACGATTCCGGCCGATAAGTTTCAATATGCGCTTAATGCCGTTCTTCCAAAAGACATAGCGGTTATTTCTTCCGAAAACGCCGAGCCTGAATTTCATGCAAGATACTCTGCGACAAGCAAAACATATCAGTATAAAATTATTAACCGGAGAGTTAGATCACCGCTTGCCGAAAATATGGCATGGCATATTCCCGAACCGCTTGACTTTGATCAAATGGCAGCGGCAGCTTCATTATTCATAGGCACGCATGACTTTTCTTCCTTCTGCTCAAGCGGTCATAGCCTATCAAATTTTACAAGAACAATTACCGCTTCAAAGTGGAGCCGGGAGGACGGTTATCTTGTTTATACGAT
>Ga0123334_1003744_pt1 | contig 16133 bp, 12 predicted proteins | sample BiotimSIPDNA_FD_89706 | JGI IMG/M metagenome (GOLD analysis project Ga0123334, IMG submission 89706) | Anaerobic biogas reactor microbial communites from Washington, USA - Biogas_R1 time_0 SIP DNA | ecosystem: Engineered > Bioreactor > Anaerobic > Unclassified | place: Washington, USA... | reverse complement strand
CCTCTGTACTCCCATATCTGTTCATATTTATAGTAGTCCCCTTCCTGTGCTCCGCTAATTGTGAAGGGTTTGGCAAACAAGTATTTTTCATATGATCTGTCCCATGCCAGGAACCTGCCGTCCACAATCAGTGTCGGGAATAGCTTTAGTTCATTGTCAATCTGGCCGATCGGGGTATTGACAATTTCCGCCAGTTCTTCTACCGCGCTGTATGAGGGCAGTTGGTTATTGGATAACTGCACCACCGACATTGATTTGCCGGGAGCAGCGTTGTTCATCGCTTCCAGCTTCTGCTCTATAAATGCTTCTGCTTCATCGCGGGTCTGCATGGGCCTTGAAATCAGCACCTTGCTACTCCCGTCGTTACACAGAATGGGATAAAGTTCCGTTTGCTCGCCTATCAATCCGTCTTCATACTCCTGGTATGCATTGGCAAGAACATACCAGGCATAGGAAGGCTGTTCCTCGATATGGGCAAGCGTTATGATCAACTGGTTTTTATATTCATCGATTTTATATGCAAAATCGTCCTTGATACATATGTAGAGATATGTCGAATCACCGCCGACCGGTTTTTGATGGAAAATACCGTTTACGATATAGTTGTCCAGTTCGTCGTCATAGAGCCTGTAGGTCCAGTATGCCAACTTATCGAGCTTAATCACAAGCCTGTCAAGCCCTTCAATATAACTGGTTTGGTACAGCGGTACGCCCGCGCTCGGGTATTCACTCATGCTAAGCGCTGCGTTTCCCTCGGCAAACGATATGACTACTTTGACGGATGTACTGTCCACCGTTTCGATTTTAATGTCGGCCAGGTTCAGCATTGGTATGGAAGAGCCCCCCGCCAAAATCTGGTCAGCCGAATAGAAACCCTTTATTTCAGATAAAGGCTTTTCCGATGCGTCGGCCGACACAACCCTGTCCTTATTACACCCTGTAAGCAGGATTGCCATGATTATCAGAAATGACAATACTGCATGTAATCTTTTTCTTTCCATTACTAAAATAGTAGTCTTTCTACCGTTTTCTTAAAATTATACCGTACGCAGTCCGCATCGATCGTATGAAGCATGCCGCGATCCATCAGTATACGGCCCTCGACCATGGTCATCAATAAATCGGAACGCCCTGCGCTATGGACAATGTTATCGACGATATCCACCGGCGGGTTCAGGAACGCAGAATTTTGATCAAACATGATCAAATCCGCCTTTTTCCCCGCTTCAATACTGCCGGTCATATCGGAAATGCCGAGCGCTTTGGCGCCGTTAATCGTTGCCATTTTTATTACTTCATGAGCCGGCAGTGCCGACGGATCCTTGTAGTATCCTTTGGCTGCCAATGACGCGATATGCATCTCTTCAATCATATCCAGGTTGTTGTTGCTCGATGCTCCATCTGTCCCCAATGCAACATTGATGCCGTACTTTAACATCTTTTCAACCGGCGCACAACCGCTTGCAAGCTTCAAATTGCTGGTCGGATTGTTTACTGCGTTGACGCCGCGACTCTTTAAAATCTCCATATCCCGGTCGCTCAGCACAACGCAATGCGCTGCGGCTGTATGGAGTTCGAACAGCCCCGTCGAATCAAAAAATTCCACCGGGGATACACCGTGCCGGTCATGACATTCTCTTACTTCATGTTCGGTTTCGGACAAATGGATATGCATGCCCGCACCAAGCTCTCTGGCCGCTGTGATGCAATCCGCAACCGCTTCCCTGCTGTTCGTGTACTCGGCATGCGGCCCGAGCATGACACGGATCCGTCCGTCTGCCGTGTTATGGAATCTCTTGAACAAGTCAACGGACTCATCGAGCCTATGCCCGTAATCGTCCGAGCCCATAGTCGCACGGGACAATACCGCCCTTATACCTGATTCATCGACTGCGCGTGCAGTTTCATCCTCAAAGAAGTACATATCCAGAAATGTCGTTGTCCCTGACAGCAGCATTTCGGCGATTCCCATCATGGAGCCCCAATAACAATCACCCTGCTTTAGCCTGCTCTCGGCCGGCCATATCCTCTGCTCAAGCCATTCTTTGAGCGGAAGGCCGCCGCCATAGCCCCTGAACAGTGTCATCGTCAGATGGGTATGAGCATTGATGAGCCCCGGCATGACGATCGCGCCCGCGGCATCTATGACTCTGTCACTACCGAAGCCTACAGCCAAATCCTCGCTGTAGTCTCCTACATGCCTGATGATGCCACCGTCAATCATGATGATGCCGTCAGCATAGATTGTGAATTCGCTGTCCACCGTTATGATATAGGGATGCTTGATAAGCGTCTTCATATTATTCCCCGTACAGGTATGCATGCTGTTCCGGCGTAAGGCTGTCAATGCAGATACCCTCGGACTGCAGCTTTACCCGTGCAACTTCATTGTCAATCTCTTCGGGAACAGGATACAACTTCTTTTCGAATGAGCCCCTGTGCTTGACCAGGTATTCGACCGACAGCGCTTGCAGTGCGAAACTCATATCCATGATTTCGATCGGGTGTCCGTCGGCTGCGGCCAGGTTTACAAGCCGTCCCTCCGCAATCACGTTGATGCGGCGTCCGTCCTTCTGGATATAGGAGTCAATATTCTTTCTGGCCTGCTCAATCCTGACGGATGCACCGGCCAGATCGTCCATGTTGATCTCGACATTGAAATGCCCGGCGTTTGCAAGAACCACGCCGTCCTTCATTTTCGAAAAGTGTCTTTTACATATAACATCCTTGCAGCCCGTCACTGTTATAAACATCTCTCCGATCTCGGCCGCCTCGTCCATGGAAAGAACAGAGAAGCCTTCCATCGTTGCTTCATAGGCTTTCACAGGGTCGATTTCGCAAATGATAATTTTTGCTCCCAGTCCCCTTGCGCGCAGCGCAATACCGCGTCCGCACCAACCGTAGCCCGCTATGACCACGTTTTTACCCGCAATCAGCATGTTGGTTGTACGAATAATGCCATCCATGACCGACTGTCCGGTGCCGTACCGGTTGTCAAACAGATGCTTGCATCTGCCGTCGTTAACCGAAATCATCGGAAATGCGAGCCTTCCGCTCTTTTCCATAGCTCTTATGCGGTTAATGCCCGTTGTTGTTTCTTCACAGCCGCCAATCACCTTATTTGACCTGTGTTTATATTCATCGTGCAGAAGGCTCAATAAGTCCCCTCCGTCATCAACGATCACATGGGGCTCATTGTCGAGCGTGGCTTTCAACTGCGCGACATAATCCCCGTACCCGACGCCGTAAACGGCATTCACCTCGAAACCTTTAAAAGCCAGCGCGGCGGCCACGTCATCCTGTGTTGACAGCGGGTTGCACCCGGTTGCATATACATTCGCGCCTCCTGCTGCCAGCGTCGTTACAAGATTGGCCGTTTTTGCTTCCATATGGACGGACAGCGATATGTCAATACCCTTGAGCGGTTTCTCATCCGAAAATCGCTTATGGATACCCATCAACGCGGGCATATATCGAAAAGCCCAGTCCATTTTTTGGAGGCCTGACTGATATAAATCCTTGTCGAGGATTCTGCTCATGCACCGTACACCTTACATATCTTTTATGTTCCATCATTATAAAGGTCTAATATTACAAAAGATTTAACATTGTGCTTTTTTAATTGCCAATTCATACATCAGGATGCCCGCGGCTACAGCCGCATTTAAAGACTCCGCTTTGCCCAGCATAGGCAGCTTCCATTTATAGTCGCATACGTCGGCAACCTGTTCGCTTACGCCATGGGCTTCGTTTCCAATGATCAGCATAGTTTTACCATAATAATCTCTTTGAAAAAAATCAGTTCCGGCCAAATGCCCGCAGGCGGCGACCCAGCCATGCTTTTTCATTTCCATAACCGCCATTGACAGATCCTCGGATATAAATATGCGTATGCTGCTCAATGATCCCATCGACGCCCTTACAACCTTTTCATTATAAACATCGACGCATCCGGGACCTACAATCATCGCATCAGCGCCGACCGCATCCGCCGTGCGTATGATCGTACCCATATTGCCCGGGTCGCTCAATGCATCGAGCGCGACTACCAGTCCTCCATCCCGGAGACTGTCTGCGTCAAATTGCTTTGATTGCTGCTTTATCACGGCAAAAATGCCCTGCGGTGCTTTTGCCGGAGTCAAAGAGGCCATAATATGATCACTGACCGAGTAAACCGGAATTCCGCTGGCCGATACCCTTTCGATTATGGAGGAATATTTATCAAGCGCGGATTTTGCTGCATAAACCTCTGTGATGCTGGCGCCGTGCTTAACCGAGTCTTCCACGACCGAGGCTCCCTCTGCAATATACAGGCCTTCATCCCGGCGAACCTTGCGCTTTTCCAGCGACCGTATGTACTTGAGCTTTTGATTTGAACTGCTTGTTATATATTGTATATTCATGCATATATAATAAATGACCCTGCATCAAACATGCAAGGCCATTTATAATTGCATCATGCGCTTTTCGCCTGCTTGGCGGCGTCAACGAGTTTTGTGAATGCCTGCATATCGTTGACTGCAAGATCCGCCAGCATCTTTCTGTTGATTTCGATGCCTGCGTTCTTTAAGCCGTTGATAAATGTGCTGTAACTCATGCCGTTGATTCTGGAGGCCGCATTGATCCTGACGATCCAAAGCTTGCGGAAATCGCGCTTCTTCTGTTTGCGCCCGGCAAACGAATAGGACATCGATTTCATGACCTGCTGGCTTGCGGCGCGGTATTGCCTGCTCTTGGCGCCGTAATAGCCCTTGGCCATCTTCATAACTTTTCTTTTTTTCTTAAGAGCGTTTACCGCCCGTTTTACTCTTGCCATAACTATCAATCCTTTCCCTGGTTCATGAACTTATTGCTGTATTAAAGCTATTTGTAAGGAATCAATTCCTTGATGTTCTTTTCTTCAGCTGCGCTCACATAGCCGCCCTTGCGAAGATTACGGATGGTTTTCCTGTCCTTTTTATTGAGCTTGTGGTTCTTATACGCCTTGGCTCTCTTTATTTTTCCGCCGCCCGTTAGATTGAATCTTTTGGCTGCGGACTTTCTTGTCTTGATTTTAGGCACGATTTGTTCACTCCTCTCATTTGTTTGCGGCGGGTCCCATCATCATTGTCATACTACGGCCTTCCAGCTTGGGTTTGCTTTCCACCACGCCAATGCCCTCCAAACGTTTCGCAAAATCATTCATGACCTCGTATCCCCTTTCGGTATGGGCCAGCTGCCTGCCTTTGAATCGGATGCTCACCTTGATTTTATCGCCTTCACTAAAGAATTTTTCGGCATTTTTTACTCTTACGTTAATGTCGTGTTCTTCAATTGTGGCCGAAAGCCTGATTTCCTTGATTTCGATGATCTTTTGGTTTTTCTTGGCTTCCTTGGCGCGCTTGGTCATTTCAAACCTATACTTGCCGTAATCCATAATCTTGCAGACAGGCGGGTTGGCATTGGGGGAAATGAGCACTAAATCAAGCTCGTTTTCAATGGCAATATTTTGCGCCTTCTCCTTTGGCATTATTCCCAATTGCTCGCCGTCACTGCTTATCAGACGAACTTCCTTTGCGCGGATGTCGTCATTTACAACCAGATCGACTTTGATGATTCAACACCTCCATATAATATTTAAAGTGGATAAGCCTGTAAGACTTTCCACTTCATTTAAAACAATGTAATGCATCGGGGTGCATCGTTATGTTTTACCTGGCGCGGATGTTTCACCGGCCGGTGAGAAGTCTTTAGCCTCTACTTTAAGCTTAACTAATATATCATGACTGCCATTATTTTGTCAATACACCGATTTGGGTGTATCTTTCGGCGGAATTCATGTATTTCCGGAGAAATTCGCCCGTATGACTTTCACCGATCATCGCGATTTCTTCTGGAGTACCGCTGGCAACCACCAATCCGCCTCCGTCGCCTCCCTCGGGGCCGAGGTCAATGATATGATCAGCGCTCTTGATCACATCCATGTTGTGCTCGATGACTACTACCGTGTTTCCGGCGTCAACCAGCTCCTGGAGTATCGCAAGCAGCTTTTCAACATCGGCCATGTGAAGGCCGGTGGTGGGCTCATCGAGCATATACAGCGTTTGCCCGGTGCTCCTTCGGGAGAGCTCGGTCGCAAGCTTAATCCTCTGCGCTTCACCGCCAGACAACTGTGTGGAGGGCTGCCCGAGCTTGATATACCCGAGCCCTACGTCGTACAGTGTCTGAAGCTTTGTACTGATTGCCGGGACATTTTCAAAAAATTCCAAAGCGTTTTCCACATTCATGTCCAGCACTTCATAGATGTTCTTACCCTTGTATCTGACGCTGAGCGTTTCGTTGTTGTACCGCTTTCCCTTGCAGACTTCGCACGGCACATAGACATCGGGCAGAAAATGCATCTCGATTTTGATGATGCCGTCGCCCTTACAGGCTTCGCATCTGCCTCCTTTTACGTTGAAGCTGAATCTTCCCGGGCCGTAGCCCTTGGCGCGCGAATCCATCGTGTTCGAAAAAAGATCGCGTATCAGCGAGAAAGTACCCGTGTAGGTTGCGGGATTGGAGCGCGGCGTCCTTCCAATCGGCGACTGGTCGATGTCAATGACCTTATCCAGCTTGTTGATACAGTCGATCCGGTCGTGCAGCCCCGGCTTTGATTTTGCGCGGTTCAGATCCCTTGCAAGCGATTTATACAGTATTTCATTGATCAGTGAGCTTTTACCGGAGCCCGATACACCGGTGACGCATGTCAGCACGCCGAGCGGTATGTCGACGTCGATATTCTTCAGGTTGTTCTGCCTGGCCCCCCGTATCGTGAGGACATCCTGCCAGGCGCGCCTGTTCTCGGGAGTTTTGATGCTCCGCTTTCCCACCAGGAACTGCCCGGTCAGCGATCTGTCGTCCGCCATGATTTCGCCAGGCGTTCCGTACGATACGACCTCGCCGCCGTGTATGCCCGGGCCGGGGCCCATATCGATGATATAGTCGGCGCTCAACATCGTTTCCTCGTCGTGCTCGACGACCACCAGGGTATTCCCGAGGTCACGAAGTCTCTTGAGCGTGGAAAGGAGCCTGGCATTGTCCCTCTGGTGGAGCCCGATGCTCGGTTCATCGAGTATATAAAGCACGCCCATCAGGCTGGAGCCGATCTGGGTTGCGAGCCTGATGCGCTGGGCCTCGCCCCCGGAAAGCGTTCCGGCCGTTCTTGACAGGGTCAGATAGCTCAATCCGACATCGTTTAAAAATCCGAGCCTTTCATTGAGCTCCCTGATAATCTGGTCAGCGATAAACTTCTGTGTTTCATTCAATCGAAGATTGTTGATGAAATCCTTTGAGTCGCGTATCGTCATAGCGGTGAGTTCTGCAATCGACAGTCCGCCGACCGTCACAGCCAGCGCTTCCTTGCGCAAACGCCTGCCCTCGCAGTCCGGGCATGGCGCAGTACTCATCAGAGACTCATAATACTCCTTCATGTTTTTCGACGTTGTCTGCTTGTATCTCCTGTCGACCGTGTTGATGACGCCTTCAAAGGGCACGGAGTATTTTGCGGTTCCGTAGCTGTTTGTGTATTCGATCTCAAGCTTCTCACCGCCGGTTCCGTAAAACAGCACGTCAAGGTGCTTCTGCTCCAGCTGTCTGAGCGGCGTGTCTACCGAAAAGCCGTATTTTTTAGCAAGCGCTCCGAATACTGCCGTGATCATGTTGTCGCTGTTGAACCCTCCGACCTTGACAGCGCCGTCGGCCAGCGAAAGGCTCCAGTCATCTATGACCAGCTCCGGGTCGATCCTGAATATGGTTCCCAGCCCGGAACATGAAGGGCATGCGCCGTACGGGTTGTTGAAGGAGAACATGCGCGGCGTAATCTCCTCGAGCGCGATCCCGCACTCCGGGCATGCATAGTTCGAAGAAAACAGCAGATCCCCGCCTTCAACGATATTGACAACGGCAAGCCCTTCGGCAAGCTTTAATGCAGTTTCGAGCGAACCCGAGAGCCTGGAGTCTATGTCGCCGCTGATCACAAGCCTGTCTATGACGACTTCGATCGTATGCTTATTATACCTGCCGAGCTTGATGTCGTCGGACAGCTCCACAATCTGACCGTCCACCCTTGCGCGGACGTAGCCCATCGAAAGCAGGTCGTCCAGCAGCTTCCTGTATTCGCCCTTCCTGCCCCTGACAACCGGAGCCAATACCATGATCCTGGTTCCGGAATCGAGCTTCATGACCGCGTCAACCATCTGATCGACCGTCTGTCGCTCGATCTCCCTGCCGCATTCCGGGCAGTGCGGCACACCTATGCGGGCGTACAGCAGCCTCAGGTAGTCGTAGATCTCCGTAACGGTGCCCACCGTCGACCTTGGGTTGCGGCTCGTCGTTTTCTGGTCGATCGATATTGCGGGCGACAGGCCTTCGATATAATCGACATCCGGCTTTTCCATCTGGCCCAGAAACTGGCGCGCGTAGGACGACAGCGACTCAACATAACGGCGCTGTCCCTCGGCGTAAATGGTATCAAACGCAAGCGATGACTTCCCGGACCCCGATAAGCCTGTTATGACGATAAGCTGATCCCTCGGTATTACCACATCAATATTTTTAAGGTTGTGTTCTCTGGCACCCTTGACAAAAATCGTATCTCTCAATTCATCCTCCGAATTTTTGCTGTAAACTCTTAATCTTATCCCTCAACACGGCAGCGCGCTCAAAGTCAAGCTGCTCCGCCGCGGCAAGCATCTGCTGTTCAAGGTCAATAATGGCTTCCTCTATATCTTCAATGCTGTCGGTGATATCAATGTCCGATTCCGGCAGAGCCTGTGATATCTCAAGCACATTCTTAATATCCTTGATAATGGATTTCGGCGTGATATTGTTCGCCTCGTTGTATTGAATCTGCAGTGTTCTTCTGCGGTTTGTCTCATCGATCGCTCTCTGCATGGAACCTGTCACGACGTCGGCGTACATGATAACCCTGCCTTCGACATTGCGCGCCGCCCTGCCGATGGTCTGTATCATCGATGTCTCCGAACGCAGGAAGCCTTCCTTGTCGGCATCGAGTATCGCAACCAGTGCGACTTCGGGTAAATCGAGCCCTTCCCTTAACAGGTTGATGCCCACAAGTACATCGAATGCACCGTTCCTGAGGTCGGTGATGATCTCCATCCTCTCGAGCGTGTGTACTTCCGAGTGCAGGTATCGTACCTTGATGCCCATATCCGAAAGGTAATCCGTAAGGCTCTCCGCCATCTTTTTGGTCAGCGTCGTAACAAGCACCCGGAAGCCTTTGCCGATGGTCTGCCGGATCTCCCCAAGCAAGTCATCGATCTGGCCGGTAACCGGCCGCACGATTACCTCGGGATCCACAAGGCCTGTCGGCCGCACTATCTGCTCGACGACCTGCCCTGCTTTTTCCATCTCGTATTTGCCGGGCGTCGCGCTGACATAGATAACCTGCTCGACGCGCGTATTGAACTCATCGAAAGTGAGCGGCCTGTTGTCATAAGCGGACACCAGTCTGAAACAGTAGGATACCAGCGCATACTTCCTCGATCTGTCCCCCGAATACATTGCGCCGATCTGCGGCACCGTCATATGGGACTCGTCAATGATCACGAGCATGTCATCGGGAAAATAATCCAGCAGTGTGTATGAGGCTTTGCCGGGGCTCCTGCCGTCAAAATACCTGGAGTAGTTTTCGATACCGGAGCAGTAACCCACTTCACGCATCATTTCGATATCATATCTGGTGCGCTCCTTGAGCCGCTGCGCTTCCAGCAGCTTGCCCTTTTCCTCAAACGCCGCAACCTGCTCCTTCATATCCGCTTCAATCCTTTCGAGTGCGCCCTCCATCTTTGCCATCGATGTCGCATAGTGGGTTGCCGGGAATATTGCGACATGCCTCCTGACCGCAAGTATCTTACCGGTCAGTGCTTCTATGTCGCAGATCCTTTCGACCATATCGCCGAAAAATTCAATTCTGACAGCGCTGTCAGTGCTGTAGGATTCGAAAACTTCGAGCACGTCGCCCCTGACCCGGAAGGTACCCCTCGAAAAATCAATGTCATTCCTTTCATACCGTATCTCGACCAGCCTCTTGATCACTTCATCGCGATTGACCTCCATGCCGGGCCGTAGCGATATGCTCAGGTCACGGTACTCCTTCGGATCGCCGAGCGAATAGATGCATGATACGCTGGCAACGACAATCACATCGCGCCGCTCCTGTAGCGCTGACGTCGCCGAATGCCTGAGCTTGTCAATCTCTTCGTTGATGGACGAATCCTTTTCGATATAGGTGTCAGTCGACGGAATATAAGCTTCCGGTTGGTAATAATCATAATAGCTGACAAAATATTCAACACAGTTGTCCGGGAAAAACTCCATGAACTCGTTGTAGAGCTGGGCAGCCAGTGTTTTATTGTGCGCGATGACAAGAGTAGGCCGCTGACACCGCTCTATGACATTGGCCATCGTAAATGTTTTGCCGGATCCCGTGACGCCAAGAAGGACCTGATGCCTCAAACCGTCCTGCAATCCGCCTACCAGCGCATCGATCGCCTGAGGCTGATCCCCTGCCGGTCTCAATGGTGATTTTATGATAAACTTATCCATAATTTGCTCCGTCAGCTATTATAGCATACAGCGAATCAAAAATAAAACGATTGTTCGAATATTTTTGTAAATATCTATAATTTGTTTTGTATTATAGCACCAATACAGGTATATATTCGCCTATAACCCTGCATGCAGACATATATTATATCAAAACGGACATACAATATGAATAGGAAATAATCGTGAAATAATTGGATTCATATAACCGGATTTAAGATTTCGTCAAACCTTTTGAGAAGTTGGTCCTTTCCGGTGCCATCCAGCGAAGAAAAATCTATGCTCGGTATCTGAAAGGTCATGCCGAGCTTGTCAGAAAGCTTGTCCGAGTAATTTCTCCTTTTTGATTTGGCGATTTTATCCGCCTTTGTGGCAATGATCGTGCACGGTATATTGAAGTGCTGTATCCATATGGACATTTGAGAATCATCCGGGGTCGGATCGCGCCGGATGTCGATCAGCAGGAAAATATGGGCGAGATTTTTGTTATTATTGAGATAACCCTCCATCATCCCTGCCCAGGAATCTTTTTGGCCCCCGGCCGCCCTTGCGTAGCCGTACCCCGGCAAATCCACCAGATAAAAGGCGTCATTGATCAGAAACAGATTGATCAATCTCGTTTTTCCCGGCTCGGAGCTGACTTTTGCCAGCTTGCCGCTGCCGCACAATACATTGATCAGCGAGGATTTGCCGACATTTGACCGGCCGACCAGCGCAATCTGCGGCAAATCCTGAACATTTGCATTCTTATAGTCACTGATGCTGGTTACAAACCTTGCGCTTTCAACTCTCATCATTTCCCCTGCATATCAAGCCATTGCGATCTTCAGCACATCATCCAGGGTACTGACAGTCGTAATTTTGATCTTTCTTTTTACATTGTCCGGGATCTCCATGATATCCTTTTCGTTTTCCTGCGGTATCAGCACCTGTTTTATGCCGACCCTGTGCGCTGCCAGTATTTTTTCCTTGAGCCCTCCTATGGGCAGCACGCGCCCACGCAATGTGATCTCGCCGGTCATCGCGACATCACTCCGCACCGGCTGCTTTTTAATCGCGGAAAACAGTGCGGTTGCCATTGTAATTCCGGCAGACGGGCCGTCCTTCGGCGTTGCGCCCTCCGGTATATGGATATGGATGTCAATCTTCTCATAGAAGTTCTCATTGATTCCCAACCGCGCAGAGCTTGCCCTTATATAGCTCAGGGCCGCTTTGGCCGATTCCTGCATGACCTCACCAAGCTGGCCGGTCAATTGCAGCTTTCCCGAGCCGGGCATGATGTTGACTTCGATGCTGAGTGTAACGCCGCCGACCGCTGTCCATGCAAGCCCTGTGACCAGCCCGATCTCATTTTCCTTGTTCGCGGCATCCTCTTTAAAGCGCCTGACCCCGAGGTATCTTTCCAGATTACTCGCTGTGACATGGAGTGTCTTCTTATTTTTTTCGACGATCTCCCGGGCACTTTTGCGGCATATGTTGGCTATCTCCCGCTCAAGGTTGCGCACGCCGGCTTCCCTCGTATATCCCTTTATGATACTTTTGATCGTATTGTCCGATATATGGAGTACACCGGGCTCTATGCCGTGCTGGCGCACCTGTTTATCAATCAGGTGCCTTTTCGTAATGCTGATCTTTTCTTCTTCCGTGTATCCGGAAATATGGATCATCTCCATCCTGTCCATCAACGGCGCAGGTATTCCATCGATCGAGTTCGCGGTTGCAAGGAACATGACCTTGGATAGATCGAAGGGTATTTCAAGATAATGGTCTGTAAAGGCAGAGTTCTGCTCCGCATCGAGAACTTCGAGCATCGCCGAAGCCGGGTCGCCCCGGAAGTCATTGCTCATTTTGTCGATTTCGTCAAACAGGAACACAGGATTGCTGCTCCCGGCCTGTTTGATATTATGTATGATTCTGCCCGGTATCGCGCCGACATAGGTGCGGCGGTGTCCCCTGATTTCGGCTTCATCCCTGACCCCGCCGAGTGACATCCTGACAAATTTTCTGCCGGTGGCCCTGGCGATCGACCGTGCAATCGATGTTTTACCTACCCCAGGCGTGCCGACAAAGCAGAGTATCGGTCCCTTGAGCTGGTTTGTTAGCTTGCATACCGCAAGATATTCGATGATCCTCTCTTTGACCTTGCGGAGCCCGAAGTGGTCTTCATCCAATATGTTCGCCGCATTTTTCAGATCCAGGTTCGTTTCGGTCTCCACACTCCACGGAAGCTCCATTATCCATTCGAGCCACGTCCTTAAGACCGCAACCTCCGGAGAGCCCTGCGGCAGACGGGACAATCGCGTGATCTCTCTTACTATCTTTTCCTTAACATCATCGCTTATCGGCAGTTCATCGATTCGTGTTTTAAACTCCTCAACGTCGTTTTCTATATCCTGGCCGAGCTCGCTCTGTATGGCTTTGATCTGCTCATTCAGATAGTGTTCCTTCTGCATTCTGTCGACCTGGTCGCGGACCCTGTGGCTGATGCTTTGCTCTATCCGCAGTATTTCATTTTCCCTGCCCATCATCACAATGAGTCGCTCGAGACGCTCGGAAATATCAAATATCTCAAGGATCTCCTGCTTGTCCTCCTGCTTATAGAGCGCATTGGCAGCAATGAGATCGGTCAGGTGGTCCGGATCCTTGACGACCGCGATCGAAAGCAAGGTTTCGGCAGAAATCCTGTTTGACAGATGCACATATTCCTCGAAAGCCTCGTTGACGGTGCGCATCAGTGCTTCCTGAGTCGTCGTCACATCGTCCTGCTCCCGTACATATTCTTCAACGCTGACTTTAAAGAACGGGTCATCCTGCAGTAGTTCTTTCACCGTGGCACGGTTCAGGCCTTCGACGAGCACCCTGACCGTATCCCCAGGCATTCTGAGCATCTGCTTGACCTTTACGATAGTTCCAACCTCGTACAAATCCTCGAGCGTCGGGTTTTCCACATTGGGATCGATTTGTGTAACAAGTATCAGCTTCTGGTCACTGGCCATCGCTTCTTCAAGCGAAGCCAGCGATATATCGCGTCCTATATCAAAATTAATTGTCATATGAGGAAAAACAGTCAATCCCCTCAAGGCCAGCAACGGAATTTCTATATGTTCCAAAGCCATCATCCTTTCAAACCATAAACATATTATACCCGCATGTCCCAATGTCTTTCAAACATTATGTAAAGGGCGCTTATCAGAAGACAAGCGCCGCTTGATTCTATAATTTTAATCCCGCTTACATCAGGACACCGACGGCTTTTCATCGAGCGAAGCTTCGTCAACCTGCGGCATTTTCTTCGTTGCTGCGATGTGGCGCTTGATAAACTTAGGAGCGAGTTTGTTCTCGATCGTCTCTTTTGTAATGATGCATTTCTTGATGTCGTTCCTGGACGGAAGATCATACATGATGTCCAGCATGACATCCTCCAGTATGGCCCTTAAGCCGCGTGCACCGGTCTTACGCTCTATCGCCATTTTAGCGACCAGCCGCAATGCGTCCTTGTCGATCTCAAGCTCAACATCGTCCATGTCAAACAATACGCGGTACTGCTTGCTCAATGCGTTTCTCGGCTCGGTTAGAATTCGGACGAGGGCTTCTTCATCCAGGCCGTGCAATGTCACGATGATCGGAACCCTGCCCGCAAACTCGGGTATCAAACCGTACTTCAGCAGGTCTTCCGGGAGTATGTGCGTCAGTATTTCCCCGACATCCTTCTCCTTGGTGGACTTGATGTCTGCGTCAAACCCCATCGTCTTGCGACCGATCCTGTTTTCTATGATTTTTTCTATACCTCCGAAAGCGCCGCCGCATATGAAGAGTATGTTGGTCGTATCGATCTGTATGAATTCCTGATGCGGGTGCTTTCTCCCGCCCTGCGGCGGAACGCTTGCGACCGTGCCTTCCAAAATTTTCAGGAGCGCCTGCTGCACGCCTTCACCGGATACATCCCTTGTTATGGAAGGGTTGTCGGACTTACGTGCGATCTTATCGATCTCATCGATGTAAATGATGCCTTTCTCAGCCCTCTTGATATCAAAATCCGCAGCCTGAATCAGCTTTAAGAGTATGTTCTCGACATCCTCGCCAACATAGCCCGCTTCGGTCAGCGATGTTGCGTCGGCGATTGCAAACGGCACATTCAGTATTTTGGCCAGCGTCTGAGCCAACAGGGTTTTTCCGCAGCCTGTCGGGCCGAGCATGATGATGTTGCTCTTGCTCAGTTCAACATCATTGTTCTCGGGCTTGAAACATATCCTCTTGTAGTGGTTGTACACAGCAACCGCCAATGTCTTTTTTGCGGTATTCTGCCCTATCACAAACTCATCGAGTATGGCTTTGATTTCCCTTGGTTTGGGTATATCCTTCAACTCGAAGTATTCCGAATCGGTGTATTCCTCGTCAAGAATTTCCTGGCACAACTCAATACACTCGTCACATATATATACGCCCGGACCTGCAACAAGGCGTCTGACCTTGTCCTGCTCTTTTCCGCAGAAGGAGCACCTTAATTGCTTGTCATCATTATTTGGCATCTACAACACCTCAATCTATCTCTTTGTCAAAATCTCGTCAACGATACCATATGCCAATGCCTCCTGCGCTGTCATAAAGTAATCCCTCTCAACATCTCTCTGTATCCTGTCGAGCGGCTGTCCTGTATTCTCGCTCAGGATCTGGTTCATCCTTTGTTTAATTTTTATGATATGCTCTGCGTGAATCGCAATATCCGTCGCCTGGCCCTGGGCTCCGCCCGAGGGCTGGTGTATCAATATCTCGCTGTTCGGAAGTGCTTTCCTTTTGCCTTTTGCGCCTGCAGCCAGCAGGAATGCTCCCATTGAAGCCGCCATTCCGATGCAAATGGTCGATACATCGCACCTGATGTACTGCATCGTATCATAGATTGCCATTCCCGATGTGATCGCCCCGCCCGGACTGTTGATATACAGGAATATATCCTTGTCGGGATCCTGGGCTTCCAGATACAGCAACTGTGCCACAACTAGGTTGGCCATATAGTCTTCCACCTGCCCGCTCAGGAATACGATCCTGTCATTGAGCAGTCTGGAATAGATGTCATATGAGCGCTCACCGCGATTCGTTTGTTCAATTACTATGGGTACTAAGCTCATCTGAAACCTCCATACGGATTATTTTGCTTCGCCTTCGCTTTTTGAATTCTCTTTTTTTGCCTTTTTCTTTGTCTCTTTTGTCTTTATTTTGGCGTTTTCTTTCAGAATATTGATGATTTTCCGGTTAATGATAGTATCCCTGATATACTCATAGTCCCTGTCCCGGAGGTTCTTCCGGATATCATCAACGCTGCGGGCACCTTTTTGCGCCATATCATTGATTTCACTTGCAACATCCTCGTCGGTGGCTTCGACCGACTCGGCCTTTTGCAAGGCTTCCATTGCAAGCTGCGTTTTAACCCTGTTCAGTGCTTCATCCCTGTACTGCTCACGGAAAACATTGGCATCCGAGTTGGTCATGCGCAGGTAATCATCGAGCTTTATGCCCTGGAAGCTCAACCTGTATCCGATCTCCTGCAT
>Ga0123334_1003740_pt1 | contig 16141 bp, 13 predicted proteins | sample BiotimSIPDNA_FD_89706 | JGI IMG/M metagenome (GOLD analysis project Ga0123334, IMG submission 89706) | Anaerobic biogas reactor microbial communites from Washington, USA - Biogas_R1 time_0 SIP DNA | ecosystem: Engineered > Bioreactor > Anaerobic > Unclassified | place: Washington, USA... | reverse complement strand
GTTTTGATTGGAATCTGTGGTTTGATTGGAATCTGTGGTTTGACTAAAAAGAAATCCTCTTTTGTTGCTAAATCTTTAGGAAGAACTGCTGTAAGTTCTGTAATGAACTTCTTCTGAGCCTTTTCAATCTGAATAGCGCTATCAACAAAAACTGATACAATAGCACTTCGATTTTTTTCATTAAGTTTTGCTAAAACATCACCGATTGTTAAATCTTCATTTTTTTTATTCGTTGCAATAACAACGTCTTTATTTAGATTCTTGAGAACTTCTTTTGGATTCTTAACAATTTCTTGTTTTAGATTTACCTGACTTCCGAGAGCTGTTTTTGTTTCGGATAAATCACTCCAATAAGATAAGCTGTCAATTTTTTGTTTTGCCATATTCCCCTCTTTTTTAGTTAATTAACTCTATATGATGAATATAATATTTTCATCACCCTCAACAGAAGTAATATTTTTTTTTACATCTAAAAAATCTAAAAATCTATATTAAAAATATACTTATGCGTTATTTCGATCAAGCATCATTAAATATAAATTAAGCTACAATAATTTAGTTTATATGTTTGCCATAACATTCTATTTCGTTAACAACTCTTTCTTTTGCGTCAATATTTGTCTTTAGAAAACGACTGTATATTTATCAAACAAATTCAAGACAAAGCCATTGAAATTATTGATGAAAAAATGGTATTTCAAAATTCGCAAGGAAAAATCCAACGCTGTTAAGAGAATCGCGGTCATGACAATGAAAAATGGGCTTGGGTATATTGAAAATAAACCTAATGGTATTTAGCTTATCCAATTTTTATTATTTTCTGCCGATTTATCTTGCGCCCAAAAATACCGTGCTTGTGTTCCTACCCCCAATTTCAGCGTTTCATTTGCCTGTGCCTCTTGCTCATCGATTTTTGCATTAAAAGGATTAAACAACGTCTGAAAGCCAGATTCATTTCATAAAAAAAACACCCACGAATAGTCGCAGGTGTTTCTTAGTAAAATCAAAATTAGTTTTCGTTGTTTTTCATTTCAACTTGTTCGCGGTCCATTGTGTGTTGTAAGTATTCCTTAAAATCACGATCAATGTTTACGCCTTCAAAGTCTGCTGCATCTTGTTCTAACACGAACACAGCACTAGGGTTATCAAGCCAACCAATAACGTCAACGTCGTCTAACTTCATTGACTTATCACCAGCAGCAGCAACTATATATTCCACCTGACTCTTTTGAACCCAACCTTGACCACAAGATGCTTTGACGAGAACTTCGGTACCACCATCTTTTACGATAGTCATTTCATCGTTAAAACCAGCAGTACAAACAACAGCACCACCACTCTTATCTTTTGTGAGTTCCACATCACCGCGTTTAGACTTCACTTTTTTGGGAGCTGCAAAAGAAACTGCAACCATTAAAGCCAGAACACAAAACAAAATTTTTTTCATATCATTCCTCTAAACAGGGAAAACCCTTTGCATCAGTTTCTCCAAATATATGCTTTATTCTAGACTTTGGACAAGTTTTTTTTCTTTAAATTTGACTTTATGAAGAAATTTTTCATTTTTATCTTTTTTGTTCTTTTAGCTACCTGTTTAACTGGCGTTTTTTTCGTAAAAAAGCACATTGAGACCCCTTCTAGCAACGCAAAAGCGGTCATTTTAGAAATCCCAAAAGGTAGTTCTGCGGCAAAAGTTTCACAAATTTTACAAAATTCTGGCATTTGGGAATCTCCCGAGTCATTTCAACTATGGTGTCGCATCAAAAAATGTGCTCTAAAAGCAGGTTGGTTCGAGATTCCACCACATCAAAAAATAAGGGATTTGGTCGCTATTTTTGAAAGTGGAAAAAATGCAGTTCGCAAGGTGACAATCCCTGAAGGACGAGCTTCTTGGGAGATGCCTCAATACTTGAAGAAAGAATTTCCCGAACTAGCTGTCGAAGTCTGGGATAGTCTTGTTTATGATTCTGATTTTGCCCATAGTCTCGGAGTAAAAGCTTCTAGTCTTGAAGGATACCTGCTCCCTGAGACGTATATGTTTCCTTATCAAAGTGATGAGCAAACAATTATCAAAACGATGGTTGCTGCAAACTTAAGACTACAAAAAGAGCTACAATCTCAAGGGCCAGAAATTTGGAAGAAACTCGGCGGGTGGCATCAAGTACTCACACTAGCGAGCGTCGTTGAAGAAGAAACAGGAAACCCTTCCGAGAGAGCTTTAATTGCAGGAGTTTTTCACAATAGACTTAAGCTTGGCATGCCTTTAGGAGCAGACCCCACAGTTCGTTTTATTTTTAGAAATCTTACAGGCCCGATTTATAAGAGCCAACTCAATAGCGATAGCCCTTATAATACAAGGAAATTTAAGGGTTTAATGCCTGGCCCTATTTCTAATCCTGGACGCCATGCCATTGAAGCGGTCTTAAATCCAGAAGTTACAGATAAATTATACTTTGTTGCAAAAGACGATGGCTCTGGAACTCACTTCTTTAGTTCTACGTTAAGTAAGCATAATTACTACAAAGAAATTGCCGCTCAAAATCGCTTGCATCATTAAGGCTCCCTTAAAAATCACTTTGGTTAAATGATTTTAAAGGGAATCATTAATAAAAAAACTATCTAAAATTGGTAGGCACCAAACTTCACAAAAAAGTGGTAGTTTTTAAAGTCCTTGAATTCCTTGAGATGCTCAAAATCCACCATTCGACTAAGACCTGCACGTACATCAAATGAACGATAAGCGAATCGTAGCGTGGGTTCTAAAATAAAACGATGATCTTTGATTAATACGGTTGGATTTTCTTCAAAGTCTTTTATGTAAGAACCGAAAATCCATAACCCTAACCAATTATTATGCAATCCTGCTTGTAATCGGATTAAGCCATAATGATAAGAAAGCATCTCTGCAAAATACCATTCCGTACTCCAAGGAGTAGGAGACATCGCATGCCTATAAGAATTATCTAAGGGTTCAAATTCTAATAATTCTGGGTAAACATAGCCATACCCTTCTTTATGATACATGCTTATGGCTCCAGCAGCCCCTGCTCCTAATGTTAAAAAAGTCGTTGGAGAATAATAGTACTGAAGGTCAACTTTTGAGCGATAATGCATAGGAATAAATCCATATACTCCTGCATGTATAGAGCGCATAGATAAAGAGCCTTCTACAGAAAAGCCTGAATAACCAAACCATGATTTGTAATCAGGAGTACTATACTTATAGGTGACTCCTGGTTCTATTGGAGTCGACTCAAAATCCCCTTCTTCCTTAGAGTACTTTGTTTCTAGAGTTCTAGATCCGAATAAAACATTAAAATCTAATTGGTGTTGTGGTAAAACTTCATAAGAAAATCCAAGATTTAAATCCGTTCTTGATTCACTAAATATTCGATTCCAGTCATACTCTTCTGAAAAATATTTTTTTAGAACTTCTCGATGTGAAAAATCTGCGTTTACAAAAAAATCACCCCGCCCTTGCCACAAGCGTGAGAGCCTTAATTCTGGGCGTATACCGTAAGAATGTAATCCATAAAAAGCCTCTATAGAAAAAAGGTATTCGAACTGATTTATAAAACGGAAATCTATTTTAGAATAAGCGTTTGGCCCCCAAATATTCGACCCAAAACCACCTAATTTAAAATCGATCAAAGTCGGTGCACTTGCCCCTATCAGTAAATCTCCATTATCTTGCAATTCAAAAGAAAGGCTATCATACAAAGGGTTGCTCATAATTTCAGAAACAAAATGCTCTGGTCCCTTAATCCCTGTATCTGCTGGATTCCAGTATGATTTGATGTGTGAGTATATTTCTGAAGGGACTTTTTCAAAAGATGGATTATAACGGAACCAAGGGACTAAAGAATCTAAAGATCGAATAGAAGAAGGCTTTCGACCTAACACTTTTGAAAGATCTCCTAAGCGCGATTCTACAGCCGAAAAACCTGCTTGAATCCATGCTTCTGGAGTATTTTGTGTCATTTGATGAGGGCGAAGGATTACTATGGGAGAAGGACTATTTTTCAAGCCTTGCAAGGCTCTATGCCATAATTCTCTTTTCCAAGGTTCAGCAATTGTATCCTTATTTCTTAAAGGAACTGGAACAGCTACAATAGAAATTAACGAGCTATCATTTTTTGAAGGTAGTGGAATGAGATGACAAAGTTCTCCCGATGCATGATGACCAACTAAAGGGAGCGTTTTAAATATATCACTCATTGATTTTCCAGATGTACCATCACAAGACAATGCTGAAAAAGGCTTCCTAGGCGGGATCATCTTTTGAGACAAACTTTCTTGTATTCGGAAATGAAATAGGGCATTTTTGATCGTAAGAGAATCCGAATTTAAGGGCCGTTTGACCATTTTTAAGAAACCAGCTGTATCACTTTCAATAAAAAAGCGCATTTGTAAAGAGGGAATATTTCCATTCCCAATAGGCAATAGAGGCTCTTTTTTCGAAAAGCGATTTAATGAAAGCTGTTCTTGCCCTACAAATGGTTTTACTTCTGGGTCCAAAAATAATTTCTGAATGGCGTCTGGAGAAAAGCCCTCCATCCAAAGGGCAGAAACCCATGCCCCCCAAGAAGAAGCGACAATAGAATCCACTGGTATTTTATACGCATCAATGGCATAAAAAACACCTAGAAAATACCACGGCGATTGGTCACCCCCGCCTAAATAAAGCACTGTTTTTTTTAACTCTCCTGGAGTCAGTGGCGATGCCCATAAAAAGGAACCGTGCCAGATTATCATTAGAATTAAAAAAAACTTTTTCATGTCATCCTATTTTCGAAGGATCAAAAGCATACTTTAACGCATCTTTTTTAGAAATCACTCCAGCTTGAAGTAAAGCCAGTAAAGAATGATCCATAGAAACCATCCCTTCTGTAGTGCTTGCGGCTACAATAGGAGGAAGCTTAAAATGCTCACCATTTCGAATCAGATTTGAAATATTTTGATTATTGTAGATAAGTTCCCAAGCAGAGACCATTTGAGAATTATCCACCGAAGGAATTAAATGTTGTATAACAAGTGCTTTCAAATTAGAAGCTAAAAGTGATTTCGCTATTTTCATTTCCTTAGATGATTCAAAGCAAACCATAGCGTCTAAAGCGCCCACAGAATTACCTGCATTAAAGCACCCTACAACAATAGCACCTGCTTCTGCAGCTCGTAAAGCAGGGATGATATGCTCATCATCTATATCTCCAAGCCAAAATAGATCTGTCCCTGCTAAAAGACCTTGTTTTAATTCTTTTGTAATATCTTTGCTTTTGGATTTGATGACAAGACTATCTCCCGTTGGGATATTAAACTCTTCTACCGAGTCAAGAAATACACCCCGTAAAATGCGATTCTGACACATGGCAGCAACATAAGAGGAAGCTGTTGTCGTTTTTCCAGAGCAAGGTGGACCAGCGAAAAGAACTAATCCTGAACTCACTCCTAAAAGATTCATCATGACATCAGGAACACCTAATTCACTGAAGTGAGGACATTCAGGCATCATGGGTCTAAAGCTTGCCAATTTTCCAAAGGCTTCTCTTGAATAACGAACACGCCAATTTGCGCCGCACCACGGGCCGCCACACAAGACTCCAGATTCGCCATCTAATGACTTCACAAAAGAATCTAACGATCCAAAAGGAATCACTGGAGCATCTTGAATCATACAGACTTTATCGTTTAAGCGAACAGCAGGAGATAATCCTTCTACGATAATCAATTCGCTTGCACGAGCATTTAAAGCGTATTCTAAGCAATCTTCAATAGGTGAACTCATAGCTGCTTTTCCTTTTAATTCTTTTTAGACGGACGATACGATGCAAAACGACGAGTATCAAAAGCCCTCTTCCAAGCTTCAATACCTTCAATATACCCCGATTCTACAAGCTTTTGTAACGAATCATCTAATGTTTGGCCTGAGCCTTTCATCGCACTCAAGGCGGCAGGGATTTGAGAAAGCTCCCCTTTTCGAATCATATTGGCAATGCTAGGAGATGTTTTCATTGCTTCTACAGCAAGCACTTCTCCCTGTTTATCTACCACAGGCACTAAATGCTGCACGATCACGCCCTTTAATTGATCCGCAAGCGATTGAGCTAAAACAGGACGTTGAATATCAGAAACTGAATCTAAAAAACGTGTTAATAAGGCTAAAATATTATTACCTGAAGCGACAGCAAAAACAAGCGTCCCCGCATTGGCGGCCTGTAATAAAAGACCTAATTCGTCCATCTTTTCCAGATGATCAAATAGAATAATATCGGCACCATCATTAATCGCAGAACGGATACCTTGCAAACCAGAAGAAGTGTGTAATCCAACTTCTTTTTGAGCAATAATTCCATTGGGATTACTTAGTAATCGTTCAATTGGCTTTTCAATAGTTTGAATATACACCCAATTATTTTTGGCTATCGTTTCTGCAAAAGTGCTCATGGTAGTGGAGCGTCCACTAGAAGAAGGACCAGCAATTAAAATAAGTCCACTTTCTAGTTCTAAAAAATCTTTGCAAAATGCAGGCAAGTACAAGTCATCAAAAGCGACGCTTTCTAATGGAATGATTCGAATCGCAAGAAACGGTACTACATCTACCCAAGTCACTGAAAGACGTGCTCTCCCTGCACCAGTTAAGGCAAAAGTCTTACTGAAGTTTTTACCCACAGCAGGTTCTTTCCCATCGACAAATCCACGAGAAGCTTCTGCAAGCCATTGTATTAGTTGATTAGATTCAATGACTGTTTCACAAGCATAATGTAAAGAACCAGATTGACGAATCACTATTGGTCGATTGTCATAAAGATAAATATCTGTCGAGTTGAATTTTCGGGCATAAGAAAGAATCTGAGTTAAAGACATTGAAGGATCAATGGCATCTGGAACAGCAATTTCGCCTTCACCTGTTTCAATAGCAAACTGATCAGGCAGAGCGGTTATGCCTTCTATTTCTATTTGATCTTCTTCTGCTTTTAACTGAATATTTGTGATGCTTGTAGATTCAAGACCAGAAATTACTTCTACTTGAATAGGAGTCGTAGAAGCATCTCCGTATAAGCTGTTTCCTTCTATTTTAAAAGAAGGTTCTTCGGGCAAGTCTAATTTTTTTGAATTCGTGGGAGGACGAATTTCTTTTTGTGGTTTTACCTGTGGAGGCACCTTTTTGGGTTCAGATGGTGCTGCGGAAGGCGTTGATTGAGCAGTAGATGGAGGCGTAGGCTTCGACTCTGAAGACAATTTTGCCTCTAGAGATTGGACATAAGCCAAAACCTTTTCATACATATTTTTGTCTAACAAACCAGCTTCACAAAGAACTTGTCCAATGTCTTTATCCCTAGTGATCTTACCCCAATATTCTTGAACTTGTTCATTGGTGACTAAGTTATTTGAAAACAAAACTTTTGCCATGTATTGATTTCTCATAAGAAATCCCTCCGATTAAACCACCAAGAAGCCACTGCCAAAAAAACACCAATATACCCTATGGCATAAAGAGACTGCCAAAACAAATACCATTCAGGCAAAGCAATTTGATGCACTACATAAGAACTAATATTATAGCGATACAATCCAGGAAAAACGGCATGAATAACAATAGCCATTTTTTCCATGAGTATACTACTAAAGCCTTCCACTTCACCCATTCTTTTGACAAACTGTACTTGTTCGAGCAACTGATTGGATAAATGCCCTGCAAAATAAACGCCTAATGTAAATAGGGCACTTAAAACAGGAGTACTAAAGCTAGAGAAAAGTAATGCCACTGCAACGACAACGGCCATTTCACAAAACACGAGATAAATAGCACTTAGTAAGGATAATGAAGGAGAAGAATGCGTTAAAAAAAGAATGAGGTAGTAGACAATCGTGAGTAAAAACAAATGACTAGCAACAACACCTAATAAGCCTAAATACTTTCCTACAATAAAAGAAACTCGACTAATGGGCTTTGAAAGTAAAGTCAAAACTGTTTTGCGTTGAATCTCTTTTTGAACAAGACTAATCCCCACAAATACAGAAATCAAAAGCCCCGAAAGAGACATGATTGTAAGTGTAGTAGATTTGATCACATGAGCTCGATCAAAAACAGACCATTCTCCAAGAAGAATGCTAAAAAGAGCAAGGCCAATCGCTAAAAAAACAATATTATAAAGGATCTTATCGCGAATGGATTCTCTAAAAGTATTTAATGCAATAATGCCTATATGACTAAGACTCTGCACGAGCTATCTCCTCCGTTAAGATGTCTTCTAGACTTGGTCTATGATGATCTATTCGTTCTATAGAAATTCCATTATTTAAGCAAAACTGAATAAAGAGATCTCTAGCCACAGCATCTTCACAAGTCCATTCTCCAGATTGCGTAGAGGCTTTGACTCCTTTAGGTAAATCAATATTAGAAGTAATTTCTCCTGTTCTTACATGATACTGAACAGAACAAGACGATGTTACCTCTTGAATAGAACCCTCTCGCACAATTTTCCCGTCAACGATCATCGCGACTCGATCACTAATAGATTCTACATCAGAAAGTAAATGACTGGAATAAAAAATAGTCACGCCTTCTTGATTTAATGAGAGAATCGCTTCTCGTACATCTCGCCTCCCCATGGGATCAAGACCACTCATCGGTTCATCAAGAATCAGTAACTCTGGCTTAGATAAAATCGATTGTGCTAAACCCACTCTCTGCATCATGCCTTTCGAATAAGTACGTAAACGTCTGTCAATCCAATCTTTATTTGCATGTACAAGATTTAGAGCCCATTCGATACGTTTCTGAAGTTCTACTCCCTGTAGGCCTGCAAGACGCCCATAAAAAGACATCAGTTCTCGACCAGTTAAATAATCATAAAAATAAGGTTGTTCTGGACAATACCCTAAGTGAGTTCTGCTTTTTACAACTCGAGGAGAATAACCTGCTACTTGGACTTTTCCAGAATCATAATTTAAGAGCCCTGTTAAGACTTTTATCGTCGTCGATTTGCCTGCTCCATTAGGCCCAATAAAACCATAGATGATTCCTTTTGGCACATTCAAATGAATATCGAATAACGCCTTTTTAGGCCTCATCAAAAAACCAGTATGATAAGTTTTATTCAACCCTTCAATTTGAATCATCCTCATCCTCTTTTTCTTTCTTATGATTTTGAAGCTCTTTTTTATTCACTAGGTAATAAATGCTTGCACCCACAATATAAAAAGCAATGCCTGAATAAAAAACAGGATTCAAAGACATGCCCTCTAGACCCGGGAATAAATTGTAAAATAATCCCTCACCAAAGAAATAAAGCAAAACGAAAATGGTTCCTAAAATACGAAGGACATAAGTCAATACAACTATTTTGCTCATAAGAGTAAATTCCTCAAAATGGTAAACAATACTTTTGAAAAATACTCTTTTCTAAAGAAATAAAAAATGATAAAAGCAATTAAATCGCTGTTTAATTACGTATATGTATTGCAGAAGCGAATTCTCGAAGAAGAGAAGGGTCTTTTTCTGATTCCCAAATAGTGCCAGTGACTATTATTTGAGCCCCAGCAGTCACACGTTCTGCCGCTGCTTTAGGCGTTCTAATGCCTCCACCAACAATAATTTTTAGTTCAGTGGACTTTCTAGTATAAAGAATGTGTTCTAGGGGCACTGGATGCTCGGCACCACTACCCGCTTCAAGATAAACATAACGCATTCCCATCAGTTCTGCAGCAATAGAATGAACCATAGAAAGTTTGGGTTTATCCGCTGGCACAGGGAATGTCGCACTAATGTATTCTACAGCAGTACTTTTACCGCTATTAATCAATTGATAAGCTGTAGGGATCGCTTCCATTTGAAGAGATCGTACAAGAACGCCACCACGAACTTGTTCGTCAATAAGATAATTAGGGTTACGCCCACTAACCAAAGTCATAAAAAGCATCGCATCGAAACCAGGAACCACCTGACTTGCTCCACCTGGAAAAAGAACCACGGGGATATTCACCGCTTTTTTGAGAGAAAGCACTTGTTCAGAAAGGTTGAAATTGCCCATAAAAGAGCCGCCGACCAAAAGAAGGTCAGCACCATTTTCTGCAGCAAGAGTGCCCGCCTTCATCAGAGCAGAGTTATCTGAAGTGTCAGGATCTAAAAGAACAGCAAATAGAGCACCACGGCGTTCTATTTCAGCATTTAGTAAGGTTTCTATTTTTCCGATCTTCATTTTATGAGCTTCCCCTTGACTAGATCTTTTACAGCGACAACAGCAGCACTCATTTTCTGAAGTTCGCGAGTACCCGCTTGAGCTCGATCAGGACGACCACCACCCTTACCTCCAGCAAGGTCAGCCAAAGACTTTACTATGTCCCCTGCTTTTAAGCCCTTCTGTTGAGCATTTTTCCCAACGATAACCGCAATACTACCGCTTTCTCCTGCTTTATTAAACAACACCGCAACAGAATCTAAATCAAGCTTAGCTTGTACTCCATCGAGCAAGTTCTTAAACTTATCTTCTGTTAAAAGAAGTTCCTGAATGTATAAAGATACGCCTTCAATCATTTCAGGATTTTTTAATACTTCTTGAGCAGCAGCCATTGATAATTCAAGCTTAACGGCATGTAAATCTCTTTCAAGTTCTTTTGCGTTTTCAAAAACCGCTTCTACACGATCTAAAATCATCTCATTTTTACAGCGTAACTTATCGCGAAGAGAAGTTAATATAGAACTATCCTCACGCGTGAGTTCGAGAGCCTTCATTCCTGTAACAGCCTCAATACGACGTACGCCAGCACTCACACTGGATTCAGAGAGAATTTTAAAAGAACCAATTTGGCCCGAATTAGAAACATGTAATCCACCGCATAATTCTTTTGAAAAATGAGCAACACTGACTACTCGAACATCTTCTTCATACTTCTCACCAAACAGGGCGGTAGCACCAGAAGCTTGAGCGTCTTCAAGTTTCATCACATGAGTGGAAACAGGTAAGCACTCCATAATTTTTTCATTCACGATATTCTCAACTTGAATGATTTGCTCTGGAGTTAAAGCACTAAAATGACTAAAGTCAAAGCGCAAGCTATCAGGAGCCACACGGCTTCCTTGCTGTACGATATGATCACCTAAGACTTGCCTTAAAGAAGCCTGTAAAAGATGTGTTGCAGAATGGTTACGGCGTAAATGGATACGAAGTTCATCATTCACCTTAGCAGTAAACACCCCATTCATCGCATTTTCAGAAAGGGTTCCTTTAGTGAGTTTACCTCTATGAATTACAGTATCATTTACTTTTATGGTATCAAAAATATGTATTTCTAAATCTTTAGAAATGAGGGAACCTTGATCCCCTATTTGGCCCCCCATTTCAGCATAAAATGGAGTCGTTTCTAGGACAATAGAAAGAACGCCTTTATCTTCACGATAACGAGCAATTTTAGTTTCACAGCAAGCTAAATCATAGCCCACAAAATGAGTCGAAACATCAGAGAAAGAAACCCATCCCTCTGACGCCATGGTATTTACACTTTCTTTTCGGGCAGCACGAGCACGGCTCTTTTGTTCGTCCATTGACTTTTCAAAACCAGGTTCATCAATAGATAAACCTTTCTCTTCAGCCAAGATTCTTGTTAGGTCTGGAGGGAATCCATAAGTATCATACAAAATGAAAACCTTGTCACCAGAAATCGTTTTTGAATCTCCCATTTCAGCAATCATTTTATCGAAACGATCAAGACCCGCATCTAGTGTACGAATAAAGCGATCTTCTTCTGCGCGAATCACTTCTGTCACAAAGTCGCAACGTTCTTTAATTTCAGGGAAAGCATGCCCCATGGTATCAGCAAGAACTGAAACCAGTCTACAAATAAATGGTTCTTTTTGACCTAAAAGGCGAGCAAAACGACTGGCACGACGTAAAATACGGCGAAGGACATAGCCTCGGCCTTCATTGCTAGGTAAAGCGCCATCAGCTATTGCAAAAGAAACAGAGCGTAAATGGTCTGCGATCACTCGATGAGGCGTACCATCTGGCCCTTGATCATAAGGAACACCACTCCACTCTGCAATTTTTTTGATAATAGGAGAGAATACATCGGTATCGTAATTACTTCTCACGCCTTGTAAAATCGCACATACGCGTTCAAAGCCCATTCCTGTGTCTACGTTTTTTGCCTTAAGAGGAACAAGCTCTCCTGTAGAGATGCGTTCGTACTGCATAAAAACGTTATTCCAAATTTCGATATAACGATCATTAGCGCCATTCACACCAAGGATAGGATCTGCAAACGTAGCTTCTTGTGTCGAAAGATCTCCACGGTCATAATGGATTTCACTGCATGGACCACAAGGGCCAGTATCACCCATTTCCCAGAAATTACTTTTCTCATCAAAGCGCATAATACGGCTTTTTGGAAGCCCAGAGACTCTTGCCCAAATTTCTTCTGCTTCTTCGTCATCCTTAAATACGGTTACGAAAAGTCTGTTCTGATCTAGATTCCAAACTTTCGTTAAAAGTTCCCATGCCCAAGTAATAGCTTCTTCTTTGTAATAGTCACCAAAAGACCAATTACCAAGCATTTCAAAAAATGTATGGTGATAAGTATCGCGGCCAACTTCGTCTAAATCATTGTGTTTACCAGAAACACGAATACATTTTTGGCTATTGGCTGCACGCTTCAATCCCTTAGGATTATCTCCCAGGAAAATAGCCTTAAACTGGTTCATACCAGCATTAGTAAACATTAAAGTAGGATCGTCTTGAGGAACTACAGGTGCACTACGAACAAAAGTATGGCCTTTCGATTCAAAAAAACGAATAAAGGATTCTCTAATCTGAGCGGAAGTTTTAAGATTTTCTGACATAAACCAAATTTACGATTTTTTTCATTTTTATAAAGTAGTCATAAATTAAAGAGGAGCCATTTTATAAAAAAAATAGCCTTTAAGTCGTTAAATACAACTAAAAGGCTTTTTAAAGCAATCGAATCAAAAAAATTAGCTTAATGGTTCTTTATACAGAAGTGGATCCCATAACCAAATAGATCGTATAGGCAATAAATCCAAGGAGTAAAATAGTGCCTTCTAGACGATTAATACGACCAGGACGTTTTTTAAACCCATAGCCAAAAACAAATAAAGATAAAGTAAAAGCAAACATCACTGGTAAATCTCTTGAAAAAAGACCTTGTTCTGTAGTCAATGGAGAGATCATTCCAGCAATACCCGTAACCATCAGAAGATTAAAAATATTAGAACCTATAATATTACCAACAGCTAAATCATCTTGCTTTTTACGAACAGCGACGATAGAAGAAGCTAATTCTGGAAGTGACGTTCCTATAGCCACAATGGTTAACCCAATGATTAAATCACTTACACCAAAAAATTCAGCAATAGTAACAGCTCCCCATACTAGAATTCTAGAACTTAAAATTAAAACCACTAAACCAAACAACAGAATAAGTATTTCTTTTTTTAGATTGATTTTCTTTTTGTTACTCGGATATTCCTCTTTTACCTGCTTTGCTAAAACATCTCTTTGATGCTTTTTAGTTTCAAAGAAAGTCCAACCCATAAATAACGCGAATATAAGTAGAAAAATAAGGGCATCTATTCTTGAAAAAGTTAAGTCCCTCAATAGAAGAAAAGACAAAACGGAAATTGCTAATAAAAAAGGGAGCTCTTTTTTTAAGATCGACGATTTAAATGCAATTGGTGCAAAAATTGCTGAGGTACCTAAAATTAAACCGATATTTGCAATACTTGATCCAATGACATTACCTAATGCAATCCCTGAAGAACCTTGCATAGAAGAAATTGCTGATACAAATAACTCTGGAGCTGAAGTACCAAATCCAACAATAACCATTCCTATGACTAATTGAGAAATCCCAAAATAATTCGCTACAGAGACGGAGGATTCCACAAATTTATCTGCACTCCATACTAACAAGACTAATCCCAAAACTATTGCTGCTAATGCGAGTATCATATCGTCCCTTTTTTATTTTTTCATCTGAAAAGAAAATAGCATTTTTTTATTTTTGTTTCTATGGTCATATTAAAAACTATTGCCGCCCTCTCTTTTGGAGCCTCTTTTGGAGCCATTCTTCGTTATTCCTTTGAAAAATGGCTTAATCCCATTTTTTCAAATCTCCATCTCGGGACTCTTTGTGCAAATCTTTTAGGCGGGTTTTTAATTGGCATTGCATTTTCGTTTTTCGCTAAAAATCCAGGTATTGCTCCAGAATGGAGAATCTTTGTCATTACAGGATTTTTGGGCGGACTAACTACTTTTTCCTCTTTTTCAGCAGAAACAACCTTGTTGATCCAACAAGGTTGTTATAGTTCAGCATTAATAGTGATAGGGCTTCATGTTGTCGGCTCTTTAGTTTTAACAGCCTGTGGCTTTGCCCTTTTTTCTTTTCTTAGAATGTAAATGCAATGTCAAGGCCTAAGACAACATAAGGGCTATCATTTTCAGAGGTATAATCCTCCCCGAGAGGTACACCTAATCGAACAAATGCTTCCATTGCTAGCGGCTCAATAGGAGTAAAATACACTTTTGGTCCTCCTAAAAATTGTTCTAAGCTCGCGTCTTTATCCAAAGTCATTGTATGTAACTCAAGGGGAAAACCTACGGTCCATTTGGGATTAATAGTCACACCTGGTTCTACATAAACAAAAGCATATTCTGGAGCATCTATTGCTGTCGATTCCTCTTGGTCATAAACCAAGGCATAGTAACCTGATAATTTAACTGAAAAATCACCTAATTGGAACCCTGGTTCAAAAGTAATGGCATGGCTCCATTCTTCCGTCCCTTTCTTAAGACCGTTCTTATAAACGCTATAGACAAGTTGTGCATTAAACGTTTCTCCATACACAAATTCATTCACTAAACCAGTTCTAATTTCATTAAAAGTCATGCCCGTACGGTGGCTTAGAAAATTGAAATAAGGTCGAATGGTTTGTCCCATAAAATTCAAGGAATAGGCGAGATGAAGCATATATGTTTTAGAATCTTCTACGCCAAGGCCAAGGCCTGCTGTAAAACTTTCAAAATCAAACTGAACTCCTCGAACATCATGATCCATCATGCCAGCCGCATAATCCTGAGTGTCATCGTAATCATAATAACGAAACGCTCCTTCGGCAAAAGAAAGGTCGCCTAAAGTAAGGGTCATTTTATCATTAGGGGTAAACATAATGGCAATTCCATCAAAGGCCGCTACTGGAGCCGTTCCATCACCATCAGCACTAAAAGCCGCTGTTGCACCCCAATATTTATCCCACTTAAATGTGAGTAATAAATCAAGAGTAGATTCAAAAGCATGTTCTACTGTTTCTGATGGCTCCATCACTTCGGCTCGAGGGTCTACTTGTTTGTAGCTCCCAAGTACCGAAGCCTCTGCTTCCCCACTCACTTCAAACGAAGCGGCAAAAGAAATGCTTGAAGAAAGTATTCCAAATAATAATAATTTAGAAATAGAATTCATTTTAACCTCTTATGTATAGTTTTAAGAACATTCGTTACTTAAACTCTTTTTTTTGTTGTTTTCCTATAAACCAAAAACTGAGTGACATTAGTAATAGCAAGGCGATAGAAACACTGATCCACAACATGCTTTTTCCCAAAGTGATTTGAAAATAGAGAACGGCAACGCTCCAACTCAAAACCATTTGGAATACCATCATCACTGTTCCATAAAAACGCCCTAGTTCTCTAAAAGCAGTGCCTAAGGCTGCAAGGCAAGGGACATACAGCAAAATGAACAGTAAGTATGCAAAAGCTTGATGTTTCCCTAAAGAAAAGTAGGATCGAATATTTTTTAACATCCCCGAATTTTCATCACTTGCTCCTTCCTCTAATGCAGAAGTAACACCTAAAGGTTCTTGCAAAGCACCAAAAATTCCTTTTAAGTTTTCAGGAATGGTACTAAAAGCTTCTACAGTCGAGCCAAGTAAACTAAACTCTTCTTCAGTTTCAGCCTCTTCAGAAGACTCGTTGATACTATAAAGAGAGTTTAAGGTGCCTACAACAGCCTCTTTAGCAAATAAACCTGTAAAAAGGGCGACTGAGGCAGGCCAATTTTCTTCTTCCACACCAAAAGGTGTAAAAATAGGAGTAATCGTTTTACCCACATGAGAAAGAACAGAGTTTTT